>Ga0180432_10004610_pt1 | contig 18792 bp, 18 predicted proteins | sample SS_ome_10_FD_132414 | JGI IMG/M metagenome (GOLD analysis project Ga0180432, IMG submission 132414) | Hypersaline lake sediment archaeal communities from the Salton Sea, California, USA - SS_1_MS_2 metaG | ecosystem: Environmental > Aquatic > Non-marine Saline and Alkaline > Hypersaline >...
ATATTTGCATCCGGAAATAGGCGCTTGAAATGGTTATGAATATATATTTCGTAATCTTTCCAAGTCATTTCTTTATATGTGAACTTTAGAAAACCAACCAGAGATTAAACAGTTCTGTATATCATTTAAATTGTAATGATATACAGAATTGGTTGTAAAATGTGATATCTTCAAATTACGGATCATTTACCATTAAATAGCTCATTGCCGGTGTTGTGATATCTTATCGATATAATCCTTGCCATTTCTTTCGATATTGAGAATATTTCGTTCATCGTTTATTCAAAAAAGGTTGGAGATACATGTAACGCCGTCCAGCCACAGCTTGATGTAGCAATGAACGACAAATCTTTTAGTCGACACATATAAACCTAACCCGAATATTTCATGAAAATTTTCGAGAGTTCTTTTTATTTGTAATTAAAATAGTTTGTTATTTGCAATTTTTGTGATAGTTTTAAGGTGACAGTTTGTATCGAGGCCTTTCTTTTGTTTAATTCCTCAATAATTTTCACCCTTCGGGCGAGTGCGAGGCACCCATTTCCCCTTGTCAAGCGGGATCTTCGAGCGGCGTTATCAAGGGTTTGCAGTAGTCTACTACGGCTGCACCCTTGAATGCCTTGTAAATAGATGCCTCGCGTTCGTGAAATATCCGGGCTAACTCGACAACCAAGCTTCTGCTTCTGCTTTTTGGTCTATATTAAAAGCTTTAATTTCTAATCCTGGGAACAAGGCTCCCTCAAATTCACTTACTTTCTTTAACCAAGTCTTATCAGTCAATACCGCTGCGCGATCAAATTTTTTCATAAGACCAAACATCGAAGGAAGGCGAGAAAATTCAATTACAATTGCACCAAGCGACGGAAGATGAAAATCTATAATTTCATACAGCATTCTCCCATTTTCAATATTCTTGGACTTGCTTACAAGTTCATCTAATGCAATTTTCATATCTTCAGCGTTCAACTTTCCACTCAATTGAATATCTAAACGATTTATGCCTTTTGGTGTTACTTTAAACATAAGCTCTCCTATTCATTGCTAATGGTGATAGCCTAAAAAGCTGAAAGTTACTACGGCCAAGGCGAATAAAAACACTTTCCCCATAGACATTCAAGATCAGCCCTATTCCGGAATATCAAATCCATGCTTACGAATTTCATCGAATAGACGATCCTTAGTTATCGGCTTTACAAGAAAACCGTTACAATCTGCTTGGGCTGCGGCTACGACATAGTTTTTGTCGGAAACGGCTGTGGTCATAAATATCTTAGATCTTGTTTCCGGGTTTAACCCTTTTTGAGCCTCCAACTGTCTGATTTTTTTCAGCGCCATAATTCCGTCAATCTCAGGCATCAATATATCCAGACAGATCAAATCATAAGGCTGATTATTCTTTAAGGCTATTTTAACAGCTATTACAGCCTCGTTGCCATTGACGGCAATATCAACTTCACCAAGAGGGGATAGCAGCGTGTTTATAAGCTTCCTTGACACAAAATCATCTTCAGCGATTAATATTTTCATACATTTCCCTCCGCTTTGTTAATATTGTTTGGGATCTTCAGGTATTATGAATTCGCACCAAGGATACCCTTTAAAATTTTTGCCTAAACCGATCCAAGGTGAGTTCACGTTACAATAGTTACCCCGGTCTTTGAGGACGTTTGTGTTGAACATGCATAACCTACTACCCTCAACTTTCGCTCATTTAGGGATTTTTACAATATTTTTAAAGATTGATCTTAAGATTATATGTCTGAATCAAATCAGCGATGAAGGACAGCCCCGATCAGGCAGATATAGAGAATCATTATTAATTGGAGAATGAAATATTAGTGTAAATTCAAAAATATGCATAAACGATTAGATGTGAAATATCAAGGACAATTATTACCTATAAAATACCTATAAAAATTAGGTATTGTCTGTGAATGTGGGCGAGGATTAGGGTTCCACAGTGAAATCTCCTATAGGGGGTCTGCCTAAAAAGTCCCGGTGAAACGTACTTCAGATTCCACGTTTGTGCGTGTCTTGGAAATTCGGTCGGATCATGCGGAATTTCAGGCCATATCCTCGACCAGTTTTGCAAAGATGTCGGCGTTGCTGATAATGCCGACCAATTGAGTTCCGTCGACCACGGGTAATCTTCTGACGCCGACCATACGCATCATCTGATGACAGTTGGAAATCGACAATCCGGTACTGACAGTAAAAGCAGGCTTGGTCATCACGTCATCGACCGCAAATGATATCATTCCGGATGGGTCCATGACCATTACTTCAACGATATCCTTGCGAGTAATAACGCCGAATGCATCCCCATCGTTTTCAGGTTCAACGACAAGACTTGATACGTTGAAATCACGCATCATTTTAGTGGCCGCCAGCAAATTTACATCTTTACGGACGGTCTTGACGTTTGTCTGCATAAGATCTTTGACCCTGATTATATTTAAATCCATATTTTTTGGCCTCCATATAACACATTTAACTCTATTGAGGTTTAAATCCGCATAAATGTTTACACCACAAGTTCCACAGCCTTTTGTTCTGCATTCAAAACAAACATGGTTTTTCCCCTGATATCTTCTTGGCCACGATAGACGTAACCGCCTATGTCTATTTTAGTACCACTATATACGGCCTTTATCACCTTTACTGTAACAGGCTCCGTACCGTTTTTAGAAATTTTCTGTATCAGTTCTCGCCTGAATTTGGTCAACATTGTTTCTTTGCGCAATACCTCACGCCGATGCTTAACCAGTTTTACAAGTTTACGGTTTATTTCTCCGGGAAGTTTTTTGTGTTTATATTTTTTAATGCTACGGGCCAAAATTTTGTCCATCTTAGCTTTCTCCCGCTCAAAATGCTTTAACTGTTTTTTAGAATCAGCAAAAAGCTTCCGTGTCTTTGAATCCATTCCCACGCTCACATATGTTTCGACGCCGGCATCCGAACCGATTTCGTTAACTTCGACACCCTTGACAGCCTCGACGGAGCCGCCCCTTATACGACCTTTTCCTTGAGTTACAATTATGCAGCCATTGGTCGATACCGTACTGCGTAATATGTCTTCTCGGACGATGATGTCGCCGTCTGCATGGACCCGTGCACCTTCAAAAAAACGGGCAGTGATTTTTCCGCCGGCTTGGACACTTCCTCCTCCCGAACCGATGATTCCTCCGTTTATTTTGATGTCGGCCCCGGCTTCAACAATAGCGTCTTCAACACCTCCGCCGATTCTGATTTCATCGCTGGCCCTCACTTCAAATCCCGATTGGATCCAGCCTTTGATGTCCAGTGACCCTTCCATTGACAGGTTGCCAACTGAATAATCCACATCACCGGGCACTTCGTATTCTTTGGAAATCCATATTTTGTTTTCCGGCGAAAGGAACACGATGCCGTCGATTTCCGATGTAAAACTAAGCCCATCCTCTGAAACCTTAACATTGCCCGCCGGCGTAAGGTTTTTTTCATTGCCCGGCTCTGCGGGAATGATATCTCCAAATACGTCAACCCCTGCTATGCCCGGCGTCGCTGGAATTTTAACTGCCAGCAAAGTCCCGGCCTTCACTTTTTGTATTGATTTTCGTTCTTTATAATCAATTTTTCCGGAAATTTCATCAACAGTTCCCGCAATTTTCTCGGGTTGAAATTTAAGTTCTATTTGACCGTCCTCTCCTCGCTGTGCCGCCCCCCCCTTTGCAATAACCACATCATGAACCGGCACGTTTTTCGAAACCGCCTCATTCAATGCTTGTTCAACGGCGTTGCGATCGATACCCTGGACGATTCCACGCCCGGCCAGCAACTTTTCAACCAAATCCACATTCATCATTCTGCCCGACCTCGATGGAGGATGGACGGACAGAAAGACCGTCAATTTATCCTCCGACACATGCAGCGGCTCTTCCACACACAATTGTCCATCCAGGTAATCTGCATATCCTGCCAGTATGTCATCAGCAACGATAAAGGTCACGCCGTCATCGAGAACCGTGACGTTTGTCCCGGCTTTTATTTGTTTGTCCTTGGGTTCGGCGCCGGTCAGGGTTTTTCCGAATATCGTACTTCCATGAAAAGGTTTTTCTTGCGGAATTTTTACTGCAATCACATCGCCGGGCCAAAACATCTCCTTGATAACGGAAGGTGCAGTCAGGCTGCCGTCGTGTCTGGCCGCATCGACAATTTCGGGATCATCGCCATTAAGACAAAATTTGAAATCTATCCGGGCATTGACACCGTCTTTGGCCGGAGTCGCCTCGGCGACCATGAAGTCCCGAATCGGTTCGCCGGCCTCAATTGCCTTTTTAATCGAATCTTCTTTAATACCGCTGATTACGCCGGATCGTTCCAGCGCCCCACACACATCTTGATATGCGAGCTGGCTGCTATCGGCAAGCGTCGGGAATATGGACAATTTTGCCCACATTCCCGACGTGCTTACCTTAACCAGGTTTTCTACCCACACTTTCTTTGGGGTTAACTTTGCCGCACCGTATATTTCAGCGATAAATGTATTACCGTCTTCGCTGACCGTAACATTGTCTCCTGCGCAAAATCCACTTCATTGCCCCTGATTGAAGGAACTTCTTCACCGAAAATGTTTTTGCCCAGCGTTCCTTTTCCGGCGGATATTCTGACAGCGATAATCTGGCCCGGTTTAACCATCGTGTTTGCATTAGGATCCTTATTGACGGCATCCTGCCCGATTTTAAAATCGATTCGCCCGTCTTTGCCTGCTTTGGCAGGTTCACCGGCGGCAACCTGTATATTATTGCGAGGAGTAACGGTATCCACAACTTCGCAAACGATATTTTTGATAACTTCCTTATTTATGCCGAAAATGATTCCCAGATCGGCGAGGGCATGTTCAATATCCTCAACGGTTACCGGTTTGCCGTTGTCCAAAGGTGGCGTTATGGTCTCGATGACGGCACCCATCTTGTCTTCCTGGACGGTAATCTCGAATTGTCCGGGCATGTTCTTTATGGAAACAGAATAAGTTGTTTCATCGACCTGAACGACCTTGACCTCGTCAGGCTGAACCCCGAGTTGCCGGGCGCCTTGGATACGAGCGGTCTTATTATTTCCTGCGGAAATAGTAACGGTGGTATGCTGCATTTTTCAACGGTCTCACATCACTAACTTATTTTTACGCTCGATTAGGGTTTTAATATTAATAATTCTGTGGATGCAAGTTTTAGAATTTCTCATAAATGGTTGATATATCGGTCTGGCTACTTCGAATAAAATATTCTATTAAATTCAAATATATGCATAAACTATTAAGTCTGAACTATCAAGACTAAATTTTACCTATAAAATGGCTATAAAAATTAGGTGTTGTCGGAGAATGGAGAAGTGGGATTAGGATTTTTCGGCGAAATCCCCGATAGGGTGTTTGCGTAACAAGTGCCCGTGGAATGTTCTTCAGATTCCACGGTGTGTTTGCGGTAGGTTCATTGGTTCATTACCGCCCGTTCGGCGGCAGTTAGGGCACCTTCGAGATAACCGCCGTGTTCATCGGCGGTTTCGGTGCCGGCAAAATGGATGGTACCGTCCCAAATGGAGGGTTGACCTGCCGGGGGGTGATAGTAGGGGTGTTGGTAAATGGGCGGCTGGTCATACTGGGTGGCGGTAAATGGTTCGCGAGCCCAATCCTTGTAGAAAAAGGCCGTGGGCCGGGCCGCCGGTTTGCCATAGATGATTTCAAGTTGGGAGAGAATCGCCTCGCTGAGGTGTTGTTGATGTTTGCGTTGCACCGCCGGAATGCCGACAAAGCCGGTTAGTCCGTAGGGTTCCCGGCCGTTATTGGATCCGTCATGGATCTCGCCCAGCGGACCGCGCTCACTGAAACCATGGCCCGAGAGGCCCGTTTGCCGCCAGAAAGGTTCTTCGTAAAGGGCGCAGAATTTCGCATGACCCGCCATCCACGTACCCATTCTCAGCATGGCCTGGGTCAAATTATGAGACAGGTCAGGATTAAAGAGAATGGTGGCGGCGGCAAGGCGCGGCGGCAGGGCAAGGATTACCTTGTTTGTTTTGAACCGGGTCCAGGGCTCTCTGTCCAGTTCGCCGACGCTGACCAGAGCGCCGGTGGACTTTTTTTCGATTTGGCAGACCGGGTGATTGAGTCTAATGGCGTTTTCAGGGATATGCTCACAGAGTTTTGTGATCAGAGCCATCATTCCGCCGCAAAGCCGCCAGCAGAGGGGTTGCATGGGGTAACCCCTGACGTTATGGACGGCGCCATGGGGACTTTGAAAACGGCCCATCCCCTCTTCAAAGTGGCGATAACCCTTGAGGCCCAGGACTTGAATAAGGTGAACCATTTTCGGGTGAACCTCGGGCCAATACCAGGAAGGGCCGAGATCTGAGAAAAATCCGTGATGTTCTGGGCATAAAATCCTGCCGCCTATACGCTCACGGGCTTCGAGAACGACAAAAGATTTATCGCTTTGGGACAGGAGGTAGGCCGCATAGATACCGCTGAGACCGCCTCCGATAATTAGGGTGTCAACTGTTTCCGTGGTCATGGTAATAAAACTTTGTGCGCGTTCTTGTTGGTCGCGCACAACCTATTCGTGTAATATTTTTAAAAATTGAGCTTTTCATTTAATACCTGCATCAAATCAGCGATGAAAGACAGCTCCCATCCGATCGATAAGGAGAGTCAATATCAATTGGATAAAAAAATATCCTCGTAAAATCAAAGGCATGCATAAACAATAAGGCCTCAAAAATCAAGAAAATTTTACCTATATAATGACAATGAAGCTCCCCGCAGCCCCGCTGAGCCGGATTTCCGTTTCAATCCAACAAGGTGCAGGTTATATTGCTCTTATGCCGCAATAGATTTAACCCGAATATTTCATGAAAATTTTTGAGAGGTCTTTTTACACCTTGTCGGCCACATCAGTTCAACCTGTCAATTTTTTGCCATATGCTTAAGTTGTATTGGCAAAATTTACCCACTTGGAATTTATGGATGACAATGGGAGTAATCTGCCTAACCTATTAAAAATAAATAGTATTTGAAACAGAAGGAATCATAAAAGAACCCTGGCACAGGTTTTGCTAAATTAATAAAAAAAAGGGGGGGTATTACAAAATGCAAGCAACTAATTCTGTTCAAATCTTTAAAAAGATCCATAACGTTGTGGAAAAAGACCTTAATAATGACTCAATGTTTTTCTTCAAGGGTGCTGTTATTGGAGGTATTATCAGTCTGTTGTTGTGGGTCCTTATATTCTGGGTCATCGTCTGATTATTGACACGCATCGGCTTTTGGCAGTTTGATGAAGACCTAAGGCAGATCCCTGGTTTAGCGATCGCCGTGGATGCCTTTTCGAAAATATAATCAATAATAACATATTATTATGATATTTTTATTCTTTATTCAAAACGTGAAAATATCTTTCCCAAAAGCAAACGCCACCGATTTTTATCTGTGGGCAAATCCCCATGAAAATGACAGCCCGAATATTTCCGCACCACCTATTCTCACTGCTGAAAGAAAAGCAGAAGCGGTCCATTCATTCATACCTGCTTTGGTCACCAGATCACTGTAAAATTTTGTATCCACTCGTTTTCTTTCAATTTTATTTCCAAGTTCACCATACCCGTAGCAAAGGTCATGCGGCAAACAACATTTATAGGTGATGTCTTCCCAATCACAGCCGGTAAATAAACCCATCAATTCATCCGGCAAGCCCGAACATCCGTCGAACTTCCAATCCTTATAGCCCTCCGGATTGGATTCAATACGTTCAACCAGATAATCCAGGCCAAAATATCGGCATAATTCCAAAGCTTGTTTTGCGTTTATTGTATCACCGATTTTGGGTAAATTCATTTTTTCTCCTTTTTTTCGACAATCCCATTCTCATGTTTCACCGCATTCTAGAACACAGGATTCTTCAGACTCTTTACCCCCTGGAATAAAATGAAACAGTGGATAGATTTTTTGCTTTTTAGGTGAAGGTTTGGTAATGTCCATTGTCTGTGAAATTTCATTTAAGAAATGTCCGCCATCCTCATAATTCACATAATAATGGAAGTTGTTGTCATCAGTATACTGGCTTGAATAGGCAATTTTATATGCGTCCTCTTCTTTAAAACCACCTTTACGGCAAAGAATATATGTTATGAAATGGTGTGAATTTCTGTTCCTAACGCCTAATATTTAGTTCCGAAAATAGAATAGTCGATTCGAATATTATTGCTCAGGTCTGGTACATCATCACGTTTTCGTTCCCCATGGGGGTAATGCTCGAACATATTAAAGGACTGATAAGCCAAACCGATTTGGTCATCCTTGTTTTCGATCATCGTGTCTGCAACTAACCCAAAAATGTATTTTGCGATTGCAACTCCTGCCGCCGCCGGGTTTGCCGAAGCGCTTGACAGAATCAGCACGTTAGCGACGAACCCATCAAATTCAGGAGCGCTAATTACACCATCGACCCTCCTTCCAAGATTGTTAATATCTTCATCAATTTCAAACATCATCAGAGACCAATTGAACGAAAGTGGAATTTTGTTCGCAGTATAAAGGGCGTAGCCTGTATCACCAAATGTCATCAAATGCCCATCTTTCACATTGTCAAGCTGCATTAGAACTTTTGAACTCAGAACCGATTGAGCAGCTGCTTGAATTATTTTCTTTTTACGTTCCTCATCTGTTATTCGTTGAAGATCATCCAGAACCGGAAGGTTTACGTCTTGTCCTGTAACGAAACTGAGCAATTTCAGTTCCCCGGGACCCCACTCCCGATTGTTCAAAATTTTCAATTTATTGAGTCTAAAAACAAAAAATTCCATACCTTTGTCCCCCTTTCATTGATGAGTATAATGCTCAGCTGATATTGCATAATATTAAAAGCGTCCATATGGCATGCTGCCGGGCAATGAAGGTCGCCAACATCATTCCGGGATCTGGATGCCACGCTCTTTGATCCAATCTTTGAGCCTCTCCCGGTTAGTTTTCAGCCACTCAACCAGGTCCGGAGCGCAAACCTGGCTCGGTTTTTTCACCCAATCACCGGTCTTGGGGCCGGAAAGAGCAACTTCCAAGTCCTTTTTGATCTCTTCCAGTTTGTCGACGGTTTTAATGCGGCAAAGCGCTCTGTTGAACTCGTACACATAAAACCCACCAACCTTGTTTCGGTCACGAATTTCCATTGCGATGGTCAACTCCTCCTTGGCTTTGGCCCAATCGGCGGCTTCCTGATCCTTGAGCGCAAATGCAAGTTGCCCATGGTTTCGATGGTAGACATTCTTCTCGTCACAATCGATCAAAGCTAAAAACACCGGCACTACCCGGTCGATGTGGTTGGGACCGTGCTTTTTTCTGACGTTACGAAGTGCTTTGCGTCGAAAGGTTCGAGCCTGATCAAACGCATACACCTGCAGGCTGTGCGAAGCTTTGGCGATGGCCGCCTTAAGTGTGTCGTGCGGGACCGCCGGGGTGTCGGGATCGTCATCGAAATGTTTGTTTATAAGGGCCATGCCAGCAGCGTCCTCTTTATTTTGAGCCTTTAGGTCGTCCACGCTATCCTGCAAATCCTTGATCTGCTGGGTTAGTACCTTTTCCACCAGGGCTCTGCCACCATAGCCGCCAATTAGAGCCACACCAATGAATTTGAGCAGGCTTATCGTGTCTTTTTCCGGTGTAATATTTCCCGGCAGAATTAAAAATATAACCACTCCACCAGCCACACCGAATAACACATCCGTAACAACCCCCGGCTCATAAATATTCTTAGATTTACGGTGTGGGATGACCAGTTTTTTATCACGGATTGCGAATAAAAGGCCACCGAACATACCTGACAAACATATCAGCCATAGGTGTTTTTTCTGAAAGGGCAGCACGTTAGCGCCATTTTTCTCATCTTGATCATCTTTTCCATTCTTTTCTTTTGGGTTTTGATGTCTATTTCCGTCATCCTTTGATGGGGGCTTGGGTGTATGCCTTTCTAAATTAATTGTTTCGGCCAAAGGGTCCTGAGGGTGGTTCACTTTCGCTTGGGCATCGGATTTTACTTCTGTATCGCCGATGTTGTCCATAGTCACTGCGATGACTGGACTCACTAAAATCATTACAAGGATTGCGATAGATACCACCGTTATCTTCCAATCGCCAAGTTTTGATGATGACATAATTTCTCCTGCTTTTTTGTTTGTACATCCAGATCACTTATTATTGTCAAGTCGCATACGCCAAGGTCTCTTCTACCGTCAGCCGCAAATAACGCCATTTGGTGTAGGATCCCACTATCAGCACTTGACGCTTGTCCATCCGGCGGGAAGAAGCTATGTGGACCCAGGCTGGACGACCAAAGTCTTCGCCATACTCATGGATTACCTGGTCTATATCCAGTTCTTTCAGGTTCAGGCACACATAGGCAAAGAGCATAAAATTAGTATTGACATCGGGTCGTAATAGCTTGCCGGTGATTTCGGTCACCCGGGTTTTGATTTCGCGGCGCAACGCCGACATGGAGGGCTCCGTCATAAACCGCGGCGACAGAGCGCAGTCTGCCGCCTCACCACGGCAGTGCTGGGAAGTCGCGCTACCGCCAACCAGTTTGTTGAGCAACGGATTTAAACATCGAATATCGTCCTCAAAATTCCAGAAACATCTTCTAGTAAGTAAAATGCCTTGTTTAATAATGCACAAAAATTTGTGCATCCCTGTTTTCAAAAAGGTGTAAAAGTTAGCTAAAATTGAAAAATGACATCTTAAAATTTATATGATTATAATCAGCTATTAGCCGGGTACGGGAGAAGAGATTGAAGCCTGAATGAGAATGTCAGCGAACAGGAGATTAACCGGTTTTTTTATATATTGGATATACAAATAAAAAAACCTTTCGAAAATTTTCATGAAAAATCCGGGTTAAAAAATTCCTAAGCAACACCTGTGCCAAAAAGATTTTTATCTTGCAACAAGCATAATTTGAGGAAAGCTTTCTCATTTAAAGTTCACACAACACCTTTATTTAACTATAAATTCATACGACCATAGTAAAATGTACACATGTTTGAAAATTCACAGATGGGAATGAGATGGAAAATCGGAGGAGGGATAAACAAATAAAAAATGCACAGAAAAATGTGTATTGTGCACATTTTTCTGTGCATGCTTTGGAACTCCTGTGGCTGCAACTTAAGCCGATGTTAGCTTTATGTTACATAAGGGTGAATATGCAATGGGTTGCAAAGGACCAGAAGTATGAGGGGAATATTCCCATCAAAAGCACGCCCCAGCATGCAATTGCCAAGGCAAGCACGGTGGTCCGAGACGGTTTCGGCATGACAACCCGTTCTTCGGAAGGATGGAAGTACATCACCACGACCACCCTAAGATAGTAGTAAATCGAAATGATGCTGTTTATGGCGCCGAATACGACCAGCCAGACATAGCCCGCTTTTATGCCTTCGGTAAATATATAGAATTTACCCATAAATCCGGCACTGGGCGGAATTCCGGCAAGGGAAAACATAAAGACCGACATGGCCACCCCCATCATGGGGTATTTAAATCCCAGACCGGCAAAATCGGATATCTGGTCATATTCCCCTTCCTCTTTCCCGAGAAGCGCCACAATACCGAACGCCCCGATGTTCATTAAAGCATATGCCAGGAGGTAGAACAGCATCCCGGCCTGGGCAAGGCTGGTACTCGCGACAAATCCGATGAGGATATATCCGGCATGGGCGATGCTTGAGTAAGCAAGCATTCGTTTTATGTTTTCCTGAGCCAACGCCACGATGTTTCCGACGGTCATGGTCAGGAAAGCCGCGATCCACATGATGGTCGTCCAGTCCCCTTTGAGAGAAATAAGGGGGACAAGGATGACCCGGATCAGCGCCGCAAAAGCAGCAGCCTTTACGCCGGTGGCCATAAAGCCGGTGATCACCGTAGGGGCGCCTTCATAAACATCCGGCGTCCACATGTGGAAAGGAACCATGGAAACCTTGAAGCCGAAGCCCACCGTCATCATAATCAACCCGGCAAAAAGAAGCTTTGAATTCAGTATTTGAGGATGACTGGTCATAAATTGCCCTAACTTTGTAATGTCCAGGGTGCCGGTAGCGCCATAAATCAATGCAAATCCATAAAGAAGAAAACCCGAGGCAAAGGCTCCTAGCAGAAAGTACTTTAACGCCGACTCGGTGGACCGGAGCTGATCTTTATGAAAACCCGCAAGGGCGTAGATACATACCGACATGGTTTCTAGGGCTACAAAAACAAGAATCAGGTTGCCTGCCGCCGCCATCAGGGTCATGCCGACAGTGGCGAAAAGGATAAGGGCGTAATATTCTCCGCAGTTTATCCCTAGGAAAAACTTCTGGTAATTAATGGAGATCATGATGGTCATTATCAAAATCAAAAACACCGTCAGGGTGATAAAGAAAGAAAATCCGTCTGTAAAAGCCATCCCGCCGAAAGAAGATCCGCCTTTGGTCGGCCATGTCATCACCAGGCAAGCAAGGGCAATCATAGACCCGGCAAGCGATATAAAAGCAATGGAAGCAGTTTTTGCCTTTCGCTTGAAGACATCAATAAGCAATACGAACAATGCAGTTGCAACAAGAATAATTTGCGGCCAAACAGCCGAGTAGCTTATTGCCGGCAGAATGAACTCCAACGTCTCCATTCGTTCCTCCAAATTTATGGTGCAAAAAAACCTTTAATCATAAAGGTCTGTCTTTTATTATTTCATTCTGGTCTAAAGACCGATCCTCCGATAGTATCAGGGAGGCATTTTCTATCGCCAGGTTGATATTGGTTTTTCCGGTCGCCTCTTGAACATACATCTGATAGTCTTTATTGAATCGGTTGATAAAAAGCGAGACCGAAGCGTCCATTTTTCTCATGAAATATCCCGGAAAAATTCCCATCACAAAAACAAGCACGGCAATGGGGAGCATGGTGGCGATCTCACGAAGGTTCAGGTCCGGAACGTTTTCGTTTTCCTTTTTATCAACAGGTCCGAACATGACCCGCTGATACATCCATAACATGTAGGTGGCCCCGAAGATCATTCCTGAGACTGCAAACACACCAAAAAGCGGGTACGTCTTGAAAACACCGACAAGGATCATGAATTCTCCCACAAAACCGTTTGTCCCGGGCACAGCAACCGACGCAAGGGTAACGATCATCAGGAACGTGGCAAAGATCGGCATGACTTTTGCGAGACCTCCGAAATCCTCCATCATCCGGGAATGCCTTCTTTCATAGATGATACCCACAAGGATAAACAGGGCGCCCGTGTTGAGTCCGTGATTCATCATCTGATAAATCCCCCCTTCAACACCCTGCATATTTAAAGCAAAAAGTCCGATCATCACATACCCCAGGTGGCTTACGCTGGAGTAGGCCACGAGGCTTTTCATGTCCGGTTGGACCCATGCCACGAGTGCCGCATAGATGATTCCGATAACTGCCAGAACCGCGATAATCGGTAGGAACTGGTGTGATGCATAAGGAAAAAGCGGCATTGCAAATCGTATAAAACCGTAAGTTCCCATTTTAAGAAGAACCGCGGCAAGAATGACGCTTCCGGCAGCCGGGGCTTCCACATGGGCGTCGGGCAACCATGTATGGAACGGAAACATGGGGACCTTGATGGCAAAAGCAATGAAAAATGCCATGCAAAGCCAGAACTGAATGGATATCGGTATATGCAGGTTGTACAGCTCCAGAAGGTTGAAGGTGGCAATTCCGGTGATCTTGTAATTGTAGTAATATAGATAGATAATCGCCACAAACATGAGCAGACTTCCGGCCGCCGTGTACAGGAAAAACTTGATTGCGGAATAGATTCGCCTCGGCCCGCCCCAAACGCCGATGAGCAGGAACATGGGTATGAGCATCAGCTCCCAGAAAATGTAGAAGATCACAAGGTCCAGAGATACAAAAGCCCCGATCATCGCTGTTTCAAGAAGAAGCATGCTGATCAGAAATGCTTTGACGTATTTTTGGATATACGTCCATGAACAGAGAATGCATAACGGAACAAGAAAAGTTGTGAGCACCACCAGCCAGAGGCTTATTCCGTCTATGCCGACAAAATAAGAAAGACCCATGCTTTTGACCCAGGAGACATGCTCCACAAACTGCATATTCGGCGTTTCGGAATTAAAGTAAATCGGAAAAGCCAGGGAGACCGCGAATTCAAAAAGGGATATTACAAAGGCGGCTTTCCGCATAAGATCATAACTTTTCTCTTTATCGCCCCGTATAAAAAGAAGCAAAAACACCCCGGCCAGAGGAAAGAAAATAGTGAAACTGATGATCGGGAAATTAAGCTGGTTCATTCTGTTATCTCCAGAAGTTGCTATTTTCAGATGTTGTCCGCATAAAATTGGATCATCTTAACGACTTGCCCTCGTTACCACGTAAAGAGCTTCATCCTAAACATACATTAAAAAGACATAATACATGACAATCGCCACCGTGCCCGCGACAAAGGTTATCGCATAGCGTTGCACATAACCGGTCTGGATGTGACGCAGCATACTGCCGCACCACATGAAAAATTGAGCTGTTTTGTTCACAAGGCCGTCTATAACCAAAGCGTCAGTGATTTTCCATAAAAAGACACTGAATGTATGAAGCGGATTAAGCACATTCCACTCATACAGTTCGTCAATATACCACTTGTTGAGCAGAAGCCTGTATAATAAGGGGTTCTTTTGAGCGAGCTTCTCGGGAATTTCCCTCTTTTTCATGTACATCATGTATGCGGTGAAGATACCCCCGAGTACAATGAGTGTGGTAATGATCATAAGAAGGTATTCCATGGTATATGAATGATGTCCGGCGGTTTCCGCCCCGTGCATTACTGCCTTTCCGGCGGCGTCTTGAAAGATTTTCCCTTTTCCGAACCCGATAACCGGTTCAAGGAAATGTTCCACAAGATTTCTCCCGCCCAGTGCCTTGGGAATGCCGATATATCCGCCGACAACGGAAAGAAAGGCCAGTATGATTAAAGGGGTGGTCATGGATCTGGGTGCTTCGTGAATATGTTTTTTCACATCTTCAGATGCTCTGCATTCGTTGAAAAAGGTCATAAAAATGAGGCGGAACATGTAAAAGGCGGTCATGGCTGCGGCAAGCACGCCGATCAGCCACAGGATAGTATTTCCATTCGGGCTGCTGAAAGCCTTCCAGAGGATCTCGTCTTTGCTGAAGAAACCGGAAAATCCCGGGAACCCGATGATGGCCAGCGTTGCAATGACCATGGTATAAAAAGTGATCGGCATTTTCTTTCGCAGCCCGCCCATATACCTCATATCCTGTTCGCCGCTCATGGCATGTATGACACAGCCTGAGCACATAAAGAGAAGGGCCTTGAAAAAGGAATGCGTCAAAACGTGAAACAGGCCTGCGGCAAAGGCGCCCACTCCCAGCCCCAAAAACATATACCCGAGCTGGCTGACCGTTGAGTAGGCCAGCACCTTTTTGATGTCGTTGTGGGTTAAAGCGATGGTGGCGGCAAAAAATGCGGTCATTCCGCCCACAATGGCAACAACCTGCAGGGCAAAAGGTGACATGGTATAAAGAATGTTGCAGCGAGCCACAAAATATACCCCTGCGGTGACCATGGTTGCAGCGTGGATCAGCGCGCTGACCGGAGTGGGACCGGCCATGGCGTCGGGAAGCCAGACATATAGAGGAATCTGGGCGGATTTGGCCGTACATCCCAGGAAAAAAAGAATGCATATCAAAGTGATAAGATCCGGCGACAGGAGTGAAACATTGGCAAAGACATCGGTGTATTTTATGGACCATATCCCGTGTTTTCCAAGATTCACAATCAACAGCAGCATGCCGATGGCAAAGAAAAAGTCTCCGATCCGGTTCGTGATAAAGGCCTTTTTTCCCGCAATGGCAAATTCCTTGTTGCTGAACCAGAACGCGATAAGGAGGTATGAGCATAACCCCACACCTTCCCAGCCCAAAAACATCAGAAGGAAGTTGTCCGCCAGCACAAGGGTGATCATGCACAACATAAAAAGGTTAAGGTATGTAAAATATCTGAAATACGTCCCTTCATCATGCCACATGTAACCGATGGAATATATATGGATCAAAAATCCGACCCCGGTGACGAACATGCACATAAACATTGAAATGGGGTCGATCTGAAATCCCACGGGGACAACAAAAGTACCGGAGGCCATCCATGTGAACCAGGTGTAATCGTAGAAACGCTTTTCAGGGTCAAGCCCAAGCATCTGAACAAAGATGATGCATGTCACGAAAAAAGCCAGCCCCACCGAACCGCAGGCGATCCAGTGTACAAGGCTTTTGTTTGCTTTTTCTATACGACGGCCGAAAAGACCATTTACCAGCACTCCAGTGAAGGGCAAGAAAGGAATCAACCATACATAATCAAACATTGCATTAACCTCGATTTACCATTTTAGCAGGTTAAACTTGTCTATATTGATGAAGCCGGTTTTCCTGTACAAAAGGACAAAAATTGCAAGTCCGACCGCTGCCTCGGCCGCTGCAACAGCCATAACGCACATCACCATAAATATCCCCTCAGGAGATTGATTGGCCTGGCTGAAGGTTATAAAGGCAAGATTAACGGCCCCGAGCATGATTTCTATACACAGAAAGACAACAATGGCATTTTTGCGGGTGATCACCCCGCCACAGCCGATTGTAAAAAGAATCGCCGATAACGTGAGATAGATCGTTTGATATTCAGCCATTACAATAATACCTTATTTTTCGATCATAAAATTAATTTTTCTTGGCCAGATAAACAGCGCCCACAATTGCTGCCGTCAGAAGGACCGACACCAGTTCGAAGGGAAGGAGTCCATCGGCAAATATGTAATTTGCAAGCAGTTCAACCTCTCCGAGTTTCATCATGGCCTGATCCGTCATGGATCCTTTTAGCGCCATGGGACCGAAGCCGACCCCGAGGATTACAATCCCGATAAATAAAAGCCCTACCAGCAAATACCTTCCGTTAAAAAGGTTTTTCAAAGGATCTGCACTGTCATCTGAGCGCCGAAGGTTCAGCAACATGATCGCATAGATGATAAACATCATGATTGCGCCTGCGTAGACGATCACCTGCAGAATTGCGATAAATTGAAAATGCAGTAAAAGAAATAACACAGCAATAATAAAGCAGTTTCCAACCATCCACATGGCGCTGTGAACGGTATTCCGGGATAATATGACCATTACGGCGGTGACGATCGCAATGATGCCACAAATCAGTATCAGTGCCTGTTCCATGAGCAAAAACCCTTCTTAAATGCTGTTTTCGTATAGCGTCCTTCATCAAGAAGATGTTCGGACTTTGGGTTATTTTCCCTTGAAATAAAGCTTTTCAGGGGTCTTCAATTTTTCAATATCAAAAATAAAATCTGTACGGTTGTAGTCGATATAATCATAAACTTCCGTCAATGTGATGGCCGCCTTGGGGCATGCTTCCTGGCAAAATCCGCAAAATATGCATCGGAGTTCATTTATGACAAATTTTTTAGGATATCTTATCCCTCCCTCTTCCTCATACGGAACAATAGTGATCGCCTCGGAAGGACAGATCCGGGCGCACAGGCCGCATGCCACGCACTTGAGTTCCCCTTTCTCGTCAACCTCGAGTCTGTGCAGACCTCGCCAGCGCTGGCTCCTTTGCGTCTTTTCGGTGGGATACTGAAGGGTCACCGGCTTTGAGAGAAAGTTCTTGAATATAAAATTAAGCCCTCTGAAAAGGGGCTTAACATATTTTCCCTTTTCCGGACGATCTTTACTCACATGAATAACATCGGTTTCTTTCATTATCTTGCCTGTTGTTTCAGGATAGTATATTAATATTAAATTTAGAACTTATGAATACCCCTAACCGGTCATCATAACACTGCCATCACCATTCCCGTGGCCAGAATATTAAGAAGGGCCACCGGAAGAAGGAATTTCCACTCAAGTTTCATGACCTTATCGTAGCGCAACCGTGGAAAAGTAGCCCTCACCCAAATACAAAGGAAGATGACGGCAAACATCTTTAGAAAAAACCAGACCACGCCGGGAACAAACGCCGGACCGTGCCATCCTCCCAGAAACAGCGTTGCGACGAGGGAGGCGAAAACAATCATGTGAATGTATTCGGCAAGGAAAAACAGCGCAAATTTCATACTGCTGTATTCCACATTGTATCCGCAGCATAGCTCGGACTCCGCTTCGGGCATATCGAACGGGGTCCGGTTTAATTCAGCCACGCCACTGATCAGAAAAACAAGGAAGGCGACCGGCTGTTTAAAAACATTCCATAATCCGGTCTGGGCATTCACCATGTCAACAATACTAAAAGATCCGGTAATCATGATAATGCTCACCACGGCAAATGCCATTGAAATTTCATAGCTGATAATCATGGCGGATGCGCGCAGCCCACCCATGTACCCGTATTTGTTCCCTGAAGACCATCCCCCGAGAATGTTTCCATAAGAGCCAAGGGTTGAGAATCCGAGAATAAAAAGGATGCCGATGGACGGATTGGCAAGGTATAGGTTGATTTCCCGTCCCAAGATCTTAATCGGAGGACCGAAAGGGATCACGGAAAGCAGAATAATGGCGGCCGCAATACTGATCGCAGGAGCTAACACAAAGACGGCCTTGTCTGCATTTTCCGGGATAACATCCTCTTTGAAAAAGTTCTTTATTCCGTCTGCAATCGGCTGAAGGAGTCCGTGAAACCCCACCCGCATGGGTCCGTATCTCATCTGCATATGTCCCAG
>Ga0180432_10004611_pt1 | contig 18790 bp, 9 predicted proteins | sample SS_ome_10_FD_132414 | JGI IMG/M metagenome (GOLD analysis project Ga0180432, IMG submission 132414) | Hypersaline lake sediment archaeal communities from the Salton Sea, California, USA - SS_1_MS_2 metaG | ecosystem: Environmental > Aquatic > Non-marine Saline and Alkaline > Hypersaline >...
CTCCATGATTTAAAAAGACTAGTGGGAGCATTGAACCCAAAGGCAGTTGTACCGATTCATACTCTAGCCGGTGATGAGTTTGAGAAACACTTCGCCGATAAAGGGAAAGGTATAGCGGTATTTCGCATTGATGATGGTGAACCTTTTGAAATATCTTCCACGTATGGACGTCGTTAAGGCATACTTCATTTTGCTGTAATGTGGAGTTAATCCTATTATGGCAGCGGGAAATACCTCTCTGCCAAATAAGCAACATACCTGCCATCTATCCCATTACACCTTTTAATCTTCTCGAACAACTCTTGATAGGTCATATCTCGGAAACTGGCTTCGTCCTTGATGTATCTTTTGAATCTCTCTATCTCAGCCCGGTGTTTACTGGCTTCAACAGATGGCACGTAATACCAAAGGTACACAATTTCAAACCCTTTGTCTCCGTATTTCGTATATAGCCCAAGGATATGCTTAATCAGTTGAGGCACATCGAGATAGGCAAAGCTCGTTTTGCCCTGCTCTTCTAGGCGGATCATCTGCGCAAGCTCTTCACAGCCTGACAATCCTTTCCAGAGCTTCTCGTTATAGATATATTTGTCCTTGATTTTGCGCTTCGTTTTACGGAGATAGCATTCATTGAACTTCGACTCAACGGCCATTGGTCTTGCCCGGCCGCCTTCTAATTCTACATCGAGGTGTGGCGGTATCCTGCCTGCAGGAGTAGGGAACTTTCTCTCGAATCCCATGCTGTTTATATTGGGCGATCCGCCGCATAGTAAAGCGATGTCAGAGCTCTTACCGGCTTGTCTCCAGTATTCAAAGACGTTGACGACGAGGGCTGATGATGAGTGTACCGCTTGCATCTTGCCGCGCTTAGCAGCGTTTCCAAGCTCGTTGCCTCGACCGCCGGAGTATTCTTCTATGGTTTGTGGTGAAAGTGGGAGATATAAGTTGTGGTTCAGAGAAAAAGTGTAGCCATTCTTGTCGAGCCTGATGCCTTGTTTATCTGCCCAGGCTCTTTGCTGGAATAAGATACTCTGGTAAGTCGTAGACATTCGCTAACCTTTCCTGATTATACCATTCCATAAGGCAATTGCTGAACATGGCGATGATATGTTAAATTAATCATCCTTTTATCTAACACTCTCGCCAGACTCTTATTATTGACAAATATCAAAACTCGCTATAATCTTACAACACCGCTTAGTTTTGAAATCTAAGTAGTGAGCTAATAGGCATGATTAACGAGTTCAAAGGTTGGATGGGTGAAAAATGCACAACACTGAACTTGTGGGTATTCCTAGACCCGAAAAGATATCATCGCATTGATAACGTAATTGTACCATCCGAAAATGGCACTACGCAGATCGACCATATTCTGGTATCAGTATACGGCATTTTTGTAATCGAGACGAAGAACATCAAAGGCAGGATATACGCTCCACCCAATAGTGCGAAGTGGACCCAATACCTTTCCGGAAAGAAGAGCCAGTTCCAAAACCCGATAAAGCAGAACTACAGACACACAAAGTGCTTGTCAGATCATCTCAAATTGAATCATGCCTTTTTCCGACCCCTTGTCTTTTTCATAGGGGATTGTGAGTTCAAGACTGATAAGCCAGCAAATGTTATCGACCATGATCTTGCCGCTTACATTCGTCAATTTAAAAAACCTTGTTTATCACAAAAACAGGTTGATGAAGCTATTAAAGCGCTAAGGCAACTCAAGATGGATCGCTCTTTGACCAAGAAAGCACACCTCAAATCACTGCAAGAGCGTCACAACTCAACAACCGTTTGTCCGAAATGCGGAAAACAACTAGTTGAACGCACGACGACGAAGTGCCCCGATACAGGCCGGACTTTCATTGGTTGCAGTGGTTGGCCAAAGTGTAAATATACGAGAGATATATGAGCATTCTCGACACAAATTGTTCATAGCCATGGCTGAACACAAGACTATTCCGTTCAATAGCTCAAATTCCTACATCCTGCTTTTTCAAAACAGCCAATTGGTTAAGCCCGACATATTTGACAAAACATGTAGATAATATCTAAAATCAACCTACCATGCCAGAAGAAAAGAAAACCCAAGGAAGTGAGCTCTTCATTGTAGATAATAGTGATGCGGAGTGGAAAGTCCTGCAGTACCTACATGATTGGTGTCAACTTTCCAAGGGTATGGATATCGCTACGGGATACTTTGAGATCGGATCACTATTAGCTCTGGACAGGGAATGGCAAAGGGTTGATAACATTCGCATCCTCATGGGCGATGAAGTATCCCGCCGAACTAAGAAAGCATTCATCGAAGGCTTGGATCAGGTCACCAATCGTCTTGATTCAAGTATTGAAGAAGAGAAGGAAAAGAATGATTTCCTGGAAGGTGTCCCGGCTATCGTCGAAGCTATCAGGAATGGGAAGATACAATGCCACGTTTATCGCAAAGAGAAATTCCATGCCAAGACATACATCACTCATGCTCGACAAGAGGTAGTCGGATCGTTTGGACTTGTTGGCTCATCAAATTTCACCTATCCGGGAATAAGTGAAAACGTTGAGCTGAATATTCAGATCTCTGGGCGCCAGGTAAAGGCACTTCAAGATTGGTATGAAGCACATTGGGCTATTGCTGAAGATGTAACCCCGGACATACTGCGTACTATTGAGCGGCACACGCGAGACTACATGCCTTTTGATATCTATGCAAAATCACTGCAAGAATTTTTCCGGGGTCACGAGATGACCGAATCCGAATGGGAACAACAAGAGTCGAGGATGTTTCCTGTTTTGGATCAATACCAGAAAGAAGGCTACCATGCGCTTATGAAGATCGGACGGCAGTATGGCGGTGCTTTCCTGTGCGACGGGGTTGGAGCTGGTAAAACGTTTGTGGGGCTGATGCTAATAGAGAAGCTCGTAATCCATGAGAGAAAACGGGTCGTATTATTTGCGCCTAAAACTGCCAAAGAGGACGTGTGGGAAAGAGATTTAAAGACCTATCTATCTCATGTTGGCGGCGGAAGAGGAAGCGACTTCAGTAACCTTGTAGTATTAAGTCATACGGATATTGGACGTGGTGGAGAATTTTCCTATCGTTTTGAACGGATAAAGGAATTTGCAGACGTTATCATCATTGATGAAGCTCACCATTTCCGAAACCCGGGCATCAAAGGTACAGGGGAAAAGAAACCATCGCGATATCACCAACTTTTCGATCTCATCGATGGATCAAATGGCTCCAAACAGCTCTATTTATTAACAGCTACTCCCATAAACAACTCGCTTCATGACTTTCGGCATATGACCGAGTTATTTTCCAGGCAACGAGAGGACTATTTCAAATCTACAGTTGGCATTCACTCCTTGCGTGGGCATTTTATTAGGATGGATAAGGAACTGGATAAGCTAGCCAAAACAAAGCAAACAGACGGTGTACCGATAGATACAAACCTATCAGAGGCATCAAAGATACTAGTCGATGATAATCTGTTTAGAACTGTGGTTGTACAAAGAAGCAGGGCCTATATTAAGAAAAGTCAACTGCAATATGGCGGATCAGCAGCCATTTTCCCGGAGCGTACGCCACCCAGCGTTGTAGATTATTCGATCAAATCTACATACGGACGCCTTCTCGATATAGTTGAAAAGGCATTCGCAAAAGATACTCCGTTGTTTGTTCTTGGTATGTACTATCCTCTCGCATACTATAAAGGACCTGATAAGACTATCGATCCATTCCTAGAGAACCGACAGAAGCAAGTAGTTAGACTAATCAGGATACAATTCCTGAAACGCTTTGAAAGTTCAGCCTTCGCATTTATGAGGTCTTGTGACAGGTTGCTGCTGAAACTGTTGGCCTGGGTCGAGAAGCACAGTGAGACGGATAGCGAGAAGCAGAGGTTAGAGCGGTGGAAGCGTCAAAATGCTGAGCTGATAAACTACGTGCACGAACGACAACTTATGTTATGGGGAGAGGGTGAAGAGGAGGAAGGGGACTATGACGAAGATATCATTACACCGGAGATGCTCGATGATGTAGAGAAGCTTTCAAGAGACGAATACAAAATCGAAGATATCATGGCTGATACCTTCCTTGATTTGGATCAAGTTGCCATATTTCTAAACGAACTGCGCAAGTTTGATCATAACCATGACGATAAGCTTAAAGCCTTGATAAAACTCTTGAAGAATGAGCCCAGGTTAAAGAAACACAAGGTGATAATATTCTCTGAATTCGCTGAAACGGCACGTTACCTCGGTAAACATCTGAAAGCTGCCGGTATAGAAGGCGTAGTACAGATAGATAGTGGTACGAAGAGAAATCGGAGTGAGGTTATCCATCTGTTCGCGCCCTACTACAACGGTTCATCCAGCCCTGAAATAGCTGAGAAGGGCAAAGATGAAATCCGAGTTCTTGTTTCAACAGACATCTTGTCAGAAGGCTTAAACCTGCAGGACGCAATGTTTCTCATTAACTACGACCTGCACTGGAACCCTGTGCGTCTGATGCAGCGGATAGGGCGTGTCGATAGGAGAATGAACCCCAGCGTTGAGAAGCGCATCATCGCTGATCACCCGGATCAAAAGAATCTGAGGGGCAAGATAGCATTGTGGAATTTCTTACCGCCGGATGAGTTAGACGGGCTGCTTCGGCTATATACCATAATCTCAAATAAAACACTCCGCATCTCAAAGACATTTGGTATCGAGGGGGGGAAGCTGCTACGCCCTGAGGATGACTACGATGCGCTACGAAACTTCAACGAGGAATACGAGGGAACAACGACACCTATCGAGGAGATGCGGTTAGAGTATCAACAGCTATTGAAAGATGATCCAGGCTTAGAGGATAAACTGAATGCCCTGCCTGGTCGCGTCTTCTCCGGCAAGGAACACCCCTCAGAAAGCGCACAAGCAGTGTTCTTTTGCTATAGGATGCTTAGACCTGACCATTCGATGCCTGCTATCGATGATGAGTACCCCTGGACGGAAGAGGCTGGTGAAACCAAGTGGTATCTTTACGTTCTGGCGGACGGGAAAATAATCGATGAACCTACGGAGATTGCCGACACTATCCGTTCAACTCCCGATACTCCCAGGGTCTGCACTATCGAGAAGGAAACACTGTCTGAGATAAGAAACAAGATTGAAAAGCATATCAAGAACACATATCTAAAAAGAATACAAGCTCCGGTTGGAGTCAAACCTAAACTAAAGGCCTGGATGGAATTGAACTAGGGGGTCACATTGCTAGAGGCAGAGCGCGCACGTATCCGGTCCATTAAGTCCTTCCCTTCACTCGTTAAATACCTGCGAGACGACCTGGATTGGCCGATTGATACTGACGATTTCGAAGACCTCACTTTCGACTACGAGCCGCAAGAGCTCGGTATAGACCCGGAGACGGCTGCAAAAATCGATGAGATTAAGCAGCTTCGGCCCATGGCTTCAAACCAGCCCTGGGGCATATTCTTTATCAAGTTCGAGCCCAAGCGGCTTCCGGTTGTCGTCCTGCGACGAATCCTGAGCCAGTTGGTGATTAAGAAGCGAGCTTCAGGCAGGCGATCCGAACAGGCCGCGTGGGATTTGCACGATCTACTGTTTATATCCAACTATGGAGAAGACGAACAGAGGCAGATTACGTTTGCTCATTTCTCCAGGGATGAGGGCACAGGTGATCTCCCAACCTTGAGAGTGCTGGGTTGGGATGACGCCGACACCGCGTTACACATCGACCATGTCCACAATGAGCTGAAGCAAAAACTGTGCTGGCCGGATGATGCAAGCGATATCGAAGGCTGGCGGACTATCTGGTCATCAGCCTTTGTCCTTCGGCATCGCGAGGTCATCAGGACATCGCAGGAGCTAGCCATTAAATTGGCTGATCTGGCCAAGCGCATCCGCAAGCGTGCAAATCACGTTCTGGCTATTGAAACCGAAAAGGGCCCTCTCCGTAAATTGCACAAAGCGTTCCAGGAAGCCCTGATCCATGACCTGAATGAAGATGACTTCGCTGACATGTATGCCCAGACCATAGCCTATGGCCTGCTGGCGGCAAGGGTCTCTCGTCCCCTGGGGATTACTGCTGATAACGTTGCAGATATGGTTCCTATTACAAACCCCTTCCTGAAGGAGATGCTCAGCACTTTTCTCACTGCCGGAGGGCGGAAAGGCGAAATTGATTTTGATGAGCTTGGAGTCCAGGAAGTTGTGGACGTTCTTAACAGCCCGGATACTCATCTTGCTGATGTACTTCGAGACTTTGGCAACCGCACCCGCGGTGAGGACCCTGTCATTCATTTCTACGAATTGTTTCTGTCGGAATATGACAGGCAAAAAAGAATTAAACGCGGCGTATTCTTCACTCCACTACCGGTTGTATCATACATAGTACGCAGCGTACACGAAATACTGCAGACCGAGTTTGGCCTTGTAGACGGGTTAGCAGATATTACCACATGGGGCGAGATGGCAGAGCGCAATCCTGATATCAAGATCCCTGACGGCATAGACCCCAGTGAACCTTTCGTTCAGATACTGGATCCAGCTACCGGCACCGGGACATTCCTTGTTGAAGTGATTGATGTTATTCACAACGCAATGATGAAGAAGTGGCAAAAAGAGGGGCATATGCTGGGTCAGCTTGAAGAGAAATGGAACGAGTACGTTCCCAAGCACTTGCTCCCGCGCTTATATGGATATGAGTTGATGATGGCCCCCTATGCTATAGCACACATGAAAATAGGCCTGAAACTTTCTGAGACAGGCTATCGCTTTAGCTCAGACGAACGCGTGCGCGTATACCTCACCAATTCCTTGGAAACTGCTACTGACAACGCTATTGAACGGAAATTTGAGCAACTGGCTCCCTCATTAGCACACGAAGCTAAGGCGGTCAATGAGATCAAGCGGGGAAAGCGCTTTACTGTGCTGATAGGCAATCCACCATACGCAGGAATATCATCACATATGACCGATTACGCACAGGAATTAGTAGATCCATATAAAATCGTAGACGGTGCGGCATTGAATGAACGAAAGATCTGGCTTCAAGACGACTATGTGAAGTTCATGCGACAAGCGCAGGTCACAATCGAGCAAGCGGGCGCTGGCATCCTTGGGTACATCACCAACCATGGTTATCTGGATAATCCGACGTTCCGTGGGATGCGGCAGAGCCTAATGCACACATTTCAGTTGTTGTGGGCCCTCGATTTGCATGGCAACTCTCTGAAGAAGGAGCGTGCGCCAGATGGTTCTGAAGACAAGAACGTGTTTGAGATTCGCCAGGGAGTTGCAGTCTGCATTGGCGTACGAGGTCGCGTCAGAAGCGCAGTCTTAAGAGCGGATCTATGGGGTAATACCGATGCAAAGTACAACTGGCTAACTGCACACTCGTCCACGACTACACGCTGGGACATACTGAATCCTACTACGCCCTTCTACTTCTTTCGGCCCGCTGATGATTCAGTAAGAGAATATGGCGACTGGCCGCAATTGTCAGAACTGATGCCCACGTATTGCAGTGGTGTGATCACCGCGCGCGATGAGCTTGTGCTCGACTACGAGTCGGAGCCAATCCTTGATAGAATAGCGCTCTTGCGGGACACGCACAAATCGGACGACGCCCTTCGACAGCAGCTATTCGGCGGAAAAAGCTCGCCAAAGTACGCGGCTGGCGATTCGAGGGGTTGGAAGCTGCCCGAAGCGCGCAAGAAGCTCCGAGACGACCGCCGCTGGCGGGATCGAGTGGCCACCTGCCTATATCGCCCTTTTGACCGACGGTATGTCTACCTCACGGAGTGGATGGTAGATTGGTCACGACCGGAGCTCCGGCGCCATCTTGAGTTCGGTAAGAACCCCGTCCTGGTGTTTCCACGCAATACCGGGGCAGGCAAGCCGTGGGATCACGCTTTTGTGTCCTACGAGCCGATACTAGGGCGCTTTTTCCCGGACTCGGCGTGTATCACATATATGGCCCCTATGCTGGTACTCAACGAGGGGATGTTCGAGCGGAGCGTGGGATGTGCCGGCAATTTCCGAGGAGCAGGGTCTTGGGGAGTCACTGACGAGGCTAGGATTCGCAGGAGTGCTCTAGAGGAGCTTGGATACATCTACGCCATTCTTTATTCAGCAACATACCGAGAACGATATCTGTCGGAACTGCGAGCAGACTTCCCCCGAATTCCGTCAACTGGTGACCGCGCATTGGCGAGTGAATTGACTCGGCTTGGGAGCGAACTTGTTGTCCTTCACCTTCTGGAGTCACCCAAGCTCGATAAGTACATCACACAGTTTGTGGGCAAGGGTAATAATGTTGTGGCATCGGGATACCCCAAATACAATGACGCCACCGTTTGGATTAACACATCACAAGGTTTCAAAGGTGTACCGGAAGGTGTTTGGGATTTCCACATCGGCGGCTACCAGGTCTGCCACAAATGGCTTAAGGACCGCAAGGGCCGGGTGCTTTCAGAGGAGGACATAGACCACTACCAGAAAATCGTGGTCGCCCTTAATGAGACCATCCGCCTAATGGGTGAAATCGATGAGGTTATAGAAGAACATGGTGGCTGGCCGGGAGCGTTTGTAACAGGAAGCGATGAGGAAAACAATGACGAGTGATAATACAAAGTGGCCTATTACTTAATAGGAAGATAAAGCTGTTAAGACAATTCCGTCCATTCGGAGGTTTATAAGATGGGAAAACAGGTTGAGAGATATCTTGTTCCTGACAATATTTCAGAGGTTGACCAAATTAAGCTTGGATTGGCTACGCTTGATAGACTCTGCAGTCAATCAGTAGATACTGCGGAAGCCGTCTTGTTAGTTCCCACGAAGCATCAAATTCAACATACAAGCCTTGCCTCCGTGCTAGGACCCAATATCTCAAAAACTCTTCATAAGGGTAATGAGGTTTCCCTCCCTTGTGATATGAATCTAAGGCTAGAGACCGTGCAAACATTTAGAGGCTCGTATAAGCCTTACTTTGTTCTAGCGGTGTATGCTTCTAAAAAAATGCTCGATAAAATCGATAGCGCAGTAAATATTACCGCGATGATCATCGTATTGGGCTTGAAAAGTGATATAGAGCAATGGAAAAGGACATGGAACCCACAAGTTGTTGGAGAACCACCTACGTCTCCTGAGAAGTTAATAGACAATCCAGTGGTTGAAGAAGCCATGATAGCATTGACATCTTCGATAAATATCTCAACCGGTTTAGTTCACCCGAGAGATAAATCAAGTGCTGTCCAATTGCTACGTGAATTACATAAGCATGGGGAACTCTTTGACCCTAATTCACTTAGTTCATGGGCTCTAAGGAATGGGTGGACCCCCGAAGGTGCAGATGATCTTAATAAAATTGCTCAAGCTATTCTGGACCATAGACCAATCCGCGGTGGAGGGATACACCACTGGCGACCAGATATAATAGAATACTTAAAGCAACGAGTTAATGAGAGGTTGATGTAAGAATCTATATTGGCAGAACTTTAGATAAAAGTGAATTGACCTTGTTGAAGATATGAGGAACGATATCCTGCCACTTTTTACCCGTCTTTTCCTCAGCTTTTATATCAAACCTAATTCCCGCCGAAGGCGTTTTCTGGTTTCCAAGCGCCAATAAGAAAGAATATAAATCAATCTCCAATTCTACAATTTCTTTGAGAAGTTTCTGTGCATCAGCATCGTCCTTTAGAATATATAGCCTATCACGAATATCTCCCAATTGCCTCATGAATTCTTCTTTGTTGGCCATAATCAAAACCTCTCTTCTCTTTGTATACCGAAAGCTTAAAGTTGAGAGATGTATTTGTCAACAACCAGCTTGAGAGTAAAATCAGTGGGGTATCTATAATCACTTCAATGGTTAAGCTACGATTGGAGTTTCTCTGCCCCTTTGTTCCCAATAGTAAGAGAGTGAACAGAATAGCGTTCTGGTTAATGTGTCAGAATAAATGTAGTATAGCTCTATACGTTTGTGGATGACCATATGCTGAATAGAGCAAATATCGCTACGGATAAGGCATCTGCTCTACTTCGTGGATGTATTCGAATGATTTGGTACGTATTTTCTTGAGGGACTTAAAAAGTTGCTCCCGCTCCTCAGGGGATATCACCGATAAAACCTCGTGGATCGACTCGATGTTCAGGCATTTATCATACAGGTCTCTGCCCTTTTCGGTTATAAGTATTTTCATCGGGCTCCTAGCGTTAGGTCCCTTCTGTATGCTTACCAGGCCGGCCCGCTCCATGCGATAAATCAGGATAGATATGGTGTGGGATGCCCTGAACAGCCAGCGTGCCAGCTCTCCTATAGTTGACTCGCCCTGATTGGCGACTAGTACGAACAGAACCTGCGCCTGCCGGAAAGTTACGCCGCACTCCTTCAACTCTTTAGACCGTGCCTTATGGAACAGGTCACTGGCCTGCATCATTATAGCCCACAACTGGAACTCGGGGTCCTTGAGTATCTTCTCTTTCAAATACCTATACTCCCTAGATTACGGTGGCACAGGGACACGATTTGTTGTTTTAGTACCTGTAGCAATAAAGAGCATTTACATCATTCATTGTATCATGAAGTGACCCATCACAGCTATCTTAAAATGTGTTTAAAGCTTGACATCAGTGATATAATGTTGACATATAGCATGTAGTTATCGATATAGATAACCACTAGTAGCAGTATCTACAAATGTTGCATATCAGCGGCATAAAACCTAGTTGTTGGTGGTTAGGCTTGCGGTGTGAAATATAAAGCTTAGATAACAATAATGCACAATTGCGATAAAGGCAAACCCGCCGAAAGGCTGCGACGCAAAGCCGCGGGTCTACAGCAGCAGTGCCATGACTGCCGGGCTGCCGAAGTGACTTTGAGACGCCTTTGGGCATGGGTGCGTGAAGGCGCCTATATTTTAGTTAACCATAGGTAATACTAAATAGTTTCTAGGAGGCAAAATAGTGAAAACAGGAAATGTCTTCACCAAGATAGTTGTGATGCTCTCCACGATTGCTTTGCTAGCAATGGCATTAACGTTGTTCCCCATTCTGAATAATGGGCTGGAAGCCGCGTCAAATATGAGTGTAGCTGTTGAAACACTGATAACGCTGCCTCAGGGTAAGATAACCGTACAAAAAGATACCGAGGGACTAATTAGATTTATAGGTGAAAATATTCAAACACTCGGAGAAACTGGGGAGCCGTCTATGGCATACCAAGGAATAACACTTCTCCTTCCTCCTGCAGCAAATCTATCAACAGTGAAAGCTACAATTGTGGACCCACAATGGACTGAGATGGATGGTAAGTGGGATATCCCGCCAATACCACCAATTGCTACTTGGGATGGGGGTAAACAAATAATTATCTGGCCGGAAGAAAAAAACATCGTTGATGGCAAGAACGTGGGTGTCTACACTACAAACGCTATTTACCCAGCAGAACCAATAGGACGCATAGATACTATTGTTGTTCGTGAACTGAAACTAGCACAGATATATTATGCTACCTATCGTTATAATCCTCTTCAGGGAATGCTTTATCAACTCACGGATGGGACACTCAAAGTTACCTATGAAAAAGATATAACAAAGGATGCGGGGGGTCAGCTTGACCTAATTGGAATCGAAGCGGTACAGCAGGAAGCAATAAACTTCGATGAAGCGATTACAGAGTATGGCGATTATGCGCCAAATTCACCCGGGTGTTACGTGATTATCACAACTTCTGCAATTCAAAGCTCCTCGACAGAATTTGCGGACTTTGTTGCAAGCAAAGAATCACGTGGATTTGTTGTACACGTAATAACCGAGGGAACGTGGGGTGGTGGTACCGGTGATACTGCTGCCGAGAACATCCGCTCGTGGTTGCAGAGTAACTACCTTGGAATGAACATCGAGTATGTTCTACTAATCGGCAACCCCGACCCTTCAAGCGGTGATGTGCCTATGAAGATGCTCTGGCCCCGTAATAATGCAGGCTCCTGGCCAGAAGCACCTTCAGATTTCTACTACGCCGAGTTGACATCTAATTGGGATGCTGATTCTGATGGTAAATATGGGGAATATGACGATGATTTCAGCAACAACCCTCCACGTGGAGCCGAAGTGAAAGTGGGCCGCATCCCCTATTATGGAACTATAAATGATCTAGACCACATTCTGTCAAAGATTACAACCTTTGAAAATGCCCAGACAGGTGATATTTCATGGCGTCAAAATGTTCTGTTGCCGATGGAGCCGAGCGATGGCTCCACGCCGGGCTATCACCTCGGAGAAGAGATTAAAGATAGCGTTGTGAACCCGGAAGGCTGGGGTTATCATCGGGTTTACGAGGAAGGATATGGTCTTACTCCACCGCCGGAAACCACCCCCTGCAGCGTGAGTGGCGTCACTAATGCATGGAACGGCGATCAGTTTGGCGGCATCTTCTGGTGGACACATGGCAGCGAGACATCGGCTGCAGACATCATGGACCTTTCGCATGCCGCTACCCTCGACGACAGCTACCCTGGCTTCACGTTCCAATGCTCCTGCTTCAATGGGCACCCCGAGACAACAAACAACCTGGGGTACTCACTATTAGAAAATGGATGTGTCGCCACCATCAGCGCTACCCGTGTATCTTGGTATTATATAGGACAAACTTCATTTGCTGGGACGCCGAGCAATTCCGGTTTGACCTATGAGTATTCCAAGCGCCTTATCACCGATGAGATGGATAGCGGCAGCGCACTGAACGATATAAGATTAGATATCACACCTAGCAGCTCTGCAATGTGGATGAACTATCTTGTTTTCAATCTCTACGGTTGCCCCGCTGTAGGTTTATATACAAGCCGCAATAGCGGCGTCGTCTACCATGACCACCAAGTCAATGATAGCTCCGGAAACAGTAACGGCCAGGCAGATTCGGGCGAGTCAATCTCATTAAATATTACTTTGGAGAACCTGGAATCGTCTGAGGCAACAAACGTGAGTGCTGTACTTTCTAGTTCCGATCCCTACGTCAGTATCATTGATGATTGGCAGTTCTGGGGCGCTATTACTGCAAACTCAACGTCAATCCAACTTGATGCCTTTGCATTGGATATCGCCGACAACATTCCCGACCAGAGGGCGGTTAGTTTCCTTATCTCAGCCACCGGCAATGGAACTGTGTCTCCTCCATGGAACTCGAGTTTCGGTATCACCGTCAACGCACCTAAGTTAACGGTTGCCTCCATGACGATCGATGATTCCAGCGGTAACGGCAATGGCGTACTCGATCCCGGTGAAACAGTTGATATCCTAGTGAATACATCGAATGCAGGGCATCTGGACGCTGAAGCAACGACAGCTAATTTGTCCTGCGCTAGCAGCTATATAACTGTTAATACGCCAAGCCATGATTTCGGGACACTTTCATGTGGAGAATCAGATACCGCCGTATTCAATATCACCGTAAATAGTTCTACACCCATTGGAACGCTGATCAGTATCAACTACACCGTTGTTTCAAGTAACTATTATGCTGAAATGAACTCCACCAAAAGTGTTGGGTGTTCATATCAGCAGGTGGGATACGGCACAACGCCTGTCGATTATCCATTCTATACGTATTGGATGGATAGCCGAACTCAGTCCATCCTGCTGGCCGATGAAATCCAGTTCGGAGGGCCAATCCGGAAAATAAAGCTGTATTGCACACAAAGGCCAGGGCAGAACCTGGAGCACTTCTTTATTCGCATGCAGCACACCACAATGGACTCGTTCCCGTCAGACAGCTTTGTGAACGGCGGCTGGACCTACGTTCTCAATGCTACCGATGTTGATGTTTCCACCTGGAACGTCCCCGGATGGGTGGAATTCCAGCTCACCAGTCCTTTTGCATATGATGGTGTTAACAACCTTTTGATTGACTATTGTATTAACAATAGCTTCTACACTTACAGCGGCCTATGTTATTCCACAGAAGCAGATGACAGGAGTTTAACAGTATACGCTGACGATCCTTTTAGTGACTTGCTCAATAGCGCTTATGGTACTCAGCAAAACTGGTTCAACAATGTAATCCTCACAGGGTGTTTCATCCCAACCCTGATCGCGCCACAGGACGGATCTTTAGCTGAGCCGGGGGAGGTTCTGTTCAAGTGGAACGCTGAGCTCGCGGCTGCCAATTACACCATTCAGATTGACACCGCTGATACCTTTGACTCGCCCGAACTGATTGAGCAGATACTAGGCGAAACCCAGTTCGCCACGATATTGTCGGACAGCGGAATCTATTACTGGCACGTGTGCGCTATAGACGGCTACGGGCACCCCACTGCCTACTCGGACACTTGGACATTGACCATAGCAGCCCCGGTAATCCAGATAACCGATAATTCAAGTTGGGATGAGGATCCGGCGATAACGCAGACCGATGAAGGAACAGTATGGGTGGTGTGGGAATCAGACCGCTCATGGAACAACCGGCTCTGGTATAAGACCAGCCCCGACCTGGGGTACAACTGGTCGTCAGAATCTCCGATAGATACCGGTTATCCCTACAACTATAACCCCGATATAACTCAGACCAGCGACGGCAGGTTGTGGCTGGTGTGGTACGACCACCGCTCCGGTAACGCCGACCTCTGGTACATGACCAGCCCCGACTATGGAGCCAGCTGGTCACCGGCCGTGCAACTGACCACCGACTCTAACTCAGATTACAATCCGTCCATAGCCCAGTCTGACGACGGCACAATATGGGTAGCCTGGTACTCTTACCGCTCCGGCAACGCCGATATCTGGTACAAGACGAGCTCCGACGGGGGAGCTAACTGGTCCGCTGGTACACAGCTCACTACAGACACCGGCAGTGATTACAATCCTTCAATTACCCAGGATAATTATGACGGCAAGGTTTGGATAGCCTGGCAGTCCTACCGTTCCGGTGGCGATGGCATCTGGGTTACAAACAGCATAGACGGCGGTGCTACCTGGGTTCCCGAATATCCTGCAGACATCGACGGCCACTGGGGGTACGACCCTGAAATAGCCTCTACCGACGATGGGGTGCTATGGCTAGTATGGTATGACTACAGCTCAGGTAATAGAGATATATGGTACGAGACCAGCGTAGATGGCGGGGTCTCTGGGTCCCTGCCCATTCAATTCACCAGATTCATGGGTCGTGACGATTTTCCGGCAGCCGCCGGCCTCTTTGGCGGAGAGCTGGCTTTAGTGTGGCGTTCCGATCGCGCTTCTAATTATGACATATGGTACGGCGTGATTGGACGCTTTGAAGATACTAATCCCCCCCCCAATCTTAATTGGGCCGAAAATGACCCTCAATGGCCGGAGGCGGATCAGGTAGTGACGATTCGCGCAGATGTCGACGATGAGTCCGGCATAAACTACGTACAGCTCGTATGGTGGCAGGATGGCATCCCGCAACCGAACATTACCATGTACGACGACGGTTTACACGACGATTACGGTTATGACGACGGAGTCTATGGAACACAGATAGGCCCATTCCCGTTTGCAGGTACCGTGGTCGAATACAAGATACAGATAACGGATATAGGCGGCAACACCATTGTAGCTCCGCAATACCCATTCAGCTTCGAGGTACAGGCGCCATTTGTTAAGACTGCTGATATCCTGCTGGTGGCGGATAATCCCGGTTACGGGGACTGGTACATACATTATTATACCGATGCCCTAGAGAACGCTGGTTACGCCTACAACCTCTGGGAGATCGACCGTCGCGGAAGCATAAGTAGCGAAATACTAAACCAATATTTAGATGGAATAGTCATATGGTCTACCCCCGAATGGGGATGGATATCTCTCTCGGAACATATGAATGCCCTTTCGTTCTACCTTGACAGCGGCGGAAAACTGTTCATAAGCGGGCAGAACATAGGCAGTGATATCGGCTGGAGCTGGTTGTACACAGACTACCTGCACGCGCAGTATATACAAAATGATATCGGCCTGTATGGCCTCTTCGGAGTGCCGGACGACCCTATAAGCGACGGGCTCTATGAGAATATTTACGATGGCTACGGTGCCGATAACCAGTACGCTCCCGACGAGATAGACCCAATACCACCGGCGGAGCCCATCTTCATCTACGATCCAGCATCAACGCTCGATGCTGGCCTCCGGTTCCAGATGGACGAGGCAGCGCGTATGGCACACTACAATACGTCATATGCACGTGAATTGGCAAATACTTCTAACACGAACACGCTACTGCCAGATGAAATAGAAATAGAAACCTCAGGTAACATCTCCAGCGGAACCGGTGGCCTGCGCGTAGACACAGGTACCTATAGGGTGGTCTACTTAGCTTTTGGCTTCGAGGCAATAAATACCGCTGGAGATAGAGCAATGTTGATGGACAGAGTGCTGCGTTGGTTAAGCGGGACGGGTCAAGCAGAAATTAGCGTTTCACCGCTGAGCCAGATTGCAGGGCAAGGACGCAGTTTCGAAATTGATGTTATCATTAACCCCGTAGTGGATATAGCCGGCGCGCAGTTTGATCTGAATTTTGACGCTTCACTCATCACTATAAACAGCGTGACTGAAGGCAATCTGCTTAACCAAGGCGGCTGCAGCACATACTTCTCAAACGGGACAATAGATAATATTGCAGGGACTGTAATCGGTGTAGCTGGTGTTATTACAACTCCAGGTTGCACAGTTTCAAATGTCGGGACATTTGCTACTCTTAATTGCACCTCTCAAATGATTTCTGGCACATCGACCCTAAACCTATCGGAGGTCATTGTTGGGGATATCAAGGGGGACCCAGTAACCGTTACTGTATACAATGGAAGCGTTCGTATTACCCCTCGCTGGGATGTAAATTGTGATGGGAAAGTCAACGTACTTGACATGATCCTCGTTGGACAGCATTGGGGTCAAGCTGGCCCACCATGTTGGATTCCAGAGGACGTGAATTGTGACGGAATAATCAACGTGCTCGATATGATTCTCATAGGTCAACACTGGGGTGAGCAAGTATAAAATATGGGCAAATCGTTATAACGAGCTTATGGCTGGCTATATTCAATATTTAGGCTAGAAATAGACTGGAGGACGGCAGAAGTGAAATACAAGGCTATACTCCCCTTATTGATTATGCTCTTACTTATCATAGTTATGGTTTTACACTTCATCCCTTCAGCATTCGCCCAGCCATCGACTGCTGTAAATGTTTCTCCAGCCAGCCAAACTATAGGTTTTGGTGAAACTTTTGATATAGAGATTACAGTAGATCCCGTAGAGGATATCGCTGGTGCACAACTAAATCTGGATTTTAATGCCTCACTCATCACTGTAAACACCGTGAGTGAAGGTAATCTTCTTAAACAAGGTGGATGTAGCACGTACTTTTCTTCTGGAACAATAGACAATGTTGCAGGGACTGTCACTGATATTTATGGCGTCATTACAACGCCGGGATGCAGTGTATCAACCTATGGCACTTTCGTCATTTTACACTGCACCGCTAAGATGATGAAAGGTACCTCGCCCATCGATCTCCTTAGTGTAGTAGTGGGTGATCCAGGTGGGTCAGAGGTGCCGATACAAATCAACAACGGGAGTGTTGTCATAGGATCAACACCGACGCCAACCGCGTCGCCCACGCCTACTGCTACGGCTACGGCTACCGCAACTGCCACCACTACAGCTACGTCGACTGCAACCGCCACTGCAACCACTAAACCAACGGCTACAGTTACAGCAACTGCAACTGCGACAGCAACGGCTATGGCAACGGCTACCGCTTCAGCGACACCCACTCCAACGCCTACTGCAACACCAACAGCGGGCATGCCCGGTGACGCCGATGAGAACGGCGAGATAAACGCCGGTGATATAACGATGGTGGAACGGATGATAATGGGCTGGAACGCGGAGACGCTAAACGCCGACGCCAACCAGGACGGCACGGTGAACACCAGCGATGTCGGCGTTATCGAGTACATGATACTAGAGATATGGCCATGGAACCACGCCCACATCGAGGCGCCGGATAACCTGCCGCACTGTACCAACTTCACCGCCACGGTGTATATCACCTACGTGGAGGACTTCGGCTCCGCCATCTTGAATGTGAGCTACAATTCGAGTGTGCTCGACTTGAAGGACGTTACCAGCGGCCAGCTTATGGAGATAGATCCCGGCGTGTCAACGGACTTCTACACCGTCTCCATCGACGGCTGGAGCCAGCCGGGAGGGCCGGGCACTCTGCTGGTGGACGCCAGTGTGGACGGCAACCCGGGGCCGGACGGCGCGGGCTACCTTGCCAAGCTGCACTTCCACGTCATCGGCTCGGCGGGGCAGACCAGCCCCATCGCCTTCAACGTGCCTCAGAGCTGGCTGAAAGACAACCTGGGCGGTGACATCACCACCACGTGGGAGGATGACTCGGTTACCGTGGCGCCGTAGCAGGTCAGGGTATCGGTCTAAATTACACATTAGCCTATATTGTGCAATTATGGGTGATGGCTTCAAAGAGCAGGTCCATAGAAGAATATAGCAAGAGGGGCGGTGACTTTCGGCGTCGCCGCCCCTCTCAGTCTTTATCGCCCCAGTCTCGGTACATAGAGCCCCTTCCTCCTTCCTTTATGCCGGGTGAGCTACCAGAGTGCCCTTCGCAGTAGCCCGCTCCGCATGACGAATCCTGAGCTCTTTGTACAGACCACCGATGGTCACGTACCAGATGAAGGCCGCCGGGAAGAGCATCAGGGGTGCTACCACCGCCAGGACTACTATGATCTGCCATTCCATCTCGGTCCTC
>Ga0180432_10004613_pt1 | contig 18786 bp, 14 predicted proteins | sample SS_ome_10_FD_132414 | JGI IMG/M metagenome (GOLD analysis project Ga0180432, IMG submission 132414) | Hypersaline lake sediment archaeal communities from the Salton Sea, California, USA - SS_1_MS_2 metaG | ecosystem: Environmental > Aquatic > Non-marine Saline and Alkaline > Hypersaline >...
CTGCTGGCCGGAAATGAACATTGCCGTGGAGGTCAAGGCGGGCCTGGGCATGGAGATCTCGGGCTTTGCCAATAATGCTGATATCAATGAGAATACCCTGGTCTGGTGGTTCCACTGTGTGGATCCGCTTACGGGAGAGTATCCAGAAGATCCCATGGCCGGCTTCCTACCGCCGGTTGACTTGGAAACCATGTTTGAGATCGGTTGGGTCGAGTTCACTGTCGATCCCTTAGTGGGATTGGCCACCGGTACGGAACTATCGAATGTAGCGTTTGTCGAATTCGACTTTGCCGGTGATATCTACTTTCATCCAGCCCCCAAGGTGGATCCAGAAGTCGAGCCCGCTGAGCCGGCGCCCTGGATTAATACTATCGATGCCGACGCTCCAACCAGCTCGATTAGCCCCATGGCGGCAACTGCTACCTACAACCTGTTCCTTGTGAGTTGGAGTGGCACAGATATAGGAAGTGGTATCGCGGGCTACGATGTGTATGTGAGCGAGGATAGTGGTCCCTGGCAGCTCTGGCTCAAAAATACCAACGATACCTCAGGGTGGTTTACCGGCCAGAACGGCAGCTCTTATTCGTTCTGCTCCGTAGCCACGGATAATGTAGGGTTAATGGAAGGAAAGGAACTGATTGCTGAAGCAACAATTCAGGTTATCGATGGCTTTTCATTTGACTTGGGTGAGGCTGTCACGCTGAACGAAGGTGACACCCTCGGTCGTTCAGTTCTTGTAACCGGTTGGCAGGAGGGGTGGGCCGTTTCTGTAGATTATGGCGACGGTATGGGAACTGAGGGCATTTCGGTCGCAGCCGATGGAACCTTCTATTTGGAGAAAACCTATTGCGATGACGGAGTATACTCGATCCGCGTCACCGTAACCGATCTCTTTGGAACAGAGCTTTCTGACGAACTGAATGTGACTGTCTATAATGTTGCACCTGTTTTCGACGCCGGTGTCGACGAGACCATCTTGCCTGATGAGCAGGGTATCTTTAGTCGGTCAGGAATCAGCTTCATTGATCCAGGCAGTGACTATTGGTCAGGAACAGTGGATTTCGGTGATCAAACCGGGACAAATAACTTAACTGTCAATCAATATGAAAAGACTTTCAATCTAGACCATATCTACACTGATGACGGTATATTTACTGTAACGGTTACAGTTCATGACAATGATGGGGGTATCCATACAGATCTGTTCCAGATAGAGGTAATACTGAATCGACCACCTGTAGCTGATATTGGTGATTCATATGCAGTGGATGAGGGGCACTCGGTTCAGCTAGATGCCTCAGGCACTACAGATCCTGATTTGCCCGATGACATCTTGACTTACGAGTGGGACTTCGATGAAGACGGAGAATATGATGACGAAGTTGGCGTCTCTCCTCTATTTTCGGCCATCGGCCTGGACGGTCCATATTCTGTCACGGTAAGTCTCAAGGTCACTGACAGCTATGGTGAGAGTGATTTCGACACGGCGATTGTTACGGTCCGTAATGTTGCTCCGACGTTGACAATCAGCGGAGCCAATGAAGTGGATGAGGGTTCAGTCTATGTTTTGGGCCTGTCCTCAAGTGATCCTGGGGATGATACGATCAGCTCGTGGCAAATCGACTGGGGTGATGGTGAAGTGGAAATTATCCCGGGCAATCCAGGTTTGGCAGAGCACACGTATTCGGATGGAGCTGCAACCCATACCGTCTCGGCGACCGCGTCAGATGAGGATGGAACCTATGATTGCCCGAACACGGTAGAGGTGATGGTCCTCAATGTTGTCCCAACCATTGAACTGACTGGTGAGCCCGAAGTCGACGAAGGATCGGAGTACATCCTTACACTGGGCTTTGTCACTGATCCCGGGGACGATACAATTATTGAGTTCATCGTTCACTGGGGAGATGGTACGATTAACACCTACACAAGCGCTGGAGAAGTCGAACATACTTACGCGGACGGCCCGGCTGAATACATAATTGTAGCTGACCTTGTTGACGAGGATGGCACTCATACTGGAGCTGGTAGTCTTCACGTAGATGTGGTCAACGTGGCTCCGCTGCTTGCAGATGTTGCCTTTGAACTAGAGGAGAACAGTCCAAATGGGACTACTGTGGGTGTTGTCATCGGTGTCGATCCCGGTGACGATGTGCTAACCTATAGCATTATAGGCGGTACAGGTGCAGTAGCATTTGCCATTGATGCTAACACCAGTCAGATCACAGTGTCCGATTGGACCAAGCTTGACTATGAGACTACACCTCAGTTCTTGCTTGAAGTACAAGTGACCGATGACGACGGCGAAGTGGGAACTGCTACGGTCACCGTCAACCTGTTAAATCAAGCCAGCATCACAGGCACTGTGTTTGTCGACGTTAACGAGAATGGTCTGTTCGATGCGAATGAGCCTGGTATTGATGGGGTAGTAGTTGAACTACTTGATGAGGCTGGTATCCCAGTTGTAGATGGCCAGAGTGTTCCAATCACCGCTATCACCAGCAATGGTGGTTTCTACTTGTTCGAGGACCTCAACCCTGGCACATACCAGTTGCGTGAGATTCAGCCTACTGGAGTCGATGATGGCGCCGAAAGCCTGGGGTCGCTTGGCGGCACGATAGTGGCAAATGACACAATGCAGTTGACGCTGGATCGGATGGATGCAAGCGACTATGACTATGCCGAAGTCGGGCAGTCGGTAACCAGCGGCGACACGGCTACAATTGGATTCTGGCAGAATAAGCACGGGCAAGCGTTGATCGCACAGGGGGGCACTGCACTGGCGGATTGGCTAACTCGCAACTTCGGAAATATCTTTGGAGATGTGTTTGTCGGTACTGACGGTGATAACGTGGCTAGCTTCTACAGAGACCAGTTATTCCGTCAGAAGAGTGAGAAGTCCGCCGGTCCGGCCAAGGTGGATGCCCAGTTCATGGCCGTGGCGCTGGCAACCTACTTCACAAGCAGCAACCTGGCAGGGAACGTGGCCGCCGAGTATGGCTTCAACGTAACCGACACGGGCATCGGCACCAAGATCGTTAATGTAGGTGACGGCGGGGCCGCATTTGCCACGTCTGACGATAGCAATCTGACCATTATGCAGTTACTTTTGACCACCAATGAACTGACAGATCAGCCTGACAATCTAAGCGGTTTCGCCAGAATCTACGACTTGAACGGCAACGGCAAAATCGACGAGGCGGAAGCTTTACTGCGCAGGCTGGCTAACGAGGTATATAGTAAAATAAACGAACAGGGCCATATCTGAGCAATGGGACGACTCGGTTCAGGCAATGCCAAACTACGGGCCTGCTGATATTAACCAGAAACTGTGGAATCAAGCCCCATTTGAAGGCCTCAGTTCTGATCTTGGCGATTTGGAAGTAGCCGAATGTTAATGTTCGTTTTGCCGGTCTGTCCAGCTAAGTCCCACAAGGGAGGGCGGCGTTCCTGCTGGACTTACGCCGAAGTCTGCAGGACTCACTTTGTATTGGACTAACCTGAACCAGCGATTTGCAACAGAATTTGCAACAGCTGGGCACATCTCGCGCTCGGTCTGCGCTCGGTCACATCTCGGCCAGCTTCATAAGTCGTTATTTGACAAATATAAACCATTTACACAAAAACACTTACAAACCATACAACCGTTTTCAATGTACGGAGTGAGTTTCTGGACAATGCACCTTTGAAGCATCTATTTGGCACCTGTAAGAAGGCGCTGACAAGTTTTACGCCGCAACAGCCACACAAGACTCTACGCCAGCATTTTCACTCTTCGATTCATCCGTATTCATAACCGCTGCCAAAATCTCCGCTGCCGTCCTCTGTATGCGCTCCAATGACTCCATGAGTGTTTCTTTATCCCCGTTGTACAACTGAATATAATCACTGCTGGCACTGTTCGTATCCAAACCTATACCGTGACAAACAACGAAAGCGACAGCCTCGGCTTCGGTTTCTCTGACCTTTTTGCCTTTGGGCCTATTATTCTTGCCGGCGTGAAGCATTTCATGAGCCGTCTCATGGACTAAAACCGATAATTCCTCTGCTGGGGCTAAACCCTTTTTAAGTCTTATCAATCCGCCAGCAGAAACACCCTCAGCAGAACCAATTGCATCACTGTATATCAACACAATGCCATTGTTGGTGACATACTGTTTTAATCTTTCTATGTAGACACCGGGATTCCCACTGACACGAGAAAACTCAGGCAGCGGTTTGCCATCTGTCTGAGTGATATCAAAAACATGAACAGCCTTGAATGTTCTGATCTCCTCATCCTCCGGTTCTTTGTCATCGCTCTCTTCCGCCTTTTTCTTGCGATAGATAATAGGTGCCATGATGACGATACCATGTTCGCCCTTTTTGACATATCGACCTAATCGCTTCCAAGTTCTGAAGCCAGCAACGTGTGTTGCGTCAGGTCTCTGGAAACCAATAAGAATCGCGTTGACAACGCTGTAGTTGTGGAATTTACCCATAGCTTTCAAATACTCAACAAGTTTGTGACTCTTGCCGGCTTCTACTGACTCAACCAATTGGTTGAAAGCCTTTTCTGATGTTTTTCGCACATAGTCTGCTTTCATTGTTGTTCACATCCGATGGCTAATTCAACCTCCACATCTGCTGCTATCTTCTCACGCGTCAGGCAGTAACCATCTGAAAAGTCCGATGTGCCTTTACCGCATATCTTACATCTCATTCTTCATCACCTCTGATGACTTTGGTTTTCTGTTTCGGCAAAAACCAAAGTCAGGCAAGAACAATTTCCAGGCAATTAACCGGTCATCTTCGCGAAGTCCTTCTGTTCGTCAGAAATCACTGGTTACTCAGTGTCAACGCAGCCGTATTCGTTAGTTCTTGTGGTAGTCTGGTGTGTAGTCATTACCCGTATATATCAGTCAATGGTGAATAAGGAGAACACACATGTCGCCAAGAAAAAAGAACTTACTTATTGTCAAAGGCTGGGCGAAACCCAAAAAGGGCAAGCTCTATAAGGGTATCATTAGAGAAGTAGAGATTAAGGCCAAACATGTCCATGTGGTTATCGAAAACCTTGATCCCACCCAGCTTGGGCGCGTCCATGAAATAGACTTGCCGCTGCCAATTCGTCCAAGCAGATATCACAGAACATGCTCTTTCCTAATGGCGTGTGGAATTGATGCTACAAGTGATGGTGTAAGCGTCGACCTTAGCCAGATCGCTGGCGTTACGGTCGGAATGCGATTTGGCGCAGTTGCACAGGATGGGCTTCAACAGATTGATTTTGAAAGGATTGAGGATTCATCTGGGTCTCAGGTAAAGCTTCCGAGTAGTGCCGCAGTGGACGAAGAACCTGCTTATGCACCATTCCAAAGTGAAACAGAAGGCGAAAGAGAACTCTAAGCGAGCAAATATCCCATGCGGAGAGACTCGGTATGCAACATTTACGATAACTGCGGCTTCAACAAATGCAGGTGAGTGAAGAATTAACAACGTACTGGATTCCCTTGGTTAGTCAGAATGTCGGACGATCTGAAGAAATCGAAAACGTCGGATCATAGACAATTTAATGTCTGTGAAGATCTGCTTGCCCATATGCAGCGTTTCTTTGGCATGCTTGAAAATTTCCGCAGAGTCTCCACCCCAACTTGGCTGACTGTCGAGGATATAGCTAGAGAATTAAGGATCTCAAAAAATGTGGTCTACCGTCTGATTCGTAATGGTGAGTTGGAAGCTGTTAATATTGTTGAGACTAATGGCCGCACGGCCCAGAGAGGACACTATCGAGTTAAGAGATCGAGTCTTAAAAATTATCTCGAAGCCAAGAAGGTAAAACCATTATATGATGAACCTAAGCACATTGCCCAGCCCAGACGATTTCCAAAGGTCAAGAACCATCTTGGACTATGAGTCTTCGGGTGTTGTAGATAACCCGATCGGTCTGTTTTGAGACATCTTGTACATAAGTAGTTGCCATTTTCAGGTCAGCGTGCCCTAACAATCTTTGGACGGCGAAGGGATCGCCAGACCGTGCAGCCAACGTTGCAGCAGTCCTTCTGAGAGTATAGAAGCCTGCACCTTTTTCCATTTTGATGCCGACTTTCTTCATGAGTTTTGAGAATTCCTTGCTAACATTATTAGTCTTCTGGTACCTCTCCTTTCCATCTTTTCCCATACCTTTGGCAGTCCTTACCCAAGGATTCCCTTTTCGTGTGTAAAAGACTAACTTGCCACGGGCTGGAAGTTCTTTCAGCGCCCGTACGGTCTCCGACCACAATGGAAGGTTTCTGCCTATGCCTGTTTTTCCCCTTGGAAAAACTACTCTTTCATTCTGAAGGTCAATATTTTCCCACTTCAGTTCCGCACAATCAGTGCAGCCAAATCCGCAGTTTAGACCCAGCCATATCATCGCCTTCATCTGGAGATTAGCTTGTTGGATCATCCTTCGAATTTGAGGCACCGAAAAAGTGGCCTTTTCTTGTTTTTGAGGAGTCACCTTTTTAACCGCCTTCAATCGTGGCGAGCTATCGATGACGTCATTGTCTAACGCCCAGTTGTACATTGCCTTGACTGCTGAGATACGATTATTGATGGTGTTGGGCGCCTTCTTTGCCTTTATCAGACTCTTACGGTAGTTCTGGAGCTCAATGGTAGAAACATCTGACACTTGCCGGTTAGGGCCAACAAATTTCACAAAGTCCCTGAGAAGTTAAATCTGATCAGAGACCTGTCTTGGTTGTATCTCGCCAATATCAGCCCTTGACTCCTGATGGTCTAAGTACAGATTGCAGAGGACTTTGGTTGAAAGCCCTTTCCCCAAAGAATTTGCTTTAGGAGCTTTACCAGCATGCAGCCAAGCTGCTTGCTCCAGATATCGTTGCAACGCTTTTTGTTTGTCTGTTCCAAAATAATACAACTTGCCTTTGATCTTCTTGCAAAACTGCCCAGTGTTGTGTAGAGTAAGAGGGAATTTGTCAGAGCGCCTTTTACGGTTTGATGTTGTCTTCTTCATAGTTGAAATCCGTTAGAGCAAATATAGATCATCCTAGAATGCTTGAAGATAATATGGAATAAATCGGTTGTAGTCAAGGTTGTAGTAATGATAACTACTTATTTTTCTGACTTACTTTAAATTATTTACAATTAAGTATTTGGAGCAGTGGCCGAGCGGCTTAAGGCGACGGTCTTGAAAACCGTTGTACCGAAAGGTACCGGGGGTTCGAATCCCTCCTGCTCCGTTTTATGTCGATTGATCACGGCTGGGGACTGTCGAAGTAAGGTTTGGACCACGCGGCTTCTCCGCGAGGCGACAATTCGTTGCGTCTGTTGATCCTTCTGCACATATTTCCATACATCCCGTAATGCGGTCTGACTCGGCAGATGATGTCTGGTTTGCTTCGGCAATGAGATCGCTTAGCTATACACGGCCGGTTTGGCGTCTTTGAGGAGGGTTGAGATGTCCTTAATACCGACGCCGGGGCCCTGCGGAACTGTAATGGCGCCGTCGTTAATTCTTAGCGGCGGATCGAACCAGCCGGCGTATCTCTCGATGTTTCTCTTGTACTCCTGGTACAGGCCGATGTCCGGCGTAAAGGAGGCGAAATGCAGCATGTAGATGAATCCGAAACCTCCGGAGATATGGACCGTTGTCGGCATCCCGGCGACCGCGGCCATACGCGCAACGCGAGTCGAGCGAATGAGCCCGCCGTAATAGTGGAGGTCCGGCTGGACGATGTCGACGCCGCGGTTGTAGATCATCCAGCGGAACCGGCGCCGGCTGAATTCCTGCTCGCCGCCGGCGACTGGTATCGTCAAGGCGTCGGTTACTATTTTTGTGTCTTCAAGATGATCGAACGGGCACGGCTCCTCGAAATAGACCGCGCCGACATCTTCGAGCATTCTCCCGACTTCGATCGCCTTCGGCGGGTCATAGGAGCTGTTGGCGTCACCGTGAAGGTCAATCCTGTCGCCGAGCTTTTTGCGGGCCAGCGGGATCAGCCCCTCGGTCCGCCCGGGCATGGCGTCGGCGTTCTTGCTCATGCGCCCGCCCAGTCTGAACTTGACGGCCCTGGCTCCGGTTTCGGCGACCAATCCCGCAAGGTATTCCACCTCTTCTTCCGGCGTCGAGTCGCGCCGGCCGCTGGCGACGTAAAAATCAACGTTACGCCTGATGACGCCGCCGCACATTTGCCCGATGGATTTGCCGGTGACTCTGCCGATCATGTCCAGGATCGCGAACTCCACCCACGCGAGGCAGCACCAAAACGCCAGCCCCTGGAGCTTGTAGTTGCTTGCGTGCCTGTAGACGCCCCACAGATGCTCTTCGAGATCGCGGGCGTCCTTGCCGAGAAAATAGGGAATTACCCGCTTGTTCAGTATGGGGTAGACGTACTGTTCCCTGCCGTTGGTCAGCGCGACGCCCTCGGCGCCGTCTTTGGACCTGACGCGCACAATCGAATCGCGGCCCTTTCGGATCAGCTCAATGGAATCAATAATAAGGGGCGAGTCGGCGCCATCCAGTTGCAGAACAGGCGCCCCGGCGGCTTTCTCCAGCCTCTCCAGAGTAACGCCCGACTTGTGAGAGACAGTGGCGGTAGACTGACAACCCTGAACGAGCGACAGCGCACCCGTTCCGGCCGCCAGTTCAAGAAGGTTGCGGCGGTTCAAATTCATGATAGACCTCCAATAAAATCAGCGTATAGCGTATAGCGTACAGCGTACAGCGGATAGCGAATAAGAGCCTAAGCTCTATAAGCTAACCGTTAGTATCTGCTATCAGCAGATGACTGACAGCAGCTTTAGTATATGTCTCTCGCCCTTCAATCTATCATCTTTCACGGGCGAGACGTCCGTGTGACACACGGGCAGGATGCCCGTGCTACTTCTCACATACGCTCTATCCAACGGCTTTCTGCATTTCAGGCCCCATCTTCGGATCATTCAGACGAGGATCGTCGTATCTCCTGCAATAGGCTATCAGCTCGGCTGTAAGATCCTTCACGATCCCGCTATACTGCGGGTCTCGATAGAAGTTCCTTAATTCATCGGGGTCCTTTTTCAGATCGAAGAGCCAGGGGGTGTCCTTTTGCGAGTAGACTATCTTATGGTTCTGCGTCATTGCGCACAGCCAGTCATTCGTACCGCGAATAAAGCCGATGTCCTTCCAGCCGGAAGGCGTCTTGCCGACGAAGAACGACGATGCATCGCGTCCCTGCTCCAGACCTGCGGTCTTGACATCCATAAGGCTTAGAATGGTCGGCAGAAAATCCACGCACGTCAGCACCTGACTGACCACGGTGCCGCCTCTGATCTTCCTGGGATAATACATGATGAATGGAACCTTGGCCGACCCTTCGTAGGGAAAGCCCTTGTTGAGCCTTTTGTGCTCGCCGCAGAGGTCGCCGTGATCGGATGTGAATATGACGATGGTGCGATCCAGAATGCCATTCTTTCTCAGAGCGGCCAGCATCCTGCCCACGTTGTCGTCAATACACTTGACCATCCCGTAGTACTGAGGCATAAGCTTCTTGAGGCTTTTTTCGGTTAGCCTCTTCTCGGGCGGCGCCCATCCGGGCGTCTGTTCTTTGTTTTTGTGGAAAGTCGAAGGAACAGTTACCTGACTTTCTTTGAACATCGTGGCGTATGGAGCTCGAACTGTGTTAGGACCGTGCGGATCCGGAATGCTGAGCATGTAACAGAAAGGCTCGTTGCGGTGAGCATTGACGAAGTCGATAGCCTTGGTGGAGAGCCAGTCGGTTGTGAACGACTTTTCATCTGCGCCTTCGACACCATAAGTCGGTTTGTCATTTTTGCGTGCTGCAACGCGGGGGCCCGCCGACGTGTCTTCCATTTTCTTCCAGTGGCCCCGGTTGAACATGTAGCGGTTGTCCTCGAAGCCGAATTGTCGCTTCGGAGCCCACTGGGGTTTGCCCGTCCCGTCGAGATGCCATTTGCCCGCGTACCCGGTTGCGTAGCCTCGCTGCCGCAGAATCTCGGCGAATGTCACCGTATCGTCGTTCATCGGGATGTTATTCGTCACCACCGGCGTATTCTGCGGATATCGCCCGGAGACAAAGGATGAACGCGAAGGGGAACAAACCGGTGTTGTCGCATAGAATTTCGTGCACATCGCGCCGTTGGCCGCGAGGAAATCGATATTCGGCGTCTTGACTATCTTGCCGCCGTAGCAGCCGAGCGTGCGGAAATTGTGCTCGTCGGTATGGATAATCAGCAGATTGGGACGTTGGCCGCGGCGTGCAAATGCTGTGGGGCCCAGCGTCAGGGTTGCTATCGTGGTTCCGGTCATTCTCAAGAAACTTCGTCTGTTCATTTCTACTGCCTTTCAGTTTGACTCCTCCGAGTCGCGGTTCTAAGTGTGGGGCGGGCCTTGCTCCGCCATTGTTGTTCTACGAATCCCCCCAGACCTTTGCGGCCTTTCTCGCGATGTTCTCGTATACCTGTCGTGCTTCTTTGAAAATAGCCTGTGTCTCTGTCCGTTGGTCATCGGACTTATACCGGCCGGGTTTGCTGCTTACTTCGAGCAGCCGGTCTATCCAGCGGATCATGTATTCGGCGTCGACTTTCGACGCGACAGGTTTGCCGTCAACCAGGATATATACGGGACTCGTGTGTGCCTGGCGCAGATGTCCATCCGGGCCGGTGAACGTCGCGCGGGCGGCCACCCAGCCGCTGCGCAGGGGCTTCAGCCCCATGGCTGAAGTTTCTCTGAGGACCGGGGAAGGTTTTTCATCTCCAAGATCAACTCTTTTGATAATCCTGCCGTTGTATAGTAGTTCGAGTGTGTTGATCCGTTGGATGCTTCGCAGATCGGCCTTTATCCAAATCGGTTCGTCGCTGTCTATCGGATATTCGATAACCTCACCGCTGTCCAGCCCGTTGGCGGTGAGGATTAGCATTGGGCCGTTGGTGGCGAACGTTCTACCGGCGCGAATTGCGTTGAGGTAAGCAGCTTCGGAGAGCGGGCCATCCAGTTTGGCGTAAGTCCTGCCGTAACCGAGCGGCACCGCCATTACGCCCATCGCCGAACCGCCGGTCGCGGCAAGCCTGAAACCACAATTCAGGAAACGATAATACGTTGAATTCGTTCGATGGAAAAGCTCGTCGGTATTCGGTTCGTCGTGGCCGTTTTCGACGTCCGCCATTCCCCAGCCGAGGCGCCCGTCCTGCAAGGTTGTCTGCCTGTGGAAGTGGTTGTGACACACCTGGACCGAGTCGAACAGTCCCAACGCTACGCCGACGACGTTTTCGCCCCAGATCGGCTTGTCGGTGTCGATAATGCAGCGCGGGGAACTTTCCTTTGCTATCCGGCCCAGGACGGCATCGCATGGATACCGGCTGCCTCGCGGCGGCATGTTGACGGGCTTGGCGAGGCCCATCATCAGCAAGGCGCCGACGGATTCGAACGCCGCGCCGCCGATGCGCTCGATCTCCTGATTGTGCAACGTAACCAAATGAGTCGTGTCGGCGTAAACACTCGATCCATCGGTCCAGTCGGTCCATTCGCCGCCCGGCGGCATGGGACTTTGGTGATTCCAAAGCGTCAGGATCGGCTCGAAATTGACGTCATCGGCCAGAGCTAATTGCTTGAGGACTTTAAGATCATTAAGCCCGAAATGACAGTGAATATCACCCGAGCACCAGCCTTCTTTTGTCATGTGAATCCAACGTTTCAGAGTGATTTCGACCTTAACGGTCCGGCCTTCTTCCACGACAATCTTTTTATCTACAGGCCAATACTCATTACCCCGCTCGACATGGATTACAGTCTCTCCGACAGGGACCTGCATGACGAACCGGCCGTCACACGAAAAGCTGCGGTCCTTAACGTACGGCGTACACGCCTCTGTTTCAGGCTTAAAAAGCCGCTCGTTCCCGACGGTCACCCACGCTCTGCACGGCAGGGGCGCCTCCATGCCGGCTTCGCGAACAATTACAGAAACTTGACCTGTTTCGGCTCCACTTGCGGAGATGCAAACCAAAATCATTCCCAAAAGAGTCAACGACGTTCTGATTAGCTGAAATTTATTCTCTTTCATGCCGTTATTGTAATCCATAAGGCAATGAGCAAGAAGTGCTTTATTTGTCCGCGGAGGGTTTTTACCGAAAATTCGGATATTCTGCTGTAACTCATACTCATATAGGCTGACCGCTCGGCAGTTTCGCGATTTGCGTCTTCGCCTGTCTCCAGGCCCAGAAAAAACACAGAACCGAAGCCGACAGGCAGACACCGAGGATGACATTGTATGTAAACGGTTCCAGCCAACCGCCAATTCCGAAGAAGTGATATCTGACCGGCCCGGTACGCGCCACCTTGCGACCCAGACACAGAAGAACAAACGCCAGAAGCCACAAGTGTCCGAGGAACCAGAATGGTGTCGATGCGGCAGCGGCAAGCCTTCCTGCAACGAGCGAGTGATGGGCATCGAGGGTCTTGCGGGAGGTGAACCATAGCATCATAAAACAAACTAACGCCGTCACCAGACACACCAGCTTTATGCTGTGGTAAGAAGAGGGATAGTACCACCCTCCACGACTGAGGAAAGAATACATCACGGGTTGCGTGCGCGCCACGGTCTGGCCGAGATGTATCACAACCGCCACTAACAGCCAAAAACCGCCCATGACCGCAAGCCGGGCCGGAGATATGGCACGTTGGTCTTTTGTCGGGGTCGGTTGGGGTGCGGCGACGGGATGCACAACTGTCTCTTCGTGAAGACCATCCGGTTGTGATGTGTCCGTGGGCTTCTCACTCGCTTTGGCGAAAGCTCTCTGGATTTCGGGCTTGTTCAGGATCATCAGCGCCCATATCCCAAATGGCAGGCCGATTAAGAACGCCGGATGAAATGGAATCATCGCAAGGATGGCGGCCGCGACTGCCAGGCCGTGCGATTTGCATTTGGGCATGGCCAGGCCTCCCAGGAATATCACAATTCCTGGGGTAAGGAATGCGATCATAAGAGCCAATTCATATAAGCCGATCGCTTTCTCTTTTCCGGGCACGATTGTCCAAAACATCATCAAAAGCAGCACTATAAGAAGAAGGCAGTCAAGGAGGCCTGTAATCCGAATACCTATGGACGGTATTCGCAGGGCCTGTTGGGCGTCCTCAATATCTTGTTCGTAAACCGGATCCTCGCGCCATTGGTCGCTCACTCGATGCGCAGGCGTTCTTCCTGTTTCTTCGCCTGGAGCAGCAGTGCGGCGTGGAAACCCGCCGCGCGGGCCACGTCCGTACGGCGATGTTACCTCGACCCCTCTTTTGACTCTTCGCCAGCACCAGCGAGCAAACAGAAAGTCCAGAAGGATGCAGGCCAGCACTGCCGCCGGGAAAGTCCAGGAGCGCTGACTCTCATCAAACGGCGATTGGTTGCCAGTGAAGAAAATTAATATCGCAAAATCCAGAACCAGCAGGGGCAAGAGTATAACGTCCGCCAGCGCAAGAGGCAGACCAGCGACTCGCCCCCCTGAGTGGCGAATGTCATGGAGGGCCATCGCCCCCAGTATGATGGTGGCAAACGGCGCCGCGATCCCCAATACCGTCACAATAAGGGTGAACAACCACGGTCCCCAGTCCTCGCCGCTGGGGGTGAGCAGCCCCTCAAAGCGGTTGTATCCCTCCGGCGTGCTGAGCATGCCCAGGAAGAATATCAGGAAAGGAACGCAGGCGATGCCCGCTAGCGCTTTGCGCGAGAATTGCGGAGAAGCTGCTGGCTCGGGACTCCTGGGCGTATGCCGTTCGTGAGATGAAATAACCTCTACGTCCGTTTTGACTTCGCTGGCGTGCTGGTAACGGCGGGCGGGCTCTTTTTCAAGTGCGTGGAGAACGACATCGTCGAGCCGGACGTCAACGTGCACTTTACGCGACGGCGGATCGAATCGGCCGAGAGGCAGCTCGCCGGTGAGCATCTCATAGAAGACCACGCCGAGCGAGTAGATATCAGCACGATGATCCACCTTGCTTGCGCCTTCGATCTGTTCCGGCGCCATATAGTGGGGCGTACCCATTCGCTGTTGAGGCTGTGTCAGAGTGAAATCTGTTGCTGGTCTGTTCAGTATCTTGGCCAGGCCGAAGTCGCCGATTTTTACGCGTCCCTTCTTATCCAGGAAAATGTTCTCCGGTTTGATGTCGCGGTGGACGATTCCTTCTTCGTGTGCGTATTGAAGCGCCTCACAGATTTGTGGGACTATCGCCAGGGCCTGTTCCGGCGCGAGTTTGTCCGTTCGCATTACCTGCCGAAGGTCTGTGCCGTCGACAAATTCCATGATGAAATAGCAGAGGTCTTGTGACTGTCCGAAATCGTAAACATTTACGATGTGCGGATGATTCAGCCTGGCGAGTGAGCGCGCCTCTCGCGTAAATCTTTCTGCAAATGCGGGATCTTTGCTGATTTCAGTAGGCAGAATCTTAAGAGCTACAATCCGGTCAAGCTGTTTCTGCCGGGCCTTATAGACGGCCCCCATGCCACCCTGACCGAGAAGTTCGAGAATCTCGAGTCCGGACAATTTCTCGGCCAGTTCCTCCGGCTTGGGCGGCACGAAATCCCTTGGGGGTGTGGCGCTGGTCGGAATGGCGTTCTGGTTATCTTGTGCCGGGGGTTTTTCAGGATCCACACCGGTGGGCAACCCCAATTGCATGATGCATTTTGGGCACACACCTCCGGGAGCATTCGCGGGTAACTCGGCACCACATTGTTGACATTTCTGTTTTTCGCCCATAGTAACACATCCTTTCTTTTTGCTTATTGCGTCCTTTACCTAAGCAAAAAGGCCGATACGTTACAAAGAATCTATAGTTTCCTGTTTTATAATACAAGATAAGCAGAAAATTGGATATGGTTCACTATTAAGGCACGGATTCAGCCCGTCAAAGCTGTAAAAAGTCTTCGGATTTCATCATCGATATCATCGGGGCCGGCAACTGTCTGAGCGATTTCATCCCGCAGGATTTCCCGGCATCGGTTTCGAAGGCGATGAACGGCTACCCTTACAGCCCCTTCAGTCATATCCAGCCTGACCGCTGCTTCGCGATACGGGACGGAATTGGGTTCGGCTGAAATATATGTTTTTAAATGATCGAAAACATCCCTTTTGCCTTTTTCGGCCATTTCGATCCCGAGCCGGTCTATGGTCCGCTCCAGTACCGTCAGCGCCCAGGATTTTTCGAATAGCCTCTCCGGCGTCAGGTCATCGGCCGGTTCGAGCGCATACTGGCTTTCCGCATTCTCGAAGTTGAGAGAAAGGATTGTTCTACCTCCGCCGCGCTTAAATGCCGCGGCGCGGGCTTGTTCGTTGGCTACGAAATGCTTAAGAGCGGTTAGCAGAAATGAGCGAAATTTGCCGGGTTTGGGTTTGACTTTCTTCAGATACTCCTTATCCAGCATCTGGGTGAAGAATGCCTGGGTGTAGTCTGCGGCTTTGTGAGCATCGTAGCCATGCCGGCGCAAATAGGCATAAAGCGGGAACCAATACGTCTGGCACAAAGTGCTCAGAGCCGGCTCATGGTTCGGCGATGAGCTCCGTCCCGCCGCCAGGACTACGCTCCAGTGCGTCGTGGCAAACTGGTCTTTGCCGGCACTTGAATCTGTCGGTCTCTTACGCGCCATTTATATTTAATATTGAATATTGACTATTAAAAGGCTGTTTATTATCAGTAAATATTCAATAGAAATAGCCAATAGTCAAGATTTAATAGTATAATGCCGCCATGCTTGAAAAAGGAGTCGTACAGATTTATACCGGCAACGGCAAGGGCAAGACAACCGCTGCGTTCGGGCTGGCCCTTCGTGCCGCGGGGCAGGGCAACAAGGTTCTGATCTATCAGTTCCTAAAGCCAGCGAGCCTTGAGACAGGCGAGCGTATTGCACTGCAGGCAGATGCCCTCGCTATCAGGATTGAAGCCCTTGACATTCCCTGGGATATGTCAAAGTCCCGGGAGGATGAGACCGCCGTTGGCGAGATGCGAAAAGCGATCGCCGAAGTCCTTGCGAGAATCGCCGAGATGGCGCAAAATAGGCTTCACGATGTGTATATACTCGACGAAATCGTGTTCTGCCTGTCGAAAGGGCTGGCTGACCTGAAAGATGTGAGGAAAATCATAGAGCAAAAATATCCGTCCGTCGAGGTCGTACTGACCGGCAGGGGCGCGACTAATGAGCTTCTGGAAATGGCGGACCTGGTGACAGAGATGAAGTGCATAAAGCATCCATTTGATACAGGTCTACCCTCCAGACGAGGAATTGAGTTTTGATCACGGAATTGTCAACATGTAGGGTGGGGCTTGCCCCACCGTTTGGATTCTTACGGAAATTTCATAATGAGCAAAAACGTTGCAGCAATCATTTGTGCCGCCGGGGCAAGCAGCCGGTTCGGCGGTAAAAGAAAGAAGGCCTTCGCCGACGTTGCCGGCAGAGCGGTTTTTTTGCGGAGCGTCGAGCTTTTTTCCGACCGCGAGGACGTCAAACAGGTCCTGCTGGGCATCGCGCAAGAAGATGAAGAACTCGTCAGCGTCAAATGGGGCCCGAACCTGAAGTTCTTCGGAGTTAAGACATTCATAGGCGGCGCCGAGCGCTTTGACACCATCGTTAACGGGCTCGAATTAGTAAGAGATGATATCGATCTTATCGCCGTTCACGATGCGTGCCGGTGCTGCGTGACGGATAAGATTATCGACGAGAGTATTGCAGCCGCCGCCGAGAGCGGCGCAGCGATCCCGGCCTGCCCGGTTACGGCTACTATCAAAAAGGTAAAAGACAACGTGATAGCCGAAACCGTCGACAGGAGCGATCTTTACGAGGCCCAGACTCCGCAGATATTCTCCGCCGATTTGTTGAAGAAGGCATACGACAATCTTGAGAATCTCGATAAGAGCAGCATCAGCGATGACGCGCAACTCATCGAGGCGCTGGGCCACGAAGTGACGATTGTCGAAACCGATTCATCGAACATAAAAATTACCCGCGCAAGTGATACGGCTATCGCCGAAGCGATAATCAAATCGCGGCCTAAATCCGCGGCCAAGGGGCCTATAGGACCGTATATCGAAGCTCAGTGGTAGCGTTATTTACTATTGACTGTTGTTTCAAAAGGGAGATTTCATGATGAGAGAGTTTGCATCTTTAATAGTGGGAATTGGCTTGTTGCTAACATTAGCCGGATGTAATGGATTGGGAGGGCTAAGCGGGAAGATGCCGGTTGTGTTCACGGCGGACTTCGAGGACGGTGCTTTCGACGCATGGCAGGCGACCGATCCGGCCGCATGGCGACTCGAAGACGCTCGCGGCGGCAAAGTCATGGCCCTTCACAAGCAGAGCGATTACAAACCCGATGTCCGCTCGCCCGTTAATATCAACCTGATCAAAGACGTGGTCGTGGGCAGCTTCGAGCTGGAATTGCAGATGCACTCTACAACGAGAGACTATGGACACAGGGATATGTGCCTGTTCTTCGGGCACCAGGATCCTACGCATTTCTATTACGTGCACATCGCCAACAAATCGGACGCGCACGCCAACTCGATTTTCATCGTCAACGGCGAGCCTCGCGTCTCGATCGCCGAAACACGGACCGAAGGGACGAAGTGGGACGAAAACTGGCACACGGTCCGCCTGGTGCGCGATGCCGAGCAAGGCACAATCGAGGTCTTTTTCGATGACGGAGACGAACCGATCATGACCGCCGTCGATCACAATTTCAAATGGGGCAAAATCGGCGTCGGTTCGTTCGACGATACGGGACAATTTGACGAAATACACCTGCGCGGTTTGAAGAAGTAGAGTCAGATTCGATTTGGGCAGAAGCGAGCAGGTTTTAAAAAGAAAACACCGCGTAGCGGTCTGCTACCCGATGTTTTCCGGAGGGGAGAAAAAACCTTATTATTCAAGTTGATGCCATTATCGACATCGCAGCCGGGGCACTTTAACAGAAAGGCCAAATAGCGTCTTACGAAGGCGAAAACGCATTTTTCCCTGTCACAGAATTTGAAAATTACCCGAATGAACAATTTTATCGGTCAATGTGAGAACTTTCGCGCGTTGCCGCTTGTCAAACTAATGCAGTAAAGGGTAAACTATTTGCAGCCCCTTAGTAGTTCGGGCAATTGTGCGAGTATGCTCTTTGCTTAAGCGCCAGAGGTGATTGACCTTGGAATCCGACCATGAACTGATTGAATTGGCAAATCGGGGCGATTCCGAAGCTTTCGAGGCCCTTTACTACCGTTATCGCGACTGGGTCTACCGCCTTGGGTGGCGTTTTACGGCGAACCAGTCCGATGCGCTGGATGTTCTTCAGGAGACCTTCGCCTACCTTCTGGGCAAGTTCCCCGGATTCGAGCTCACCGCCGCGATGACGACCTTTCTCTATCCGGTGGTCAGGCATACTTCCCTCAGGATCCGGAGTAAAAATAAGCGGTTTGCATCGGATGAGGAGGTCCTGGGCGAGTTGGTCGCCCCGGCCTCGCAGGAAACCGAGCGCTCGCGCAGCGAACTCGCTGCGGTTCTGACCGCGCTGCCGAAGGCCCAGCGAGAGATTACACTAATGCGATTCGTTGACGGCATGAGTCTCCAGGAGATCGCCTCAACGCTCGCAATCCCCCTCGGCACCGTCAAGTCACGCCTGCACCACGCTCTGAAAACACTGCGCAACGACATCAGGACACGCGACTATTTCCTCGAATAGCCAAATCTCAGATGTTTTAATAATCGTGATGTGGCGTCTTTTCGCAGTGATCTCACGCGCCAGCGCTGCGACTTCGTCTGCGCTCAGTGCAACGTTGTAGATGCGAACATC
>Ga0180432_10004614_pt1 | contig 18785 bp, 18 predicted proteins | sample SS_ome_10_FD_132414 | JGI IMG/M metagenome (GOLD analysis project Ga0180432, IMG submission 132414) | Hypersaline lake sediment archaeal communities from the Salton Sea, California, USA - SS_1_MS_2 metaG | ecosystem: Environmental > Aquatic > Non-marine Saline and Alkaline > Hypersaline >...
CCTGCGTCCCACAAATCAGCGTAAAGTGCTTCCAGATTGCTCATGGTTCCTCTCATGGCAAGCATCGCCTGCCCGTCTAAGTTGACAGCATTGTGCTCCACCCACCGGCGGCTGCCGTCCGGGGCTCGATCAGAGACACCGAACCGACGCCGATCTGTCCGACGTTGGGCTGGGTGTAGGTCTTCAATACGCGGTAGTTCATCGGCAAAAGTCCAAGTCAGAGTCGTACCAGCTCACGACGTTGCCTCCTCGGTAGCGCCAGCCTCTTCGACCGGGCTCCGAGAGCACGCCATAGTGAATTGTCTTGTGGTGGTCAGAGATACCCAGCGACATCTCCATCCACGGGTAATCCCGCTGAATGCGCAGTACCTCACAGATGGCGATGCGGCCCTCGTCGGCGGTGCGGAAGTCGATGTCGAAGGCTTGATTGCCGACGTGGTCACTGCGGGGTGATCCTCCCACGGCAGCGTTATACGGCGCGGGACGCCAACTGTTCCGAATGGTGACAGGTGCCCCGACCATGCTGCGGAGGTGGTCGAAGATCGCAGCAAGTGCAGCGCTTCTTTCCCAGAGGTCTTTCGGTGGAGTGAGATCCGCGTAGCCGTGGCGTGCGGCGATGTCCGGGTGGTTTGGGCGCGTCAGCTCGTCGGCCTTGGTGAACCGGATGCCTGTCGCCGTCAAGAACTGCTGAAAGCCCTGCTTTGTCTCGGGGAAAGCCCCAACGTCCACCACTCGCTTGCCGAACTGCTGCGTGATGCGCTCGTAGTCCGTTCGGGGCTGGAGCCCTCCCGGCGTCGAAGGGGCTTTGTCACCCTTGCCGCTTTGCGCACGACCAAGAATGCTGCGGATAAACGCAAAGATGCCCATGCCGAGTATCAGGGTTTGAGGGTTCATGTGTTGTCGATGAGCTGGCAGATGTGCGCCACCGTTTCAGGCACGGAATGGTGAACGGTCATCCTACCCACGCCGTCCAGACGGAAAACCCCGAACTTCTCTTGCCCTCCGTTTTGTACGCTAAACGACACGTCTTCTCGCACATGGATGTCGAGGTAGCTCAATCCCGTCGGAGTCGCTACGAAGTCCATCTTCGTGCGGACAGAGGGGTATTTCTGCCAGAGCGCAGTCTGGATTTCAAAGAGTGGGTTCATTGGACACCGTAAAGGGCGAATTGCTGCGCGACGCGGGCGGCTCGGTCGGCAGAGTAGGCTTCTCGCCATGCGCGCTCCCAGTCGCCCGTGCTCTCCCCGATGTCCGCGTAGCGCTGCCAGTAAGCAGGACCGGAATGATACACGCGGATAGCGCGAGCGGCGGCAAGGTCCGGTGCGCCGAGGCGTTTTGCCTGCTCGAAGATACGTGCGTACCACATGATCGGGTACGCAAGCTCCTCCCAGCTCGTCGCATCCCACGGATTCTGGTCAGCGGTACGCGGTGCGACAGGCGATGCAAGGTCCGAATCGACGTCGCCACGTCGCTCGCGCGACAAGCGCTGCCACGCGCCCTTGTTGAATTGGAACAATCCCCAAGCGGTGATGACGTCTTGGATGCCGTCGCCGCCCGTGTCACGAGGATACTGATCGTACCGCGAGCCTCGCTCGACACGGGGGCGCTCGCTGGAGGGTCTTGTGTCGAAGTTATTCGCCGGCAGGCCGATGATGAATGTCCCGCCGCTCTCGTTGTGAGCCAGCGAAAGAATCGCGCCCGTGAACGCGGGGCCAAGCCCCTGCTGGTCTGCGATTTGACGCACCCAACGCTCCCCCTCACCCTCGGCGGATGCCTCGCGCGCATCGAGGGGCAGCCCCGGTGGGCGCTGCGTCTTCCAGCGTGGGCCGAAGGGCTCACTCGGGTCTACTCGATAGGTTACGAAATTGGTCACGCCGCCTCCTTTGCCGCCCTTACCGCTCTTGCCTCCCCCGGAAGAGTTTCCTCCGAAAAAAGTTCGGAACGCAAGAAACGCGCCGAGTCCAAGTGCGGCTGTGCGTAAATCCACCATCACTTTCCTCCGAAAATCGCCGGCAGGGTTGCGTTCACGATGCTCTGGTGCGTCTCGTCGAGCACGCGGTACGTCTGCGCGACGGGCTCCAATGCGACTCCCCGCCGTTGCGTGTCCTGCGAGCGGTTGCTCTGGTAGATGTGCAGCCGTGCAATGCCTGACTCAGCGAACTCGCGAAATTCGTCAATGTAGCCATACGTCGCATCGAGCAGGTACACGTCAATCGGGAAGAGGTGGTAATACCGCGCGTCACGGCGTGCAGCGTTCTGGAGCGTGCGAAGCAGGCTCACCGTCGCCGCGTACCCTGCGGAGTGCGCGAAGACGGTAAGCGGCGTCCGTGCCAGATCCCACGGCTCCCCACCCGGCTCCGTGAGCCAGTCGAGGTAGTCGGGGTCTTGGAGCATGGCAGCGTTATTCCCGCCCGTAGACGCGGAGCGGTGCAGGTACGGGATCACGAGCACGTCGCCGGGGCGCACATGCGCGCGAAAGTCCCGTGCGTCGAGTTCCTCGGCCCCGGTCGTGTAGAAGCCGTGCAGATACACGAACACCCGACGAGTTGTCGCCGGGGTGTAGCGTAACAATGCGTAATTGGACAATTTTTCACCCACGAGCTTGCTGGGGACCGGCGTCGTGTTTTTGGCCTCTTCGCTCCGGGTCAGAATGCTGCGGATAAATGCGAAGATGCCCATGCCGATCAGGATGTTTTGTGGAGTGAGCATAGTGGGTTAGACCCTACCCCGAGATGCGGAGAAGGTCAATCCGAGATGCGTCTGTCCCCCTACGCTACCCTCAGTCCTTGCCCGAGTCAACGGACGCGGCTTCCTCTCGTGATGCGACCTCCATCGCGACGAACTGGAATAGCCAACTCTCAAAACGATGATTTTCCTCTTGGTAGTCGCGCCCGTCTGCGTTGCAGATCCACCGGGAGCCCGCACGGGACAGCGTGCTCGCGCCTTGATTGTACGCGCACTCCCAGTAGCTCTCGGTAAAACGCTCGTTCAGTCGAGCGTACTGCCACGCGAAAACCTCCACAGCCACAGCGGGATCTTGCAGGTCATCGCAGATCGCGCTCAGGGCTGCGGCGCTGCACTCGCCTCGCTCCTCGCAGCCGTTCGCGAGCGCGAGGTACTCAGGCACGAACCGCGCGTTCTGCTGGTAGATGCCGCACTCACCGCTGGAGCCCACTGCGTAGCGCTGGAAGGCGCTCTCGTGGGCCGCCGTGCCGAGTAGGGTGTGTAGAGGCACCTCCGGGTGCTGGAGCATCGCGCCGGCCATCGCGAGCGCGTCCTCGTGCGTGACCACGTAGTCGGAGCGATCTGGGGCTCCTGCCCTGCGCTCGTCGGTGCAGTAGTGGCGGCATTCCGCCCCTTGGGTATACTCCAGAATCGCTTGCGCGACATCTTCAGTCGTGACACCCTCTTGGGCGTTGGCAGCGGTCGCTGCGAAGAGAACACAGATGAAGAAGAACGTTTTCATCACTCGTACCAAAGCAGAGAGAACGAAATGCTCAGTATCCAGTCGAATGGTATTTTTTGGGTTGATTCGCCGGCGCATACAGGACTCGTCCTTGTAGGCGCGATGACACTGGCTCAGGTGCCATGCCTTGTAGTCCTGTCCTTTGTCAACATCAAATTGTTCGGGAAGTCCCCTTCGGACGCGCTTCAAGCGGCTGAAATGCTGCAAGAAATCCATGAAAAAAACCTCAAACCAAACGAAGAAGGCGGCTACGAGCTGCAAGTCCAAGCGTGTCCCGAGGCGCTTGCCCCCGGCTTGCTCCTGCCTCTCACCACGATGCGCAGCGCAGCGCGTCTCGACTGGTCGCTCCCCGACGGGTATTAACCGTCTCCCCCCGCCGTAATCTGCCCGAGTTGCCGTGCAAGGCGGTGGACGTGACGGTTGCGCAACGACGCACGCCCCGGATTCGGTTGGCGGCCTCGCATAACGACGCCCGAGCCGGAAAGCGCGTCTCTGACTCGCTGGATGTACTCCTCGGAAGGCTTGTAGTAGCCCCCTCGGAACGCTTCAAGGGCTTCTTCGATGTAGTTCGAGTAGTCTTGCCGGTCGTTCATCTCAAGGCAGAAAGCCAAGAACTCCGGGGAGATGGCTTGAGGGTCGATGTTCGCGTAAAAGTCAGGAAACGCGAGCGGGATCGCTTGAGGGCTCCCGTAACTGGACGCGAGGCGAAGGTCGTCCCGGCGGTAGAAGTCCTTTGCGCAGAGCTTGAAGACCGGGGTTTTCTGAAGAGTGTACGTTCCTTGGAACGAGCCTATCGCAAAGGCGTAAGCGGTACGGGGGCGATCAATCTCGATTCGATAAATCAGCTTCCCTTGATGGCTCACCGTTCCAAACAGCGTAATATCGAAGGAGAGGTTAATCCCGCCCACCTGCTCGATGCGTATATCCTTGACGCCCGTAAAAACGTCTGCAAACTCTTCTCGAATCTTCTGTCTGGAATGACTTAGGGCTTGTTCTAAAAGCACTGGGGAATCGGAAGGGAAGTACGCCTCCCCTTCCAGCCTTTGAACAAAGTCTTGTCCCTTTGCGATGTAGGCTTTACTCCCCCTCACCCTCAAGTCAAATGGGCGATCATCGAAGTCGTATTTGTTTGCGTAACGCCGCAAATCTTGGGGAGTTTGAATCAGTTCTTGAACACCGAGTTTGATGGCTTCGTCAGGGAAATGAGGCTCAAAAGTAAACCTGATCTCCTCTCTCCCGTCCTTGGCCTCGCAGGTGAGCATTTCGGTACTCACGAAGCCTCCCTCCTCGGCTTTACGCCACCAACGATCCGCGTCTGACGTTTTGGACCCTCCCAGCCTTTTGTTGCAGTGCCTATCTACGTCTGGGTGGGGGGAAATCGTACAGAGATCGAGAACAGGCTGGTCCTCTTTGATAGCAACCCGAAGAGGCCCGAGCATGTAGAGCAGGGAGCCAAGGCCGACGCCTTTGATGTACGCACCCGGAGACATGTGCTGACGGTAGTACACGGAATAAGGCCAGAGAGACTCGACAAAGGCTTCTCCGATCTCTATCGCGGTGCGTCCGTCCCCCACAGGAGCCTTTTTGAGGTATTTCTCCAAAATGTTCCTATCCGTCGGGTCGTCCACCAAAGAAAGAAGCCTCTTCGGGTCTTCAACCAGCGCATACGCAGTGTAGTCGGTTACTGGAGATTTGGGAAATGTCACAAGGATCGGCCACTGGCCTGTCTCCGCCGTCCGAGAGGTCATGGGACACAGGAATATCCCCCACGTCTGAACAGGCTTAGACTTGCCTCCTACGGAGTAGAGATAAAGCCCGTTGTCTTCTAGCCGGATGTAGCTCATATCAGCGCATAAAAGCAAAGGCGGCGAGGGCGGCAGCCACACCCCCAAGAATCAGCCCGGTAGGGATGCCCCCTCCCTCTTCTTCTGCGGAAGGCGCTTCATCTTCTTCTGCGGGAGGCACTTCATCTTCGAGTACCACCATCGTGCCCGACAGGTACGCTTCGAGGTTGTCTACCCACCCGTCCCAGTATGCAAGCATCTCGGGCGTCATCGCAGCGAAGTACGTGTTGACGTCCTCGTAGGAGCCCATCATCACTGCGCCGCCGAGAGAGCCGACGGCGTCTGCGAGGGGGAGGTCTTGCCCGAGCGTAGCTACGGAAAGCTCCCGCATCCCAGCGATAAACGAGAAGTAGAGCGCAATCTGCGCGTCGTCGTACCCGATTTCGCGCAAAGATGCCTCAAGTTGTTGGGCGTAGTCCGCCTCGGGCATCGTCGGGGGCTGCCCGACTTCTTGAAGCCGTTGCCCGATCTGCTGACCCGTGGTCATCATGTCCGTCTTCCACGGCTCCAGACCGGCGTCTTCCTGCTGGATCATGTACGCTTCGAGCATTCCCCAAGCGTTTTGAAACTTGCTCGCGATGAGCGCAGCTTCAGCGGAATGCGTGGGGTGAGTGTCCCCCAACGGAGCGGACGGAGGAGCCACCGTGGGGGCAAGGTCCGGTGTGACGACCGCTTCCGAGCCGGGAACGTCATCGAACCCGGCGAGGATAGCCTGCACGAGATCGCGCGTGCTTTCCCAAAGCGCCGCAGACTCTTCTTTTGCTCTCAACAAGGTAATGCGCTCTGCCGACGTTCCCTCGGCAGCGCGGACTTCCTGCTGGAGTGTGATTGCGCGGCGCAACGTGCGGATCAACGCCTGTCGTTGCGTTGGAGAAGCACCAGAAAGTTCTGCGTTGATGTAGTCTCGCAGCTCCCCGAGAGTGCTCAAGACGCCTCGCACCGAATCCGTCCCTACGGAAGCAGAACGCCGATTTCCCTCGTTCGCTGTACTACGCATGAACATTCCTTTGAACGGAACACTGTTGGTGCGCGGATAAGGCCCCGCGTACTCTGGCCCACAAATCGGAGGAGATGTACCGTCGAGGATTGCCCTGCCGAGCGCAGTCGGTTCCACGACCATCGTGCTCGTGAAATTACTCTGGTCAGGAGCAACCGGCATGGAGTTGAGGAACATCGCGCCTTTCATGGTCTGCTCTCCAGAGAACTCTTCGAGATCGTCGTAGTCGATCAACTGAGTCGGGGGATACCCTCCTCCTGCCGGGTAAGACATCGCTCGATGGAAGCTCCCCGGAAGAATATCCTTGTTGTTGTTCGGAAGAGGGGGGAGCGGGTAGTAATCACGCTCGATCTCTCCCTGCCCCGGTGCCGTTGGGATGCAGCGCCGCTGATTCTTCGTCCACTGGTAAACGGTCACAGGTCACGGTGGGTCGGGGTCTTTCCCGTCTTGAGGAATCAGTGCGTTCTTGACCTCGGAAGACGGAATAAGGATGCGGATAGACCTAGCTGAACGCTTATCGCGTGTCAAGTAACCTTTCTTTTCCAACGCACTAGCGTGATGAGCGGCTGCCTGATCGGTCAGTCCACCGAGCATCATTCCCAGCTCGCGAAAAGTGGGAGCGATTCCGTTGTGCTCGATGTACCACTCGATTGCCCGCAACGCTTTGAGCTGTCTCATCGAAAGGGGACGTGCCCGTGCAGAGCTTCCTCCTTCGAGAGATTTCCTGCGTCGTTTTTTGAGGCGTTCCTCTTCTTCGAGCCGGTCGAGGAGTTTCTGATCCGCTTCTTGTAGGTTTTCCCTCCCCCGGTGGTCATTCGGGTCGGGGATGATCGCTTTCCCGAGTGGGGACTGCTGTGCGTACCGAGGAGAGAGGAGTCTCTCGGCTCGCTTTTGGGATTCCTCCACCCTTTCGGCAACGATCTCGCGGAAGTCGATGACCGGAAGCTCGTCTGCGTTCACCGGGCGGCCTTTGTACTGCACCGGAGGAGGAGAAACCGGAGGAGGAGACTCCCGACGACGCTCTTTACGCTTTTGCGATGACTGGCGTTCCTTCTGGAGAAACCCGAATGTCAGGTTGTCACTGCTCATATGTTCATGTGATCTGCTATGATTCCCCGACGGAACCGGGGGTGATGTTGGCTCAAATCTTATCTCGCTCACCGAGGATGTCAAATCGCTCTGGTTGCCTCCTTAAAGCGATTTTTCTTCTTTAGCGCTACCTCGGTACCGGAAAGTCCTCTCAGGACGAAATAGAGGGGCATCTGCTCGTCTCAGGACGAATCCGGTTCTTTCCTTCTCATTGTTCACCTACCGAGAAGGGGCTCTCCGAAAGGTATACCGAAAGTCCTCCGAGGTGTCAATCTTGGTACGCGCATTGCTACGCGCGAAGAGCCCCAGCTAACATTAGAATAAATTTTTATAAATGCACCCGCCCGCGCGCAGCCGCGCGCACGCAATAAAGACTTTTCTACAAAGTGGTCCCTCGGCGGTAAAATAATACTTTTCTCTTTGTCTTTCGGTAACTTAATCGGGGACCAGCAAAGTGGTCCCTGCAAAACAAGGCAAAAAATGCAAGCTCTTGATAACACTACGCTTTCTACCAAGGTTATGAGGGACCAGTAAAGTGGTCCCTTTTGGTCGCCAAAGTGGTCCCTACCAAACGGTCAGTTAGCCCCCTCTCTAACGGTCTACCACTTGGTAGGGACCACTTTGGGCCAAAAGGGACCAGTAGGGACCACTTACAACTGGTCCCTCCTGTTCCTAATGATTCCGGTTACTTACGGAAAATGGCTCCTTGGAGGGACCACTTACGACTGGTCCCTCTCTCGAAGACCTTGTTTCCCCTTGCGTTTCGGACAGTTGGGAGCACTCGGCTCCCTTTGGCATGTGAGCTAAGATTCGACATGCAGGGAGGTGTGAGGTGGGGGAGGCGGTCCTTAGAGGGCGTCTCCTTTACCTTTCAGCACCCACGGTACGTCTGGGCGGTTGATCTTGTCAAGCAGGAGCCGCGTCTCCCCCTCGAACGCTCCCGACGCCGCCGCATAGGCTTCAAGGGCGTCCACGTTCACCGAGAAGTACCGCCTCTTCTGCCCCTCGGTGTTCTCGACACGTTGACGCTCGTCGCAGACTCCTCGCAGGGCTGCCCGCACGGTCGAGACGGTCGGTACCTTGGCGCTGTCGCCGTGGACACGCTCCCACAAGGTCTGAAAGAGCCGGTCCTTGACGAGCACTTTGCCCTTGCCCCAGAGGATCTGCCCTTGGGCGTGCTGCCCGTGCTCGATAGCGTGGATGATGACTTCGAGGATTAGCTCGTTGATCCCGACCTTCATCTGAAGGCTGTGGTGAAGCTGAGAGGCTTTCCCTTCCACGAGCAAGCGCCCACCGGGGATGACGGGCCGGTTGTGCATGAGCCAGAGGACGTGCTCTGCGACTTTCGACGACACCCACGAGTCCGTGGTGCGCCTCCCTCCTAGCGACCGGAGGTACTCTGCCGCCCTCGGGTCTGCCTTGAGGTAGAGGATACGCTTAGACACCGCAGCGAAGTCCTCGGGAGAAAGCTGCTCGTCGAACCGGATCACGTTGGGGTTATTCGCCGTGATGAGGACGCGGAGAGATCCCATGACAGAGCGGGGGTTCTTGAACTTCTCGTTGATCGTGATGCTGCTGTTTCCTGTCATCATGCGGAAATTCCCCGAGAAGCTCGCGCGCCCCGAGTACGCTTCCGATGGGATGTACTCGTCGGCCCAGACGAGAGGGCACTCCTCGACCGCGTTGTTGTACGCTCCCGAGGCGTCTTTGTACGAGGTCGGGGTCGCTCTGCCGAAAAGGCGGGCGAGCCCCGAGGCGAGCATCCCCTTACCGACGCCGGGAGCACCGTCTATATATAAGGCCGCCGTCGGGTGACTCAGGATCGGGAACGTCGCAAGCCAGTCGAAGAGCGCATCGGGGTTCGAGCCCCCTAGAAGCTCCAGCCATAACTGCACGTCGGCGTGGAAGACGGGCTTGAACGATGCGAACTGCGCGACGCCTTGGTAGAGGGTCTGCGTACCGGGATCGTAGAGGGATATATCCGAGCCGAGGACTGCCACCACGCGATCTACATTCGTTCCGTAAAGATTGAAGATCACGCGGTCTGCCATGAGCGCGCCCTTCTGCGTGAAGAAGTTCGTGTGCAGCGTCGGCATCACTCGCGAGATCCCTGCGGTCGCCGTCTTGTGGAGCATCGGCCCTTCGTAGCGCGCCGTGTTCTCGTTGTAGCGATACGCAGAGTTCCCGACGAGCAGGAAAAGCCGCTCCTCCAGCGGTACGCTAGCGGCGCGTATAACGGCTTCTTTATTGACGTTGAACGCCTTGCCGAAGAGGTGCCCTAGCGGCGTTGGGCCTTCGTCCTCTTCGGCATCAGAGAAAAAATCGCCTTCAAGCTCCTCGATCAGCGCTTGGTGGCGTTCTTTCTCGATCTGCGCATGGCGCTCTTGGAGCGCCTGCCGGATCTCTTCGTTTTCCTTCATCTCGGCAAGCTGTCGCCCAACGGCGAACTGGATCGCGTCCTTGAGGACGTCGAGCCCCGGCGGCGCATCCGGCTCCCCGAGTGAATTGTGCGTTGTCGTGTCGGAGAGCACGGCGGGTGCCATCATGGCGTACATCAACGCCGGGTCCACGACGCCAAGATTCGCAAGCTCGCCCGCGCAGGAGAAGATCGCGTTACGCCGCCCTCCCGGCAGCCCGAGCGGAGCCGGCTGACGGAGCTTCTTGTAGAAGCTGCACGTTTTAACGCTCTTCCAATCGGAGACGTCCACCGGGGGGATATTCTCAGGGATGACGACTTCGGCGCTCTCGTCGGTCCCGAAGACCTGATAGTCCAACGTGCGCTCAGGCTTCCAGTTCAGCACCCCCGGCTCACCCCCTTTCCGGGGAAGATCGAGCAGTGTTCTTCCTTTCGTGACGCGAGGCAGTCGGTAAGGCTGCCCCCAGCGTGACATCGCTTTGAGGTCTGCCTTGATCTTCGCGTGGGACAAGACTTTCTCGAACTCGATGACCCACGCTCGCCAGTAGTGGACGTCTACATAGTCCGGCAGCCGCCAGACGAGCCGGTAGCCCGAAGGCGTCATGTACCAGTAGCATGTCTCGAAATGCTCCCCGAGCCCCTCTGCGGCTTTTTGCAGCGTTTGCTGAAATGCAGCTTCGGGGTTTTCTGAAAGTTCTGACCATTTCGTGTGACCGGGGTTATCAACGTCTACCCACACACTGTGCATGACGACGCGGAGGCCCTGATCCTCCAAAAACTTCACACCGTCGATTTTGATCCGGGGCATCCCGTCGAGGACTTCACCGTTCGCGTCGATGACGAAATACGGCAAAGCAAGCGCCGGCGTGTCGTATGCTGTTTCGAGCAAACTTTCCCACGGCTTCCATTCTTCGTTTGAGTAAGGCGCTCCCTCTCCCCCAAAACCCGCAATCCGTTCATGCTTGACAAAGAAGGGGCCTGTGATAATCTCGTGTTCAGACATGACTCCTACGCTCTCTCCTGTGGTAGTAGGACCGGAACGCCGAGGCAGGGCCGCCTCGGCGTTCCCTCGTTTACGGAGGAAGAGTAGCTTGACACACGGGGCGTCTGTCCGTCAAGATAAGGGCTCGCATAGAGGCGAGAAAGAATAACTTGCGCCTCCTAAATACTCGAAAACAAGAAGAAAATCATGTCCAAATGGGATCAGTATCCTAAGCTGGAAGGCAATTGGTTGTGGGTGAGCGCGAGCCAAATCGAGAAGTACCTCGCGTGCCCCCGTATGTGGTGGTGGGAGTACCGGCTCGACCGCGACAAGCGCCTCAAGCCACCCAAGACCAAAGCGCTCGAAATCGGAGTGCAACATGCCACCGAGGCCGAGGAGTACCTCAAGGGTGAGCGCTCGGAAGACCAGCTCATGCCTCTCGTCAAGAAGGGCATCCACCTGCTACCCCCTGTCGGCTCGAATATCCTCGTCGAGCACCCGTGGCACATCGACATCCACAAGGGCAAAGCGCCGTTCGACATCCCCGACGGGTTCGACGGCGTCCGCATCCTCGGCGCGATTGACCTGCTGGACTTGAACGCTGTGCAGGATGGCTGGATCTTCATCGACGACCACAAAACGTGCAAAAATCTCAAGTGGGCCAAGAAAACGGAGATGCTGGCCGGCGACATCCAAATGAATCTCTATGGGTTCTGGGTGTCGCGTGTCGCGCCACGCCTCGGCATTCTCCCCGGTGGGAAGATGGTCCGCCTCGGCTGGATCAACTATCCGAAGAGCGATGATGAAGCGCATCGCGTGAACGACGTGATGAGTCGGGAAAACAATATCCGCGTCATCACGGAGAAGGTATTCCCGGCCATCGAGGGGATGCTCGACTTCGCCGCAGCGCAGGGCCAAGACGACGTGCCCGCGAACGCAGACATCTGCAAGAGTCACTTCGGGGGATGTTGGCATGGCGTCAAAGCCTCGCACTGCAACCGGGGCAACCCCAACGCGCAGAAGGAAGACCGCCCCACCGGCTTTGCGCAGCTTTTTGAGGGCGATCCGAACGCGCCGGTGCCTGAGCCTGTCGGAGTCAACAACTTCGAGTCGGACGAGGGGTATACTCCCGGTACCGAAGACATCCTGTCGCCCGAGGGGCGCGAAGCGTTCGACCGCATCACAGCGGGCAACGCCGAAGAAGAGACGTTCCACATGGACAACATCGAGGAGGCCACGGACGACCCTGTCTTCGAGGACGCTCCCGAGAACTTCGAGGACCGCCCGCTCGACCGTCTGAATTTGCCCACGCGAGCGTTCAACAAGCTCACCGAGCACGGCGTGAAGTGGGCCAGCGAGTTGCTTGCGTTTACCCGCGAGCGGCTTCTCGACATGAAGGGCCTCGGCCAGAAGACCGTCGATGAGACGATGGAGATCATCGAGGAGCTTCGAGCCGAAGCGCAGTCCGCGCAGGACAACGAGGTGGTACAGAAGGACTTGGCGGAGCAAGCTGCCGAAGAAAAGCCCGAACCCGCACCCGAGCCCAAGAAGCGTCCCACCGAGGGTGGCCTCGCGTCGTTGCACGGCAAGCCACCCGGACCCCCCGCACCGTCGGAGCCTGCACCTTGGGAGAAATCTCCACCGGAAGAGGAAGCCCGTGAGGCACGCAAGGAGGATAACCTTCGCCGCTTCAAAGACGCCGGCAAGACTCCCGTGATTCCTGCCTACGCTCTGTGCATTGACGCCACCCCCGTAGGCACGGGCGATTACACGGACCTTGACCGCTTCTTCGAGGCGTGCTGCATGGTGTATCAAGCGCAGCACCAGCAGCGTCCCGAAGCGACGCCGTACAAGGAAGGCATGGTGAAGGTGCGCGAGTTCGCTACGGCGGTACTTGAGGGAAATCCTCCAGAGCAGCTCGCTATGCTCGGGTACGCTCGTAAAGAAGACTTCGAGATCCATCCCTACGTCGTGCTCCGCACGCATAGTGACGCGGACAGGTACTTGGGGAACCTCTTCCGCTACCACGCCACGGCGACCATTCAAGGGGTACGCTGATGCTGACCGAAGAAGAATGGGCTGTGCTCGAATTGGTAGCCCCGCGTAAAGCGTGGAGAAACGAGTCCCATCTATGCGCCGGGAACCAAGCTGCCTACTACTCGCTCTGCATCGAGCGAGAAGATGGGAGCGTGCGGTGGTTCCTAAAGAAGTGGGCTTTCTTCGACAAGACGGGAGCTGCTACGGGACAGAGCTTCTATACGCTGACGCGCTCTCAAGGGTGGTTGGAGATTACCGCCGGCGAGGTGAATCTCGACCAGCTTGGCAAAGCCTTCAAGGGGCTGGATCTCGCAGAAGAGTCCTTCAGCGAGACGTACTATGGCTGAGGGAGTCATCCGTAGACCGAAGAAGAACGCTCACCTTGACCGTTACATCGCGTCCCTTCAGAGCAAGGAGAAGGAGAAGAAAGAACGCAAGGTGGACGACCTGACTCGGATCAGCAAGATTCCGGTCTTCATGCGTAAATCCCCAGACTTGACGAAGCACTTTCGCAAGCCGGGAGGCACGTACTCGCTCTATCCGATCCAGAATCAAGCCCTCTACGAAGCGCACAAAGCGGGTGGTCTACTCGGGCTCATCGGCGTTGGTGAGGGAAAGACGCTGATTACGCAGCTCCTCCCCACCCTCTTCGGCTCTAAGCGACCTCTCCTGCTCTTGCCCGCCGCGATGGTGGAGCAATACTACGCGATGCTCGAAGAGTTCGAGCCGCACTTCTACGTCGCGAAGCACACCACGGTCCTGAGCTATTCGAAGTTGAGCATTATCTCGGGACAGACGGTGCTTCAAGAGCTTCAGCCGGACCTCATCATCGGGGACGAGGCTCATTACCTGCGCAACAAGGACAGCGCGCGAACCCGCCGGCTCATCGAGTATCTGAAAACTTTCCCTGACACGAAGACAGCGTGGCTCTCGGGTACACTTTCGTCGCGCTCCATCGTGGACTACGAGCACCTCTCACGCTTTGCCCTTGGGGATAACTCCCCGATTCCGTTTGACTATCTCCAGCTCCAGAGCTGGGCGAACGTCATCGACAGCGACGGAACGCCGAGCAAGTTCGACTTCGCGAAGTACGGGAAGTTCTTCTACCGCGTCACGAAGCCCGAGCACAAGCTCAACCAAGAGAACGCTCGCAAGGTGTTCCGCTACCGCCTCATCACTACCCCCGGCGTCGTCTCCAGCACGAAAGGCAAGCTCGGAACAACGCTCGTACTGCACAAGATCGAGAACCTCGCGGTCCCTCCGTCCGTGCGCAAGCACCTCGACACGTTGAAGAAGACGTGGGTGACGCCCGACGGCGACGAGGTACAAGACCCGATGCACTACGCTCGCGTGGAGCGGCAGATTGTGCAGGGATTCTACTACATTTGGGACTGGGGACCGGAAGGCCCCAACGTGGGCTGGCTCAAAGCCCGCAGCCGGTGGAACAAGGCGGTACGTGACGTGCTGGCGCAGCACAAGAAGGGCCTTGATAGCGTACTGGCGATCAGCAACGCCATTGAGCGGGGAAAGCTCGAAGGGGAGGTCGCTGCCGCGTACCAGCAGTGGAAGCAGTGGAAGCACTTTGAGCGACCACCGACGAAGCCAGTCTGGTTTTCGCCGTACCTGATTCAAGCTGCCGTCAACTGGGCCAAAGCGCAGAAAGAGCCTGTCATCCTGTGGTACGACTCGCTCGCGGTGGAGCAGGCGTTGGAGTACATGAAGATCCCCGTGTACGGAGCAAATTCGGAGATTCCTGCAAAGAACGCAACCACACTTGCTGCGAGCATCCGGGTCCACGGCACCGGAAAGAATCTCCAAGCATGGAGCAATCAACTCTTGATCTCTCCACTCTCGTCGGGCGCGAAGTGGGAGCAGCTCCTCGGGCGGACGCACCGTACCGGGCAGCAGGCTGACGAAGTGCATTTCTGGATGTTCCATCACCTCGAAGCCTACCAGAAAGCGATGACCACAGCGGTACGGGATGCCCGCTATCTACGCGATTCTCAAGGGAATCCGCAGAAACTTCTCTATGGCAACTGGGTAACGGAGAAAGGGACTTGACAGCGCTGTACGTCCCCGTATTCTAGCACTCGCCTTCGGGCATGAGACTTGAACTTGAATCCTGATACTTAACCAAACGTTCCGAAGCTCCAAAGAACAAGGGGCACAAGAACACCACCCCTCCAAAGAGGAAAATCACATGGGTCACTTCGACAACATCGCCAATGTTACGCCGTCCCAGTCGCTTCCCTACATCGAGCCCGGTCAGTGGGTGCTCAGCATCGACCGCTGCGTCATCGGCACGTCGCAGCGTGGTAAGGGCGACTTCTTCGTCGCGGAGTTCACCGTCGTGTCGTCCACGCACCCGCGCTTCCAGCCGGGGTCGAAAGTCTCGATGGTGCAGATGTTCAACAAGGGCGAAGTGGCGCTCGCGAACATCAAGAGCTTCGCCGCCGCAACCCTCGGCACCGACCACCAGAAAATCACCAAGGCGGTGATGGACAAGTTCGTTACCGACGACGGAAAGCTCGTGCAGGGTAAGTATGTCGCCTGCAACGCTCAGCAGACCAAGACGCGCGCCGGCAACGATTTTACGAAGCTCATGTGGGAGCCGTACTCCAACCAGAGCTACTCGCCGTCTGCCGCTGTGCAGGAGGCTCCCCCGACCGCTGCCCCCACGGCGAACACGACGCCGGCAGCAGCTCCCGCGTCGAGCGCATACAGCGCGACTCCTCCCACCGGCGGGGTAGGAGCCACCGCTCCCGTTCCACAGGCAAACCCGGCAGTCGATGAACTCTTCGGGATCTGACCGCGCCGAACTCGTCGCCAATTCCCTATCCGGCACTCCCTTGGTCTTGAAGCTCAAGTTCGAGGGAATGCCGGGGTTCGCGGTGAACGTGGACGTGTACGCTATCTTCAAACACCACACCGGCACCTTTGAGGTGCAGGCACAAATCCCTCAAACCATCACAGAAATCCAAGAAGACGTAGAGCACCAAGCGACCGCCTATTACCGACATCAGCTCTTGGCGGTGTTTCAAGCACGGAAAAAGTCCTTGGATAAAACACGAGAGCTTGAGGAGTGGTTCAAGACGCCCTTCGCCATCTAAACAACACATGAGCAAAAAACCCAGTAAACCACTCCTGCTCTTTGACCTTGAGACGTACCTTATCGAAGACGGACTCGTAGCACCCCCGATGGTGTGCGGCACGTTTGCGCTCATCGAGAACGCACAATGGGAGGCCGGCGACATCGACCGGCCAATGGAAGACACGAAGGATGAAGTCCGCATTCTTCTCCGTGACAAAGCGCTGGCCCTTGTGGACCAGATGCTCGAACGACCGGACCTCGTCTGGGTCGCGAAGAACGCCCCCTTTGATTTCAGCGTTATCTTGGCGCACGAGCCCGCATGGCGCGAGCGCGTGTTTCGGCTTTACGACGAGGGGCGCGTCTACGACCCCGAGGTGATGGAGAAGTTCATCGCCATCGCGGAGGGGGAAAACCACGCTTATGGTCCCAAGGGCTTCGGCCTCGACAAGATCGTCAAGCGCCGCATCGGAGACGACATCAGCGCGAGCAAGACCGACCCGGATGCGTGGCGGCTGCGCTACGCGGAGTTGGACGGCGTGCCTGTGGACCAGTGGCCCGAGGCTGCGGTCCACTACGCCGAGCACGACGTCATCTACATGGCTGGCGTCATGTCGTCGCAACGCAAGTCGATGGCAGATAATTTCGCCTATCGCCCTGCGGAGGTGATTCAAGGATTGCCCGAAGAGATCAAGCTCCAGCATCAGGCAAGCTGGGCGCTTCGCCTGTGCTCGACGTGGGGCGTCCGCACGGACTTGGAGCACACAGCGAAGCTCAAAGCGCAGTTTGAGCAGGAGCGCGACGCTTTGCTGGCCCCTGCCTACGAAGCGGGGATTTTACGCAGCGATGGCACGAAGAATATGGAGGTGTTCCGTGAGCGTGTCACCGCTGCCTATCAGAAGAAGGGCGGCTTGTGGGGCGATTCGGACATTCCATTGACCGCGAAGGGCGCGGTGAGCACGAGCCGCGAGGTGCTGGAGAACAGTGGCGACCCGGTGCTTTTGGACCTCGCGAAAGCGGGTGTCTACGAAAAGCGCCTGTCAGCGTTCATCCCGGTACTGGAGCGAGGGCTCATCTGCCCGTCGTACAACGTGCTGGTGGACTCGGGACGCACGTCGTCGTACAGCCCGAATATCCAGCAAATCCCTCGGGACGGCGGCATTCGTGAAGCGTTCGTCGCCCGCGACGGATACTGCTTCGTTGCCTGTGACTACGACACACTGGAGATGCGCTCGCTCGCGCAAATTCTGTGGGAGTGGTACGGCAGCGAGGAGTACGTGCCCACGATGGTCCAGACCCTTCGCGAAGGGAAAGACCTGCACCTTGAGTTCGCAACGGAACTCTTGGGGATTTCCTACGAGGAAGCCGAGCGCCGCCGCGCGGAGGGCGACCCCGAGGTGAACGAGGCCCGTCAGTTCGCGAAGGTCGGCAACTTCGGCTTCCCCGGAGGACTCGGAGCAGCGACGTTCGAGAGCTACGCCCGTGGCTACGGACTCGAAGTGACGCCCGAAGAAGCGAAGCGCCTCTACACCCTCTTCCGTCAGAAGTGGGTGGAAATGCAGTGGTATTTCAAGGACATCGGGGATCTCGTCAACAACGGGGAGATTGTCCAGAGTCTCTGCCGGGTGCGCAAGGACGTACCCTTCACCGCTGCGGCGAACTCCTTCTTTCAAGGACTGGCGGCCAACGGCGCGAAATGGGCGCTCTACCTGCTGACACGAGCGTGTTACACGGACATCACGAGCCCTCTCTACGGCTGCCGGCCCATTTTCTTCATCCACGACGAGGTAATCCTCGAAGCCCCCATTCAGCCCGATATGCGTCCTGTCTGCGACGCAATGGAAGAGCGCTTGAAGACCGGCATGGGCCGCTTCATCACGAGCGTGCCCGTGACCTGCGAAGCCGTGCCCATGAGCCGGTGGAGCAAGAAGGCCAAGCGCATCGAAGACGACCAAGGACGGGTCCGTATCTGGACCCCCTAACACGCAGGAGAACACATGAACGAGCCAACCTACACACAGACCGAAGTCGAGCAGATGATCGAGAACGCTCGCCAAGAAGGCCGCGACGAAGAGCAGGCCGCCGTAGTCGCGTGGTTCGAGAAGGTCGCGGAAAAGAAACCCTACACATCGACTCAGCACGTCGCCATCGGAGCCGCGAAGACGTTCGGAGACATGATCGCGAACGGGGAGCATCGTGATTGATTGGCTCACCACGACCGAGGCGCAGGGAGCGCTGTGCCTCTTCATTATCACCACGGCGATCCTCGTGCTCTGGCTCCTCGACTACGATGAGCCGGTGAGCGAGGAGCCCGACCCGGAAGAGTGGCCTTGAGCGAACGTTACCTTGTGCATGGGGATTCTCTTTCGGTGCTCCAGACCTACCCTGACGACTTCTTCGACTGCATCGTCACGGACCCGCCCTACGGGCTCGCGTTCATGGGCAAGCAGTGGGACCATTCCGTTCCCAGCGTAGCTTTGTGGAGTGAGTGCCTTCGGGTGCTCAAACCGGGTGGGCACCTGCTGTCCTTCGGTGGCACGCGGACCTATCACCGTCTCGTGGTCAATATCGAAGATGCAGGTTTTGAGATTCGGGACATGGTCGCGTGGTTGTACGGTACGGGTTTTCCCAAGTCACTGCGCCTAGAAGCCGCCATCGACCGGCATTACGGACACAGTAAGAAGCGAGGTAAGGGAGCCGGGGCAGAGCGAGTAGCGCTGCAAATGGGAGGTGCGACAGGGAAAGCCAAGAACGGGCTTTCTTCCGACTATGACGACGCCCCTGCTCCCGTTACGCAGGAAGCCTCAAGGTGGCAAGGCTGGGGCACAGCGCTGAAGCCCGCTCACGAGCCGGTGGTACTTGCCCG
>Ga0180432_10004616_pt1 | contig 18782 bp, 13 predicted proteins | sample SS_ome_10_FD_132414 | JGI IMG/M metagenome (GOLD analysis project Ga0180432, IMG submission 132414) | Hypersaline lake sediment archaeal communities from the Salton Sea, California, USA - SS_1_MS_2 metaG | ecosystem: Environmental > Aquatic > Non-marine Saline and Alkaline > Hypersaline >...
CAGCAGGTCCTCGGCGGCCCAGTTCCCGCACACTATTGTGTTGTCCCGCGCATAGACCCCGCTCGACGACCGGCCCGAGGCCATTAGCAAGCCCGGCCCACCCTTGGGCGCATCCTCATCAAAGAACAGCGCATGGAAACCCGACACCCAACCCAGCTTATAAACCTCCGTCGGCATCCGCTGCCATGTCGGATAGAAGCTATCCACCTTCGAGAAGCCCATCGCCGTCTGGTAGCGCGCCGGTCGCACGTCACCGCCCAGGAATATCTTGGCGCACATACCCATCAGGCCCCATCGCACCGGGTCATTACGCACATCGAAAAACTCTAACCTGTCCTTCCCATCCAGCAAATCATAGGTGAACAGGATCACCGCATCGAGGTCCTGCAATGCGCTGTATGCAGCCGCTTCCACCATTCCCGCCGCACGGTGCTTGTTAGGCCAGCACACGTTCCATTCCCGCACCACTCCCGCCTTTCCCCATACCCGGCTCACCAGCGCCCTCGGCACAAAGCTCTCCGTCCGGTCATCTCCCAGCGGATTCCGGTCCTCGTGGAACGCCGGCAGGTGCCACTCATTCCCCAGTTGCCAGTTGGGGTGATCGTAATAGAAGTTCGTGCCCATGAAATCCAACTGCTCCGATACTGTCCGCATGTCCGCGACATCGTTGAAGTCCAGCACGGCAGTAATCGGCACCTGTAATCCCCGCCGCCGCAGATACCCGCTCATACGCCGCAGGTATTCCCCATGTACCTTGTCGATGAAGAGTCGCCTGTCAGCGGCGCGTCCCCGCTGCAGCCGCTCGCTTTCACCCGGATGCCCTCCCGGGAACCGTCCCGGCAAGCGCGCCTCCGGGAACAGCCACACCGTTCCCTCCTCGACATTCTCATTCGCCAGCAGTCCCGTATTGCCGTCCGCATCGGTCCACGCTTCTCTCAGCGTCTCCGTATTGCCATAGCACTCTTTCAGCCACTCATTGAACGTGCGCCGCAGTTGGCTCTGGTACGGCTCGACCAGCTCCCCCCAACGCTTGCGTGCGAAGTACAGACCGTTTTCGTCACATATCTCCACCATCACTACGGCCGGATCCTGAGCATAGCTCAGACCCGTGTATGGGTTGACATGCTCAATTAGCAGTTGCCGCGCATACTGCTGCTGCAACTCTATCAGCTTATTGTCAAAAACCGCATACGGTTTTGCCGCTCGTCCCAGCGCCGCCGCATTCACTACGCCCTCAGCTTCCGTAAAGGTCCGGAAATCCAACAGATCCAGATAGACATAGATGCCTGCTTCGCGGAGCCGGTAGATCCAGTAGTCAAGCCGGTCCAGCTTCTCCCCGTCCATCCGTTCTCCTGTAGCTGCCCGCTCCGGCGGCAGCAATCCCGTGATCCCGTCAATGTGGTGAATACGCACCAGATTGAACCCGGCACGTAATATCGTCGCGACCACTCTATCAATTCTCTCATTCGGCTGGAATACTGATCCCTTGGCGACATTCACGCCCCAGAACCGACCACGCGTTCCATCCTCAAAATAGAAATGACCGTCGGTGCCGGTGAACAGGAACCCCCGCTCGCCACATCGCCGGTCATGCAAATACGAAAAATCCATTACATCAGCATCTACGAACTGGCTCTTGGTGTAGTCCAGGTCTGCCGTATAGTTGATGAATATCGGTTCGGCACCGGGGGCGCTCTGGCCCGCTGCCCAGCCGGATGTGCACACCAGTAGTATCAAGACCGAGATAGTCGCCTCTACACTCCGGCCGCGCATCAACGCAGTTCCCACCCCGGCCCGCCCCGTGTCACATCATTGGAGAAGGCAACTGGCTTATGTGAAGACAAATCAGATACAGTGCCCATCTGATAGCCGCGTCTCTTCAACTCCGGCAACAGGCAGGGCAGCACCTCCGGCGTCGCGTCATACCCATTGTGAAGCAACACGATGCTTTTCTGTCCTATCCTCTCCACCAACGCCTGACAGATATTCTCGGGCGCCGCCGTCGGATAGTCGCAGATATTAGCATTCCAGAACAAGGTTACGAACCCCGTACTTTGCACCGCCGAACGAACGCTCTCGCTGTACTGCCCTCCCGGCGGTCTAAACAGCGTTACAAACCTTCCACACGCCCGCCGGATAATCTGACGTGTCATCACCAGCTCCCGCTCGACCTCGAGCTGGCTCAGTTCTGCCATATTCCTGTGACTGTAGGAGTGGCTTCCCACTTCATGACCTCGCGCAACGATCAGTCGCACCAACTCCGGATACGTCTCTGCCTGCTTCCCGACCAGCAGGAATGTCGCTTTTGCCCCATACTGGTCGAGCAGATCCAGTATAATCGGCGTCAGTGCGGGATGGGGGCCGTCGTCGAATGTCAGCGCCACCCGTTTGCCGCCCGCAGCCAGTTGGTGAATCTCATTCGGCCTGTCACTCAGCAGACCCAGTTCGTGGTAGCACAGCAGCAGGTCCGCCCGTAGCCCCGGCAACTCCGGGTTATACGAAAAGCCATACTCAAACGCACCTATCGCCTCCACGGTTCGTCCGCCAGTGCCCTGCCCCCCCATCATCAGCGCTCGGCCGCACAACTGCGAGCGTAGCAGCGGATCGGCTCGCAGCACCAGGCACTCCTGCAAGAACGCCTCCAGGTCTGCCCGAGCTGCTACCTCCGAGGCCATCAGCGTCCGAGCGCCATTCACAACCGTCACCATGAGCGATGCATGGGCCGCCACTGCCCCATCAGCACCATAGCCTTCACAGCGCAGCTCCTTCAGGCCGTCTCCCGACAGCCGCGTGTCCACGTAAATGCGGTACGGATGCTGGCTGCTGATGCCCACAAACCTGTTATCCAGCAGCAGAGCTATATAGTCCAGCCCTACATCGCCCGGAGCATTGACCGTCACCTCGATCACACCACTCACACGGCCCCCTGCTCGCGGCCAGGTGATTTGCAGCCCCTCCTCCACATCCGCAACTGCTTCTGGGGGCCCAACTTCCACACGCTGCGCTGCCACGGCGGTTGCGTGCAACCCAAAGCCCCCCAGGCCCGCCAGGCGTACATTCTCATCCAACCCGTGTTGCGCATAGTACGTTGTCCCCGGCGCGAAGATCGGGGACCCCACCTGCAAACCAGGATACGCCTGCTGCGTCGCGCCCACCGGCTCCGCCAGTATCTTCAGAGCTGCCGCCGGCCGACCCTGTGCGATGCAACTCGCCGCCCCCACTTGGCGTGCTAACTCGCAACCTGGCTCACCCACAAGCACCGTATTGCTTTCTATCTCCGCCGTACGGTAGAACCCCGCCGTGCATGCCAGTTGTGCCACGGATGCTCGTATCTGCCCTCGCAGCAATCCATCATACGCCAGTGCCTGCCGGTAGGAAGCCATTGCCTCCTCGATCCGCCCTTGCCGGTAGCGAACTGCCCCCTGTCCTAACAGCGCCGACACGCAATGTGGGTCCAGCACCAGTGCGTTGGCGAACATCTCCTCTGCGGCATCCACACTCCCACCAAACAGCAGCGCCGCGCCTCGACCACTCCTCGCCACCGCGCAAAGCACATCCTCCCGGCTTGTCTCATGGAAGACCTTCTCCGCCTCAGCATACCTGCCCGCACCGATCAGCCGGCCACCTGCCGTCGTCACCGACTCAGCATGAGTCACGCCGACTAACATCCCCACTGCCACCACCATGCAGGCCGCCATCGCCAGCAGCCACTCACCCCGAAATCCTTTCTCTTTCCCCAGGCCCGCTACCATCTCAGAACCCCGCACTATTCCAGCAAATGCACTTCGCCGCTGTCAACAACCACCAGCCCGTCAGCGCTGGACACTACCAGCCGCCCGCTATCATCAATGCCCTCGGCAATACCACTGACCCTCGCGTTCCCCGTCTCCACCTTCACTTCCTTGCCTGCGAGCGTATCCATCTGCCGGTACGCCGCCACCACGGCTCGCGGCCCGTCCTCCCTCAGCGCCCGATACCACATCCCCATTCTACTCAGGATCGCCGCCAGCGCCTCTTCACGGCCTATCTCCTTGCCTGTCGCCGCGTACGCTGTAGTCGCTATTTGGCGTAAGTCACGGGGGAATGCCTCCGGCCTACCGAGCAGGTTCACGCCGACACCTACCACCGCGTATCCTGCCACTATGTCGGCCTCGACAAGTACTCCTCCCACTTTCCGACCTGCGAACAGGACATCATTGGGCCATTTAGCCTCGAAGCCTGAACCTCCTAGCTGCTTCAGCGCCTCGACTAGCGCTACCCCGGTAAGCAACGGGAGCAGGCCGTGCGCTTCCGCAGACACTCTCGGTCGGAGCAGTGCCGAGAAAAGTAAATCCTCCCCGGGCCGGTCGAACCACTCCCGTCTTTGCCGCCCCCGACCCGCGCTCTGATGATCCGTAACCAGCACTCTACCCTCTGTATCCCCCCGCTTTGCCCGGGCAATTAATTCGTCATTAGTAGAGCCGATTTCCGCAACATGCTCGACCTGCCATTCTATCTCTTCCCCTCCGAGCAACTCACTCACCGCTACAACATCAAACCCCATCCACTCATTCATCTCCCTCCGCCAGCGCTTTCTCTACCACATTGCATATCGCGTGACCTATCGCCAGATGTGCTTCCTGTATCTGCGGCGTGTCATAACACCGCACGGTTATGCAGTGATCCGCCAGTTCCTGCAGTTTGCCACCCTCCCGTCCCGACAGCGCGATCGTCTTCACCTGCAATTCTCTCGCCCGCTCGACTGCCCGCAGGCAGTTGGGCGAATCACCACTCGTGGACAGCGCCACCAGCACATCGTTTTGCTTCAGCAATCCCTCCACCTGCCGGGCAAACACCTCATCATACCCATAGTCATTCGCTACCGATGTCAGTATCGCGCTATCGGCGGTGAGTGCTATCGCCCGGTACGCCGGCCGCTCCCGCAGGAACCTCCCCACGATCTCACCGGCCAGGTGTTGCGCCTGACTTGCGCTCCCACCATTGCCGCAGAAGGCAATAGTCCCGCCGCAACGCAGGGAGGCCGTGATCATCCGCGCCGCTGCAGCTATCCGCTCCGGCAGCTTCTCCGCGCATTTGGCCAGCACCTGACTCCCGTATTCGAGGCTGTCTCGGATCTCGTCCTGCATTTCATACCTCCCACTTCCCTAGTCCGCATTGCTACCTCAGCGCCGTCTTCTTGCGGAGTTTGCACGAGTTCCGCATAAGAACTCCGGCAAACTCCTATGGCATGTGCAGCATCCACTCAGTACTCCTCATGGCCCGTCAAATCCGCAAACACCTGCCCTAGCCAATAATCCCCATGGCTGTTCACCGCGCATCCAATACCGATATCAGTCAACTCCGGCATGACGATGTTCTTGCGATGGCCGTGGCTTCTCAGCAGGTCCTCGTGGCTTTTTTCTATCTTTGCCAGACTCAGCGTATATCCGTGCCCTCTGCTCCATCGTCTTGACAGGTTTTCAGCAATTACCCGCGGCTGATACCCGAACACCAATCGGAACCGGTCGGCAATCGTCCGCCGCGACGGCGTCGGTGACTCGTGCGCAAAGTACTTCCTGTCACGCATTTCTGCCGCATGACCCCGTGCCACGATAGCCAATTGCGGCTGCGGCCACACTGCCCTTTCTCCCTCTTCCAGCCTTGTCTTGTTGACCAGCAGCGTCATGTACGCTTCCGCCTCGGCAAGCAGGCTTTTTTCTTGTGGTGTCACCTGCCCTGCCTGGCGATCCGCACTGAGGGACATACGCTGTACGCGCATGTACTGTTGTAGCGCTGCACTATTCTGCCCGCAGACGTGATAGGCCACCGCCAGACGCGACACCGGCACATACCAGTCCGGCTCAATCGCCGCCGCTTCTTTCAGTTTCATCACGGCAGCTTCCCCCCGTCCTGCGCTGATTTCCGCCTCCGCCTTGCGGACCAGGCTTACAGCCGAGCCGCTTGCAGCCCACACACATAACCCCGGTGCTCCACCTCCCGTGCCAACCACTCCCAGGATGCAGGCCACCAACCAGAGCGCAGCTCTCACCTATCTGCTCCTCTCTCCAGCGATCATCGCCGCTCCTAATGCCCCCACAAACGCGGGCTCGGGCGGCACGATGACCTCCATTCCCAGAACCTCGCGCATCGCCTGCTGTACTCCCTCGTTTAGTGCCACTCCGCCGCACAGCACCACCTGCCCCATTACGTTCAGCCGGTTGGTCATCTGCACGGTGCGCTGCGCCACTGCCTGACACAGACCTGCAGCTATCTCGGCCACCCCGTGCTGCTCTGCCAGCAAACCGATTACTTCCGACTCGGCAAACACCGTACAGGTGCTGCTCAGCGTCACCGCTTCACTTGCATTCACAGCCAGTTCTCCGAGTTGTTGCAGCGAGATGCCAAGAGCGTCCGCCATCACCTCCAGAAACCTGCCGGTACCTGCCGCGCAGCGGTCATTCATCTCAAAATCCATCGGCCGCCCGGCCTCATCAAGCACGATCACCTTGGCATCCTGCCCTCCCATATCAATGACTGTGCGAGCCTCGCTCACAGCCTCCCGCGCACCCCGCGCATGACATGATATCTCAGTTATCCGCCAGTCCACTCCTCGCATCGCACCACGCCCGTAGCCCGTCGCAACGGACTCCTCGATATCCGCCTGCTGCAACCCGGCCCGCTCCAGTGCACCGGCTAGCGCCTCACTGCCCGCCGCTTCTGGTGATACGCCTGTCGGCAGCAAGAACTGTCCTGACACTTCTCCTGCCCCATGATCCACTATGACAGCCTTCGCCGTCAGCGACCCGATATCAATGCCTGCGGTGACCACTCTCGACCTCATCTCCTCATCTGCAACTTCACCATAATAACCGATGTCGGCGGCATTTGACTAATCCCAATGCACTCTAACTTTTCTCCAGGAAGGTATCCCGTCCACCCCTGTCGAATATGCCTTGGCAACACACCCTAGAACAACTCAACGCACACTAACTGTCGTCGCCGTTGCGGTGGACGGTTTCACAGCGTTGGCCTGTCAGGCACTCACAACACGGAGGGATTTTGATGCCAATTCTAAATTCAGACACGGGAGATATTACACGCGACTACACGCCGGCTGAACTTGTAGATGCCGCCGCTGAAATGCGAGTCTGGAATACCATATCAATCCTTGCAGCGGGATCAGGTCATCTGGGCGGCACACTCTCAATTATGGACGTTGCCGCCGCACTCTACCTCAAGCACATCAACCATGACCCGCAGAACCCTGAGTGGGAGGGCCGCGACCGCGTCTTCTGGTCGGCGGGTCACAAGGCTCCCGCCTTATATGCAGCCCTTGGTATGGCCGGCTATTTCGACGACCGCCCCGTCACCTTCCACGATGAAGTCATCGAGAGTCTTAGCGACGTCAAGGGCGTCGAGGAGACTGTCCTCCTGCGCAAGCTCGGCTCGGGATTTGAGGGGCATCCCAACCGCTTCAAACTCCCCGGAATCGAACTCTCATCCGGCTCCCTCGGACAGGGCTTCGGAGTCGCGTGCGGCTCTGCTCTGAGTGCTCGCATCAGCGGCTGCGACTACAACTGCTACGTCATTCTCGGCGACGGCGAACAGGATGAAGGCACAATATGGGAAGCCGCGATGTTCGCAACCCATCATCAACTTGACAACCTCATCGGGATACTCGACCTCAACGGACTCCAGATAGACGGCAGCACTCAAGACGTTATGGACAACCAAGTCCTCGCGGACAAGTACGCCGCCTTCGGCTGGGAGGTCATCCACTGCGACGGCCACGACATACCCGACATTCTCAGAGCCCTCGAAGAAGCTGACGCCGTTGAAGGTAAGCCCGCACTCATAATTGCCACAACCGTCAAGGGCAAGGGGGCCCCCTACGCCGAGAACGTGGTCAGCTATCATGGCAGCCCACCCAAGGACGGTCGCAGCGGCACAGAATCACTGGATGCTCTCATCGAGAATCTAGGCCTCACTGACCTGTTCCCGAGCGACAGAGTTGACCATATCCTCGATATCGCCATACGCTACCAGGCGGAAGTGGACAAACGTGTGGACGCCATGGTCCCCAAGTTCTCACGCGATTACTGGTGGAACGCGAGCGACTCTATGAAGGTTGAGATGGACGCTACGCGCAAAGGCTTCGGCTCCGCCATCGCTGCCATCGGCGCCGGGAAAGATACATGCGCCCTGGGCGCTGACATCACTTCCTCCATCTGCATGGACTACTTCTACAAGCCCGACGGTAAGACCGAAGATCCGGAGCGCCGCAGCCGCTTCTTCAGTTGCGGCATTGCGGAGGCTAACATGGCCCTCGTGGCCAGCGGCCTGGTGAAAGAAGGCAAGGTAGTCTTCGGTGGCTCCTACGGCGTCTTCTCCACTGGCCGCAACTGGGAGCAACTCCGCACTACTGTCGCCTACAACGACTACCCCGTCAAGATGGCCGATGCCCATGGCGGCATCTCAGTCGGACCTGACGGTGGCACACACCAGTCCCTCGAGGAGATATCGCTCATTACCATACTCCCCAACTTCGTCATGACCGTCCCCGCCGACTCCGTCGAGACCGACAAGGCCACCCGCGCAATCGCCGCCGTCCCGCATCCCGCCGTGGTCCGCTATGCCCGTGAGGCCACGCCCATTGTCACCACTGCTGATACGCCCTTCGAGTTCGGGACCGCCAATGTGATTCGGTTCCGCCAGGAGGCCGACAGCTTCATTGACGCATTCGAACAGGTTCTCGCCACCGACTACACCTCCGAGAACGAGGACATTGCCATCATCGCCTGCGGGCCGATGGTCCCCGAGGCAATGCGCGCCGCCTACATACTCAAGCAGGAGCACGATATCGAGGTCCGCGTGCTTGACGTCCACACAGTCAAGCCGCTGGACGAAGCCTCCATTACGAAGGCTGCCGTTGACACTGGTGCTGTCGTCACCGCCGAGGAGCATCAGGTTGGCGGCTTCGGCAATCTCGTCGCCGGTGCCATTGCCCGCGCCGATACCGGCAGTCCCATCAAGATGGCGATGGTCGGCGTCCAGGACCGCTTCGGCGACTCGGGTGCGCCCTGGGAACTGGTCAAGTCATTCGGCCTTACTGGCGAACACATCGCCACCGCTTGCCTGGACTTGCTCGCCTAAGAGCCGCCTACATCGGCATTCTTCCTGTTTGGGGGTCGCAACCGTCCCTCGGAGGCCTACTCATGCATCCAGCTCTGCCGCTCGACAACATATGCGGCCCCTGCGGCAGGCTCATGCCTTCCTATGCGTGTGCGCCCCCCCATTCTGGCGGCAATCAGAACGCCTCAGAGAGCCCTGGTTCTGCACCCGTTCCACCGTACTACCCCGCAGGCCCATCTCTACGCATCTCCCCGGCAGCGGCAACCAGAGACCTGCCGCCTCCCCCTCAGCCAGCTCCGATACCCCCTCGACCCCCTGAAAGCCCCTCACCCCCCACCGCTTCCGACAATGCTTGCTTCTGGCCCCGCGTCATTGCCTATCTCATTGATTCATGCGTCCTCGGGCTCTTTCTCTCGCTGTATCTGACCGCCGGGATTGTGTTCGGCGACGCGTCCCTAGGCACGAGTTCACCCGACACTGCCGAGTTCTTCTTGGCGCTGCTCTTCGCCACATCCGTCCCCGTCCTCATCATCGCCCGTATCATCTACTTCACTTTGATGCACGGTGCCCTCGGCACCACCATTGGCAAAGACGCTCTCGGCCTCCGGATAGTCTATACCGACGGCAGCCCCATCACCTATGGCGCTGCCTTCTGGCGCATCGTCACCCGAATCGTACTATATTCAATAACCGGCTACCTATTCTACATCTCAGTACCAATCAGCGCTGAATGTCGTGGCTGGCACGACCACATCGCCGGCACCAGCGTCATCCACATAGATTGATTGCCCAAGAGCGTGCCCCCAGAGTCCGGACGCAGGCTTGTTGCCAACAAGCTTGCTCCGGTCTACCCCTGCTCCCTCTGCATGTTGTAGTAGCTCCTCGGCAGTTCCGACGTCGCTTCCGCTTCCTCGACCTTCCCGCCGAGCGCCTGGTACTCCTTTAGCACCCTTCCGCCTTCACCTGACGTCCAGTATGCCGGTCTCTTGAACCCCCCCGGATACGTCTTCACATCCAGCAGTACCTTCTCGAAGCCGATCTGCCCCGCGCGCGGGAGCAACAACCCCCGCAGGTATCCTGCCGGCCACGGTATCTTCGTGTCTACACCCATGACCGCACGCCCCAATTCATCCTTATAGTGCGCATAGGTATCGGGGTTCCACGTCAGTAGCAGCGTCGTTGGATGCCCTTTGACTTCTGCTTCGCCGTAGTAGAACTTGGCGCTTTCCATTCCGCGCTCCGGCGGGTCCATGAACTCGTATGTCACTTCCGCCGTCACCACCTGCTCCGCCGGCATCTTGATGCCCGTGATCGCCACGCTTATCTGCCCATCGTATGAACTCTGTCTACCGACTCGGCCCCCGTACTCCTCAAAATTCCCCTCGATTGCTCTAATCCGTCTCGCCGGCACCCGCAGATGCAATTCGACAGTCGGCGGGGCATCGCTTCTCTGCGCGGTTATCTCGTACACCCGCTTGCTCAGCGAGGCGTACATCTTCAGGTCAACGCGATTCCTCCCGACCGGGATATTCTGCGCACCCAATGCCGGCCATCCACCGACAATCCGCGGCGACAGGCTCAGATGGTTTCTCACTGCATCCGCCTCCACACCGAGCAAGGCATGAACAACCGCATGGGCATTGATCCCACCCTCCCACGGCCGGCAACGATGCTTCCCCCAGATGTCTTCAGCGGGAACATCCTCAGGCGTATTCATCTCCGCATAGCCGCCCGACTTTTCCGCGATATTCAGCACCTTCCCAACCCACTGCTCCGCGCGCGGATAGCCAATCTCGACTAAGTTGTACAGCACAAATCCCGGCACCATCGTCGTATAGTACCCGAAGTCCGGCGTCGCCTTTACCCCACCCTCTTCCTTCCACAGATACTCCAGCGAGTTCACTACATTACGCCGCTGTTGCTCATCCACTTTCGCGTACCCGATCCACAGCGGCCTCATATTAATAGTCGCGAACGGATAACGATGCCGCTCCTCGGTGAAATCCGACATCGCGGGCGCGTAGTATCCTCTATCGCTCATCCAGTAATACTTCTCAGTCGCGTCCCGCACTCGTTCCGCTATTTGCTCAAACTCCGCCACATCCTCCTCCTCCGCTAACTCAAGGTGTGCCGCCATCTCCGCCATTGCCTCGGCCGCCGCCACAAACTCGAACGCAGAATCCGCCGACTGCGTCTCAAGCTGTACATAGTCATGGACATCGAGGCCCGCCTGGAACGCGCAATACCCGGGGAAGCGATATGTCTCATCACCGTGGAAATGCAGCGTACCGCGCGCACTGATTTCTTGACCGAAAATACATCGCTTCAGATAGTCCCAGTGCTTCTTGATGAGTTCCCCGTCACCAGTATGCTGAAAATACCAATAGTGCTGCAACACGATATAGCTGGGCACTTCCGCCCGGTCCACCCGTACATCCGCCCAGTTCGGCTCCTTCAAATCCGCCGGCGGCTTGATGTCAAGCGCCAGATTCAGCTTTATGTTCTCACCCATCGCATTGCCCATGAACTGGTATTCCAGATACCTCTTCACCTCATCATAGTACCCCGCCTGGAGAAAGAATCTCACCGGCCCGACACTGTCGCGGATCCACGTATATGTGTACTTATCCATCGGCGAGAAGCCGCCACCTGCCGCCTGCTGAACCCGGATAATGTGCTTCTGTATTTCGATGAAATCATGTATCCGGTCATCTCCAGCTCCGACTCGCAGCCCTTTCTTATGCCACGCGCTATTCTGCTCGTACGTTCTTACAAGTCCCTCCAGACCCTCTGCCTCAACCTGCGAGGCCGGCTCCCCACTGGTTGTCTCCTCGCCCTCCTGAGCAAACACGAGGTAGAACAGTTTGCCGCCGCTTTCCCCTTTGCCTATCGTCCCGATCGGGCATGACAGGTGCGGCAGGCCCTCCACGGCCTCCAGCATCTGCCTGTTGTCATAGTCAGCCGGTACATCCACCTCAAAGCCGCTCTCCGCCGCTATCCCTTGGCCGACGACCGACAGTGTCATCACCGAGCTCGCGCGCGTGAATACCATCCGTCCGCGTCGCGCCTCTCGCACCGGGTTATTTGTCGCCAGAATCAGTTCCACATTTCTCAGCGGGCCATCACTCAGGTTCTCCGCCACCAACAGCCTGTACCAGACATTCGCGCTCGGTGCAACCCAGTCATACACATGCAATGCCAGCCGCTCGTTTCTCTGTACGGTATGCACCACACCGGCCTCGCGCACCCATTCCACCATCTGCTTGGGTAGATGTTCACTTTCTCCAGCAATACTTACAGCCGGAGTACACACGCCAAAAAAGCCCGCCTGTTTCTGATACTGCGGACCGGTCAGGTTCGTCAGCGTTCCCAGCGGCAGCGACAGACCATTCATCCCAAATACCTCCCCATTACCCAGCGGGTATGCCGCCAGGTCATCGTAGGAAGGGGTCGCATCGGCGTCGGTATCAACTCCCGTCTGCCAATCAGTGGCCGTATCGCTCAGCCACGTATGATCATTCAACAGGGCGGCCATCGTGTAAAAGTCAGCCTCACGGTTTCCTCGCACCATCATCCCCCGCCGCGAGCATCCGCTAACCACAACCAACATGACCACAATCATCAACACGTCTGCTCTTTTCATCCCTGTCACCATAGCTCCAAGTACGTAGGTGGACTTCTCCGCGTAGGTCCGGCTTCATGAGGATACTAGGCATGCTTTCCCCACTCAGGCCTTCCTACTTCCCCTTCACTGCCGCCGCCACGCTCTTCCGGTCAATAATCACAATCGCATTCGACACTGACCGCGCGACGCCGTCACTGGGCTGGTTCATCTCGCGACCCGCGATGACGAACGTGCTTGACCCGCCCCCGTCCAGGTTCATCGCCTCGACCGCTCCCAGCTTCCCCATGATCCTCGCTAGATCCGTCAGCGTCATCCCCTTATTGATACTATCAACCACCAACAATATTAGGTTCCCGTCCTTGTCAATACCTGCCGCCGTCCTTGGCCGCGCACCTCCTCGCACATCCGACCGGAACCGCTCATCATATACGTCCATGCCCATCTGCCCGTTCTTCAGCAGCCGAGGCCCGCCTCCCACCGCGTGTACCAAGTCCGGCCATGGTGCGTTCGTTTCATTATGCAAATCCACTCGCTCGCCCACTTCTACATCCCGCAGCTTGTTAGCGTACTGTCCCACGCCGGATAGCACATACCCGTCCACAGGCACTTCTGCCGCCTGTCCCTGCTGTAGCACTGCTTCGACCACTCCCCCTCTGACCACTATCCGCGTCTTGTATCGGCTCCCGAGCAGCAGTTCACCCCAACGCGGCGTATAGACAACGATCCCGTGCGCCCCTTCGTGTCCGCGATTAATCCCTTCCACTGGCAGTTTGCCAACTCTTTCGAACTTTACCCATCCGTCAAAGCTCACGTTGTGGATCTGCGCCTTCCCGTCCCCCCCAAACCCCAGCACGGCCCGCTGGTGCAGTGGCGTCGCTATCCACTCCCCGTCAATCACCAGCATGCCCAGCGGATCACCGCGCGGTGCGAAGAACCCGCCATTTACGGCCGCGTATGCACACTCCCGCTCGGCTATCCTCTTCACGGTCTGGCGCTTGCGGATTGTGTCTCTGGCCAATGCCGGCCGAATGATGATATCCGTGTCATGTGGGTCCACAATCAGCATCCACGCCTGAATCGGCCCCCGCTCACTTCCGAAGCTGCATGACCGCCACTTCACCCCCTCAATCTGTTTGGGGAAAGAGGGTCGCTCGGGGGTGGGCACTAATTGCGGCTTCCCCAGCGGCTCCGGCCGCATCAAGTCTATCGCGATCCGCGCCGGCTCACCTAACGTGAACACCTTCGGCGGCTCGCTGCTGAAGTGGCTGATATGAACCTGTGCCCAGCCCTTGTCATGACTCTCCGTGACTGTCGGCACCAGTTCCTCGCTGAATTGCAGTTGCCTCAGTAGGTTCCGCCGACCCTGCCCATCGGCCCGCACCGGTATCAGCACGACGACCGCACCCGCCTGCAGCCTACACCGAAACGGTGCAGCCTCACTCAGGTCAATGACTACCCGCACACTCTCATTGTGCGAGCCTTGCCGGATGTCCCGGATATGCGCGCCGGGCGCATCTATCCTGAACTGCCCTTCCGCGACCTTCTTCACAACTGCGCCGAACGGCTGCAGTAATACCTTCGCCGGGCAGTACAACTCCCCGTCAACCATCACTGCCGGTACATCAAGCTCTAGCTCTTCCCCATCATACGAACAGACAGCCGCCCCATCCCGCAACAGCAACACATGCCCGAATACCTTCAGCGTCACCGCCTTGTAGCCATCTTCCCGTGCGTATCCGAGGTGTGACACGGCGAATTGCGCCGCGATTAGCAGGCGCCCGTCGCGCACGATTGCCGAACTGGCCGGCGCAACCATCTCCCCTACTGCTAACTCTACAGCCACGTTGGCCGTCTCTGCCGGTACCGCGCTACAAACAGCCGCCAGCAGCACTCCGACCAATAACTTGCGGAGGCATCTCTTCATCGGTTTCTTCTTCATCCTGACTGCGCTGGTGAATTGCTGCAAACGAATCTTCCGCTACCCATCCTCTCGCACCCGATGGATCCGCATCGTGTTCGTCGTTCCGCGCCGTCCCATCGGCATGCCCGCTGTGGACACCACCATATCCCCCACCTCCACCAATCCTGTGTCCCTGACTTGGGCGATACACATCTTGATGATATCGCCTTCCCCCGCAGCCAACTCCGTATGCACCGGTGTCACGCCCCAGTAGAGGCTGCACCGGCGCGCAGTTGCATTCAGTGGTGTCACCGCAATGATCGGCACTCGCGGCCGGCACTTCGACGCCATCTGTGCCGTCGAGCCGGACTCGGTGAAAGCAATAATCGCACTCGCTTGCACTTCCTCCGCAGTACGCGCCGCTGCTCGGCTCACCGCATCCGCAATCCCTACGGTCGCATCCGGACTCGCCAGTTTAGTACGCAGTTGCCCCCCGATAAGAAACTGCTCGTTCTCGGCCGCTACGCAGATCCGCCGCATCATCTCCACACTTCCCACCGGGTACTTACCCACTGAGGTCTCTCCCGACAGCATCACCGCATCCGTACCGTCGAAGATCGCGTTCGCCACATCCGAAGCCTCCGCTCGGGTCGGCCTCGGATTCTCCCGCATCGAGTCAAGCATCTGCGTCGCCGTGATAGCCGGCACGCGCATTTCCGAGCACAGGCGGATGATCCGCTTTTGCCACACAGGCACCTCCTCCGGCGCAAGCTCCACTCCCAGGTCGCCCCGTGCGACCATAATCACATCCGCCGCTTCCACTATCTCAGCTAGCTGCCTCAACGCCTCGGGTTTCTCCAGCTTCGCTATCAGCGGTACACTGTAACCGAGACTCTCACACGCTTCCCGCAGTTGCACGATGTCATCGGCGGCTCGCACGAACGACAGCGCAACATAATCAACCCCGGCTCCCAGCGCGAAGTCAAGGTCCTCCCTGTCCTTTGTCGTCAGCGCCGGCACATTCAGTTGCGTGTTCGGCAGATTGATCCCCTTGTGCTGGCCCAGTTGACCGCCAACTATCACCGTCGTATCCACTGTCTGCCCGCTGACGCTCTCGACCCGCAGTTCCAGCAGGCCATCATCAATCAATATCACATCCCCCGGCTCTGCGGCATCGGCCAGCAACTCACAGTTCGTACAAATACGCTCCTCGTCCCCTGCCTCTTCTTCCCCCGCCACGATTCTCAGCTTCTGCCCGGTTCGTAATCCCACTGCTTTACCGCCCACCAGCGTCCCTGTCCGGAGCTTCGGGCCTTGCAGGTCCGCTAACACCCCTACGTGCCGGCCGGCCTCTGATGCAACCTCTCGCAGTGTCCTCAGCATCTGCGCATGACTCTCATGGTCCCCGTGCGAGAAGTTCAGCCGCGCCACATCCATACCGGCATCCAGCATCTTTCCAAGCACTTCCGCAGACGCCGTTGCGGGCCCCAGCGTACAGACAATTTTCGTCGGGTTCCTCTTCACACTCAGTGAGCTACTCATCGTCCATTGCGCCTTTCTCCGCTCTCCTGACGCTCTCCCGAATCCCCGATTTGCTCAGTCCGACGCCATCTCAACTGCAATTTACACCGCATCACCCCTGTGCTATAATCTCAACGCCTCAATCGTACTAGAGGCGTCATACGCTGTCAACTACGCCGTCCAGCGCCACTTGCAGGCCCATCCACCTCAGGAGGCTTACGCAGATGAGTGAGCAGGACACTGACCTGAAGCAGTTCTGGGCACAAGTCATCGTCGAGGTCAAGAAAGGCGACATCAATCTCAGCCTCTGGGAGGCCCTCGAGAACGCCGTACCCATCACCATAGAGGGCGACACTCTCGCCCTCGGCTTTGCCCCTGTCAACATGAAACATTCCGGCTACATCAACAACCCCAGCAATCAGGGCGTTGTCCGCCGTGCCATCGAGGCCGCTATCGGACGCCGCCTGACCATTGAGTTCATCGAGGGTGAGACCCTCGACGCATGGGAGCGGTACAAGCAGCGCAAGCAGGCCCGCGAGGGGACCGCCAAGGACGCCACTCGAGTCACCATTCACCACAAAGGCGCTCTGGCAGGGTGGCAGGAACTCGGCCGCCAGATCCGTGAACTTTACTACAAAATCGGCGGACGCGAGCAGCCTCTCAACCATGCCCGTTTCCTCATCAAAGCACTCCCCCTCATCCATGAGACCGAGCAGCAGATGCGTGCCCTCGACGACAACGAAGACCTCCATGAGATCGAGCTAAATAAAGCTATAGACCGCATCGCCTCTTTCTGCCAGATTCCCGGCGGGCTCATAGCTCTTGAGTACCTCCGTTACAAGGGCTCCCGGAAGAAGGCCTGACCCATGCAGCGCGTCGTCACAGACAGCCACATTGAGTACACCGGCCACCAACTCCGCTCATTGTGGATCTACGACACCTTCGGCATCGCCGGTGACGCCATCGCCGCCTTCGCCGGTCCCTGCAACGTGCCCACTGACGCGCTAGTTGACAACGAGGACCGCCGCACCGGAAGCACCATCCGCGCCGCCCTCATGCTCCATCTCATCATCGAGCATTTCGACGACGAACTCCTCCTCGCCATCTTCCGCCAGCGCCTCCTCATCGCCATCATCAAAGACCTCCTCCAGCAGACTTCTAACCTTCGTGACCTCGTTCGCCACGGCGATGACATCTTCTGCGCCGGTGAGAAGCTCACCGTCTCCATCGCCACCATCTCCCCCGTTTCCACCCTCATTCACACCGGCATCAACATTGATCCCTCCGGCGCACCTGTCGCCGCCGCCGGCCTCCAGGATTCCGGCATTGACTATCTCGACTTCGCCGATCGTCTCACCGCCGCCTACATCGCTGAGATTGACTCCGCTGCCCACGCACGTGTAAAGGTCCGAGGTGTAACATGAGTGGCCCGCTTGCTCCCATCGTCGAGATCTTTGCATCCATTCAGGGCGAGGGTATCTTCGTTGGCATGCCGCAGATATTCGTCCGCTTTGCCGGCTGTGACCTTGACTGCCTCTACTGCGACACGGAGTACGCAAAACAAATCCCCGAAGTCTGCACCTTTCATCTGCCCTCCGGTGATACCACCCAACTACCTAATCCCGTCTCCATCACCCAGCTGCGCACAACTATAGATGAGCTAATCAACCGTGACCACTTTCTCGACACGCTCACTCTGACTGGTGGAGAGCCCCTGCTACATCCGCAATATATCGCCGGTCTCGCACAAAGCTACGCCGACGAACCCATGACTATATACCTCGAGACCGCCGGTCATCTCCCTCAGGCGCTTGCGGCGGTCAGCAACGTCGTGGACGTCGTCGCCGCCGATATCAAGCTTCCCTCCACCCTCGCAACAATCGTCTCCTACGACGACATGCGCGAGTTCTGGAAACTTGCCATTGACAGCGACGCCTTCGCCTTCGCCAAGATGGTGCTTACCGATGCAGTCACCGAAAATGATCTCATCGAGGCGGGTGAGCAGCTCGGCGATCTGCTATACGACTCGATCCCCCTTATCCTCCAGCCAGTCACTCCCTCCGCGAAAGTGCAGCCGCCTTCCTGGGATGACCTTTGGCGCCTCACCCATGTCGCCACCCACTGGTTTTATCCCGTCCGGGTAATCCCTCAATGCCATCGTCTCATAGGAGCCAGGTAACCGTGCGCGTCGGCCTCACCAGTACTATCCCCGTCGAGATTGTCCTGGCCGCCGGCCATCAGCCCCTCGACCTCAACAACATCTTCGTCTCCGCTCCCGCCGCCGCCGATATGGTGCGCGATGCCGAGGCTGCCGGGTATCCCCGCAGTGCCTGCTCGTGGGTCAAGGGCATCTACACTACCATCATCCAGCAGCACATCAACACTGTCATCGTTGTCACCCAGGGCGACTGCAGCCAGATGCAGGCAATGATGGAAACGCTCCATGATACCGATGTCTGCTTCATACCTTTCGCTTATCCCTATGACCGCGACCCAAATCAGCTCCACATCCAGATGCAGCGCCTCCTCGACGCCTTCGACACTAGCTGGGAAGCGGCCGTCGCCGTCCAGCAGACACTTCGTCCTCTTCGGGCCAAGGTCGGCCAACTCGACGAGATAACCTGG
>Ga0180432_10004617_pt1 | contig 18779 bp, 20 predicted proteins | sample SS_ome_10_FD_132414 | JGI IMG/M metagenome (GOLD analysis project Ga0180432, IMG submission 132414) | Hypersaline lake sediment archaeal communities from the Salton Sea, California, USA - SS_1_MS_2 metaG | ecosystem: Environmental > Aquatic > Non-marine Saline and Alkaline > Hypersaline >...
TAGAGTTGAGTTCGTTTGTCACAGGGGGTTACATTAACAAGTACACTATTGAGGAGATTGTTTCGCTTACCTCATCTATGGTAAAGACCGGGAAACAGATTGATTTCGGGGATGGTGTGGTGGACAAGCACTGCATCGGGGGTGTGGCAGGTAACAGGACTACTATGATTGTTGTACCTATTGTGGCAGCGGCAGGGTTGACTATACCCAAGTCAAGCTCTAGAGCAATAACATCCCCTTCTGGTACAGCTGATACCATGGAGGTATTATCTAATGTGCAGTTCTCAATTGATGAGGTGAAGGATATAGTGAACTCAGCGAATTCGTGCATAATCTGGGGTGGGGCAGTAAACCTTGCGCCTGCAGACGATAAGATTATCAGGGTGGAGTATCCGCTCTCCCTGGATGCTGAGGGTCATCTGTTATCCTCTGTTATGGCGAAGAAGATGGCTATAGGCTCTGATTATGTTTTGATAGATATTCCGATTGGTAGGGGTAGCAAGATGCCTGACTCTATGAGGGCAAGGGAGTTGGCCAGTAAATTCATAGAGATTGGTAAGAGATTGGGTATCTCCGTTGAATGCCTTATAACTGATGGAAGCTCTCCCATAGGTGCGGGTATAGGCCCTGCATTGGAGGCCAGGGATGTGCTTAATGTGTTGAGAAACGAGGGCCCTGTTGATTTAATGAACAAATCACTTGACCTGGCTGGCACTCTTCTGGAGTTATCCAAGAAAGTGGATAAGGGTAGAGGTAGGGGTGTGGCTGAGGATATCCTATCATCTGGTAAGGCGTTGGCTAAAATGAAAGAGATTATGGAGGCGCAGGGAGGTGACCCTGAGATAATGCCTGAAGATATTGAGGTATCAAAAAAGCAGTATGTTGTAACCTCCAAGCACAAGGGTAAAGTGCGTTTTATAGACAACAAAAGCATTTCGGCTATTGCCAGAGCAGCTGGTGCTCCAAGAATTAAATTAGCGGGTATATACATGCACGTTGGCGTTGGAGACTCTGTCAAGTTGGATGATCCGTTGTTCACGATCTACGCAGCAGATGAAAGAAAACTGGAGTATTCAGTTAAGATAAGCGAGAAACTGATGCCTATAAGTGCTGGAAGTGTTATATCTGACATTATTACCTAGTTCTTATGAAACACTACCCCAGATCCTCCCGGAACTTAGGAGTAGTCGGTTAACCCGTGAGTCGTTGTAGGTTATTACAACAAAAACCTCATAACTGCTTCCCGGAGTTAATTGGTCTAGTCCTCCTATGCTATGTTCTCTAGAGAGGTTGCCGGCGCTGACTGTTTCCACAGGAGGGCCCCCGGTATTACTGGATGATGTGGGGGTGCTCACGTTTATCTCTTCTATAGTGACCTCATTATCTATGTTGTTCTGTAGAATGACGGTGAATCTCCCAAATCCCACACCGCCTTCGTATTTGTAGTCGTTGGGTACAACACCCCAGAAGCCGCTCTGACCTGATTTTATGGTTCCACTGGGGTTGAATAGACCCCACTGCCAGATAACAACCAACACTATAAGAATGACCAGAATAGCCCAGCCGTAGGTCATCAGGAATTCAAGAGCTGCCTGACCTTTGCGTGAATCCAATTTCATTATAAAATATATTGTAGCCAACTATTTAAAAGCACTGATTAATCCACCAGGTTTTCCATAGCATCCGCTACTATGTTTAGGGTTGCTTCCCTATCGAAGACTCCTGTGTTGATGACCAGATCGTATACAGACAGCCTATCCAGGTCTATGTCGTATATCATCTTGTATCTTTTTCTCTCGCTTCTCTCCCTTTCGATGATCCCGTTCCTGGCCTCATTAGCGCCAATACCCTCTCTTGATGCAATCCTTTCAGCCCTGTCCTCGATGGGTGCTGTAAGCCAAACCCTGAGATCAGCTTTATCAATAAAATAAGCGGCCAATCTACCATCCACCACACAGTTCCCGGAGGCTTTTTTTTTCTGTTCATCATCTATCTCCCTATCTATCTCAGGGTGTTCCTCGGCGTAAGCTGAGAACTCCTGCAAGCTCATACCCTTACATCCAGCCATCTCTCTCATAACCTTTCCTGCAGAGATGTAGCTCATGTCGAATCTGTCTGCCAGACCCCTACAAAGGGTTGATTTACCCGAGCCCACCATGCCACCTACCGTAATAATCATCTTAAATCAGCATTTTTTATTCTTTCCACAGCTTCTTTCAGCCTATCAATAGTCTGGGTCAGCGCGCACCTGACGTATCCCTCACCGTGCTTGCCGAAACCCACACCCGGAGTTAATACAACACCTGTCTTGTTCAACAACTGGGAGCAGAATTCGATGGATGAATTATAACCTGCTGGTATGGGAAACCATAGATAAAATGTTGCACGGGGTTTATTGATATCCCATCCTGCATTGTTTAGGCTTTCCACCATGTAATCCCTTCTCTTTTCAATAATTTTCATGTTTTTCCTAACAGAGTCCATGGGTCCTCTAAGGGCTTCAACACCAGCGGCCTGAACCGCCTGGAATGCGCCTGAGTCCACGTTCTCCTTAACCTTGCCCAATCCTGATATTATCTCACTACTGCCAACTGCCATGCCAATCCTCCAACCTGTCATGTTAAATGTCTTGGAGAGTGAGTTGAACTCAACACCCACGTCTTTCGCACCCTTCACCTCAAGGAAACTCATTGCCTTATATTTATCGAATGTCATCTCCGAGTACGGGTTGTCGTGGCATACTATCAGCTCATTATCGGATGCGAAATCAACCACCTCCCTGAAGAAATCCATGTCTGCTGTTGCAGCCGTGGGTGCGTTAGGGTAGTTCAGGAACATCAGCTTCGCCTTGCGCCTTGTTTCGGCATCTATCTCATCCAGGTTTGGCATGAACCTGTTTTCCTCTAAGAGGGGCATAGAAACTGGTTTCCCGCCAGCCAACAGGGTGCCTATCTTGTACACTGGATAGGATGGGTCCGGTACCAGCGCAACATCACCTCTGTTAAGGAAAGCAAGGGGTGTGTGGGCTATACCCTCCTTGGAGCCGATCAGGGTGATAATCTCGTTTTTGGGATTCAGGGAAACATTAAATCTCTTATCATACCAGTGGGCAACCGCCTCCCTGAATTCCATCATGCCCTTATATGATGGATACCTGTGGTTTGCTGGATTCCTGGCTGCTTTATTTAAGGCCTCGATTATATTATCTGGTGTGGGTAAGTCAGGGTCTCCCACACTAAGGTTTATTATGTCCATACCCTCCGCTTTTTTTTCCTCTATCTCCCGGTCTATCTCGGCGAAAAGGTATGGTGGTACTTTGTTTATTCTGTTAGCGTATTCCATTTTCATCTGCCATCCTTTAGTAAAGGTAGAATCATAGTTAAATCCTTTTCCATTATAACCTCATCTGCGTAAGCTAATAGTCTATCGTCTTTGGGGTTGAACGCTATGCTGTACCCTGCTGCCTCAAAAAGGGGTATGTCGTTTATGTAGTCTCCCACAGCAACTGTTTCATCCCGTTCAATTCTGTTTTCTTTGATTATCCTCTCAAGTATCCTGCCCTTGCCCTTGAAGTCAACCCTCTGGTCTATACCACAGAGCTTGTTGTCCTTGAATAATAGGCGGTTTGCGATGGCGTAGTCAATTCCTAAATCTTCTCTCACCCTGTCGGCTAGAATCTGAAGCCCCCCGCTTATTATAGCAGTCCTGTAGCCCCATTCCCGAAGTGTGCTTATTGTTTCCTGCGCCCCGTTCATCAGCTTAGTCTTATAAAGTGCCTCTCTTATCCTGTCAAAGTCAACTCCCTTCCATAAATCAGTGTCTTTTCTAGCCCATTCATCAAAGGTTATTTTGCCGTTATAGAAGTCTCTCCCATGGTTCCGAGAGAGCTTGTCGGTCCCAAGAGCCTTGTGCACATCACTCCAGCTTCCCGTCCCATCAACCAGCACACCATCCAGGTCGAAGGCGACTAAACTGAATCCACTCATCTTACTGGTACATTGGGCTGTAGTCGTTCATTTCCTTATGATCTAATTTACCCTTCTTGAGCTCTGAAGTAAGTTTTTCGAATTCCGTCTCTATCTCATGTCCCTTACCTACTAGCTTTTCTATGTCGATTTCGATTTCAAGGAAACTGCTTAGTATCCTAAGCAGCGAAGCTGCTCCAAGAGGGTCTGGGCTGTATTTAGTCTCGGCCATGAAGCTTATTACCGGAATATCATTCTCCAGGCAGTTAAGCAGGATATCAGATGATATGCCAGCCAGCATACCCTCTTTTATGGTCTCAACCTTCAGCTCATTCATTCTTTCTTTGATCTCCGGATGGGTTGTGAGACCGAATATCTCATGCTCTTTCTCTGTTTCTCTACCGGTTATCCCTGCCAGCAGGACAACCGTAGAGGGGTTAATCTCCTTAAACCATTCATCGAATGTGTCAGCGAATTCTCTAATGAACTGATATGGCACTGAAATCTCCGAGAAAATAAGCACCAGATTATCTTTCCTGTACACTCTTATCGGGTACATGGGCTTTGAGTTATGTACTACGGCAATGCTCTGTATCCTATCTGATCTAACATAGCCTATTTCTTCCATACCCAATTCGTCTATCATATATCTGGTTGCAATAGTGGAAACGAAACCCTTGCTGGGGAAGCCCTCGATTATCACAGGATTCTTTGGCAATTCTCCTTTAATATATACCTTAGTAGTCATTTTAGCATAGCAATCTCCTTAAAAGCGTCTATAATCTTTTTTAATTCATCCTTATTAAATTCGTAGGTACTGATTTTGAAGTTTTTTGTGAGACCTGGTTTGACTCCTATGATGTCTCTCTTTTTTAGCTCCCGGTAGAGGAAAAAACGACCCTTCTTGTGTTTCTTCGATATCTCGTAGAACACATTGGTTTCCAGAAAGTTAAGATCGTGTTCTGTTGGTTTAATCCCCAGTTGCTGGATTCCATTTATTTCCTCTATTTTTTTTATAAAAAATCTTGCGTTCTCAACCTCCCCCTCCCAGTGCTTTACTCTCTCATATACTGCGGGGAAGCTGGCCATCAATGTAATCAGGGGCAAACCTCTTGGACCGCAGCCCAGCATCTCCACTTCCTTGTTTTTGTATTCACTGGATTTCCTAAGTACCTGCTCACTTAGGTCTCCCCGTAAACCCAGGATTCCTATGGGTCCTGATGAAGCCATTGACTTATGACCTGATCCGACAACGAAATCAGCTCCAAGGTCTCTGAGGCTAACAGGCATCCTCCCTATGGCATAAGCTGCATTAATAAGCAGGGGCACACCGTATTCAGAGCATATATCACCCACTCTTTTAGCGTCAGGTAGGTTGCCGTAGTTCCCGTCAGGGAATGTGATTACTGCCAGTGAGGGGGGCTTTCCTGTTTTCTCCTTCACTTCCTCTATTCTTTCGGCATATTTTTCTACATCAACCCTGTATTCTGGGTAGTTGTTGTTTTCCACCTCCACGATAAGCAGTTTATTTCTCTCCGCTGCCACGTGGGTGGAATAGTGGGCATTCGAGTCCGCTACTATGGTGCTGCCCGGCTTACATATTGCGTGCATTACCATATACTTAGCCTCTCTTGCACCGTGTGTCAACCTAACCTCGTCTGCGTCAATGAATCTGGGGAGGGTTTCGTGTACGAATTCGTCTATTGGGGGCTTTTTTATGCTCTCCAAAACACCGTCGCAGAAATCACATAATGAGTAGCCGTCAGCCCATTCCCCGACAGCCTTTCTTGCCTCGGGGGTTAATATACCTCCTCTCTGGATGGGGTTCAGGTTCAAAAAACCTTTTACTGTTCTCTTTATCCCCTCAAGCCGGGCTAACTCCCTCTCCCCTATCTCAGCCATATATAGAAATTACAAGTTCAGGGTTAAATACATGCAGTCTACTTGAAAATTTTTGGGTTAACTCTCACCCTGTTCTGCTCTAATCCAACCTCTTTGGGAGAGTACCCCATTGAAATCCCTAGAAGTTGCGGGTAGTGGAGTACTGGGATATTGAACTCCCGCTCAAGTTCTCTCTCAATGCTTTTCTGGTTTGCATCGTACATGATATTGCAGAAAGGGCATGCGGTTATCATTAAATCGGCTTTGGCATTCTTCACGTTTCTAAGCTTCCTGCCGCTCATCTTGTATGCAACATCCTGGTTTGAGGCCATGATATATCCCCCACAGCATAATGATTTCTCAAGGTAGTCTATGGAGCTGGCTCCTGTGGCGCAAACCAGTTCGTCCAGGCTGACAGGATCCCTGGCTTCGTCGAAGCGTATGTCCTCGGATGGCCTTAATAGATGGCATCCATAGTGGACTGCAACCTTAACATCCAATGGATTAGATACTTTTTCTTTAATCTTTTCAACGCCAACATCCTCCCATAGCACTCTAACATAATGTTTTACCTCGATTGTTCCCTTGAATTCCCGGTCTATATCTGCTAGAACATTGTTGACTTCCTGCTTTAATTCGGGGTTCTCCTTCAGCTTCTTGTTTGCTCTAACAAGGGATCCGTTGCATCCATTGCATACGACCATTAAATCCAGTTTCTCATCTTCTGCCATTGATATAACCCTTGCCGCCATGGATAGGTAGGTTAGCTCGTTAATCACTTCATAGTAGAAGCCGCAGCATCCACCATCGTTTATGTCCACTAGTTCGATGTTTAGTTTCTCCATGACTCTTCTGGTGGAAAGGTCATAGTTGGGCGACCTGAATGCTGTGGTGCAGCCGATAAAGTAGGCGTATCTGTTACTCATTTAGGCCTCCTGTTTTTTCCATTATCTTTTTGATTTCCTTGTTATGTTTCATCTCAGGTAATCCCATCCTCTTTCTTCTCTTGTTCTCTAGGTCTCCTATAATCTGGGTGAAACCGCAGGATGCGAGGTTTTCAACAAGGGGTTTTATGAATGTTGGGATATTGTTGTGTTTAACATAAACCCGCCTCATCAGGCTGATCAGGTCCGCTACTTTCGTCTTGGCGGGGCAGCGTTCCTGGCATGTGTAGCAGTTGGTGCAAAGCCAGATATCATCCTCGAGCTTTCCTTCGATCACAACCCTGTGAAGTATCTTTCTCGGGTTGTATTCGCTGTCGGTCATAATGGCTGAGGGACATCCTCCTGTGCATATGCCACAGCTGAAGCAGTGGTTCAGGGTTTCACCGTCAATGTCATCCTGAAGTTCCTTTCTAAGGTCCATAATCTACTCTATTGTGTAATAATTAATCCTGCAGATATAAACGAAAGAAAATTTAATCCGGTTTTATGCCCAGTTCCCTCTCCTTTTCAGCTATCTTCATCTTGGTCTTGATGACTGTATCCGGGTTCAGGCTCATGCTGTCTATCCCGCACTCGACTAGAAATGTTGCGAATTCCTCATAATCCGAGGGCGCCTGACCGCAGATACCAATTTTCCTTCCCTTTTCTTTGGCGACGTCAATAACCTGCTTTATAAGCCTTTTCACCGCATCGTTTCTTTCATCATATATGTCGGCAACAAGCTCAGAATCCCTGTCCAATCCCAGTGTAAGCTGTGTCAGGTCGTTGCTTCCTATGCTGAATCCGTCGAATATTTCAGCGAACTGGTCTGCTAGGATGACATTGCTGGGAATCTCGCACATAACATACACCTCCAGGCCGTCTTCACCCTGTACCAGGCCGAACTCCTGCATTGTTTCAATAACCTTTTTACCCTCATCAACAGTACGGCAGAATGGTATCATGGCCTTGATATTCTTTAAACCCATCTCTTCCCTGGCCTTATGCAGTGCCCTGCACTCTAAACCGAAAGCCGGCTTGTAGTCTTCATCATAGTATCTTGAGGCGCCTCTCCAGCCGATCATTGGGTTGCTCTCTCTTGGTTCATATAGATACCCGCCAAGGAGGTTGGCGTATTCGTTGCTTTTGAAGTCAGATAACCTGACTATTACATCATTCGGGTAGAATCCTGCTGCTATCCTGGCAATCCCCCTGGAAAGCTCCTCAATAAAGAAATCAACCTTGTTCTCGTAGGCGGAGGTTATTCGATCGATTTTTTCAATCACTTCCCTAATCTTTTTATCCTTTGCTGCCTTCTTCTTCAGTTCATCATAGTGTATCAGGGCAAGGGGGTGTATCCCTATGTATGAGTTAATGATGAATTCCTCTCTTGCCAGGCCCACACCGTCATTGGGTATCTGCCCTTCAACAAAGGCCTTATCTGGTAGACCGACGTTCATCATAATCTTTGTCCTAGTTTCAGGGAGTTTTTCCAGGTTAATCTCTTCAACTTCGAAATCAAGCAGTCCGTCGTATACTTTACCTGTCTCTCCATCAGCGCATGATACAGTCACATCCTGGTCTGTCTTCAGTTTTTCGGTAGCGTCCTCGCTTCCTATGACACAAGGTATTCCCAGTTCCCTGGAGACGATGGCTGCGTGACAGGTCCTGCCCCCTCTGTTGGTTACTATCGCGGAAGCAATCTTCATAATCGGCTCCCAGTCGGGGTCGGTCATATCAGTCACAAGGACCTCACCCTTCTTGAATTCATCTATATCCTTTGATGAGACTATGACATTAACCTTGCCTTGGCCTATCATTTCACCAACAGCAGGTCCCTCCACCAGTACATTGCCTTTCTCTTTGAGGACATAGTTCTTGACTATGGAGAAGTCTTTCTGGGAGTGTACGGTCTCAGGGCGAGCCTGTACTATAAAGAGTTCCCCTGTACCCACTTTCTCCCCGTCGCCGTCTTTCGCCCACTCGATGTCCATGGGCTTAAAGTATTTTGCTTTGCTACTGTAGTGGTCTTCTATGATGCAGGCCCACTTAGCCAGATTCAATATCTCATCTTCGTTTATGCAGAATGTTTCCCTTTCCTCCTTTCGGGTTTCTATGTTTTTTACCTTCTCCTCTCCCTCATCGGAGTACACCATCTTTATCTTTTTATTACCTCTTTTTTTGCCTATGAGGGGTTTGTAGCCTTCCTTGAGTGTGGGCTTGAAGACGTAGAATTCATCAGGGTTCACTGCGCCCTGAACAACGTTTTCACCCAGGCCGTATGATCCGGTTATGAACACGGCATCCTTGAAACCTGATTCGGTGTCGATGGAGAACATGACTCCTGAGGATGATGAATCCGAGCGAACCATCTTTTGCACTGCAATGGACAGGTAGACGTCAAAGTGGTTGAATCCTTTATCCTCCCTGTAAGATATGGCCCGATCAGTAAAGAGTGAGGCGAAGCATTTCTTGCAGGCCTCCAGTAGATTTTTTTCTCCCTTGATGTTCAGGTATGTATCCTGCTGCCCTGCGAATGATGCATCAGGCAGGTCCTCTGCTGTTGCGCTGGATCTTACGGCAACATCAGGGGTTTCCCCGTAACCGAAGCGGGATCCCATCTGCCTGTATGCTTCTGTGATGGCATCATTCAGCTCTTTGGGGAAGTCCAGGTTCCTGATTAATTCCCTTATCTGTTTTCCTCTACTTCTGAGGTTTTGGATGTTGTGCGTATCAAGATCGGATAGTATCTCTTTTATCTTGTCTTCAATACCTCCGTGTTTTAGAAGATGTTTGTATGCCTCTGCTGTTATTGCGAATCCGTTGGGTACGTTAACGCCTTCATCAACCAGTTCCTTTATCATCTCCCCAAGGGAGGCGTTTTTCCCCCCAACAAGGTGCACGTCCTCAATCCCTGTTTCCTCAAACCATAGAATGAAATTATCTTTTTTGGATGCCATGGGTATCACCAATACATAAGCGTGTATCTATATTAATTAATCATTACAAAATAAATACCCGCTTACCAGAATGTTTTATTTTTTGTTTTAAGCTACTAGACTTAAATACAAAAAAGCACCAAATATATTATTGGTTATATATTTGTCGATAGGAGGCTACTATGAGGATTTCGAAATACAGATTTATTAAATATTTTCTTATTTTAGGAATCGTTTACTCGATTTTTACTACCTACTTTTTCGCAAAAGAACTCTCACCGTATGCCTCCACACCCCCTTACTTTGATTTATTGATAACTTTATTCAGCACAATAATTATTTCATTACTTGCCTTTCTGATATACCGGTATATGCCCAGTAATGTACGTGATAAGCTAAAAAGTGACTCCTTAGTCCTAGACAAAAAACAGATCATATACTCGGCTGTCGCTGTAATTCTTGGTTTGACGATAACGACATATCTATTATTTAATATAACCCTCCCGGATGCTATCAGAGCCTTAGATGAATATGGTCCGTCCCATGATTCTACCATGCATGCTATAGAGACAAGGGATCCCTCAGTTTGCAAGACTACCGTGGACGATGGGTATACAGACCTCTGCTACATGTATGTCGCTGAAGTCACAGAAGATCTCTCGATCTGTGACGAAATAAAAGACAAATACCTATTTGACACATGTTATATGCGTATTGCAGCAATAACAGCGAATGCTACAATATGTGAGCTTATGCCTGAATCAATATCGGATAAAACGAGCAGGGGAATATGTTACGCGGGTGTTGTTGCAACCAAAGGGGATCTTTCAATATGTGATAAAATTGAAGATGTGCAGTGGAGGAGAATATGTTACATAAACGCTGCAGTCTTTAAAGACAATCTTTCAATCTGTGATAAACTGGAGGACCAAAACGTAAGGGGATCATGTTATATGTCCGTAGCAGTTAAAAGAGGTGATATTTCGATTTGTGACGGGTTTGTAGAGGTGATTTTTAAAGACTTTTGCTATGCTGTTCTCAAAGAAGACTATTCATTTTGCAACAGTATCTCAGACTCTGATGCGAGAGCTGAGTGTTACGGATCGGTTGCTTTGGAAACAGGAGACCCATCAATTTGTGGAAAAATACAAGGGGAGCCCATATTACACGGAGAGCATATGACGAAAAACAAGTGTTATATCCTTCTTGCTGTTGATAAAAGAGATCCGTTGGTGTGTGAAAACATACAATCTAGAACTAATAGATATGTTTGCTATGAGCGGGCTACCACAGAAAAAGTTAGAGAAGAACTTACATGAAAATATGACCCCCATATTATGGTGTTTTATTTATCCACTACTTAATTTATTAAGAATATACTATGGCTGATATACCTCTGGCTCCGGTGGAGCGGATTATGAGGCGGACGGGGCTGTCCAAGGGAGTTGACAGGGTGAGTGAGAGGGCTGTTGAGGAATTGAGGGGTGAGCTGGAGTCTTTGGCGGTTGAGTTATCAGATAGGGCGGCTGTTTTCGCTAAACACGCCGGCAGGAAGACGATAACCCATGAGGATGTGAAGCTGGCCGGGGAACAAAAATGACCTCCGTTGCCGTAGTAGGAGCATCGGGATATATCGGTTCCGAGCTGCTTAGGCTTCTGGTCAACCACCCCCAAATAGATGAAATAATCCCGGTATCACGCAGTCTTGCCGGTGAAAGGGTTTCATCACACCTAACGCATCTGAGAGGTTTCCTAGACTCCGAGTTTAAGGAGATGGATTTAGAGAAGCTGGACGCTGACTTCCTCTTTGTTGCCGCACCACCGGGTGAATGGATTACCTTAATACCCTCCGTTCTTGAGAGAGGTGTTAAGGTTGTGAGCATGGGGGGTAAGTTTCGAATCAAGAACGAGAAGGTTGATTCAAATACTTATCCTGGATTCGATAACACGGAGCTTCTTGATAAGGCAGTCTATGGTCTGCCTGAGATGTACCGGGATGAGATAAAGAAAGCAGGTTTTATAGCTAATCCAGGGTGCTATACTACTTCGATTATACTTGCTCTGGCTCCTCTGTCAAAATATAAGAACTCACTTGACTTGGATAGGCTTGTTGTTTCCTCTATATCAGGCTCCTCTGGGGCTGGAGCTAAACCCTCCCGTTTACTGCATCACCCCGAGATGAGCTCGAACCTGAGGCCCTATAAGGTTCTAAAGCACAGGCACACCCCCGAGATGGAGTTTATTCTTTCCAGGGTGTTTGGCTCGGATTTGAGCATCTCGTTCACCCCGTCAATCGGCAACCACAGCCGGGGTATTCTCTCATACATTAATCTCTTCACAAATGAGGGAATTGATTTAGTTAAACTTTTCAGTGACTTCTATGGCGGGGAGTTTTTCGTCCGGGTCATGGCTTCGGATGGGGAGAACGTACCCAACCTCAAGGATGTTGTTAACACCAACTTCTGCGATATCGGGATTAACTTCGACAGCAGCAGGGGCAGGATTCTGCTGCTTTCAGCAACAGACAACCTCATAAAAGGCGGCTCCGGTACTGCAGTGCAGAACATGAACCTGATGTTGGGCTTAGATGAGCAAATTGGCTTAAGGCAGGTCTCAGTCAGCCCATAGATCCCTCCTCTATATTCTGTTTTCTGCTATTCCTCTGACAAGGTCTTTTTTGGTTATTATTCCGGGAGCCTTGCCTGTTACTGGAAGACCTGATATTTTGTTTTCAAGCATCATCCCCACCGCGTGACCTATTGTATCCTCCATGTCTATTGTTATGGGGTCGGCTGTCATAACGTCTCTCACCCTGAGTGCCTTAATGTCCGGGTTGTGAATGTCATCTAATGCCTTACGAAACATATGAAGCCCTTCAGCAAGGTTTCTGTCTGTGAGGATGCCTGCAATATATCCCCTGTTTTCCACGACCAGCCGACCTATGCTATTCTCGTGCATCACTTTTCTTGCATGCACCAGTGTGTCGTTGGGGTTAACTGTTAAGCAACCTTTTGTGTAGAACTCCTTAACCAGCTTCCTTGATCCTTTAATGGTTGCTATCAGGTCTGTTTCAGTTATAAGGCCGATTATCTTACCTCCCTCTCTGATGGGCAGGGCGGATATGTTGTTTTTGAGCATTGATTCCGCCAGCTCACTGACTCTCTCATACTTAAGGTCTTTCTCCATCTCACTGGATACATAAAAATCACCGGATTCAGCATCCCAGCATTTTAGGTTGCTGCTCATCGCCGATGAGACATGTATCCGGCTGGTGTTAAGGGATCTCTCTTTTCCCGTGCCAAGTCTTTCCTCCATATCCCCGTCGGTTAATATGCCTATTATCTCCCCTTCTTCTGTAACCAGCAATTTAGATAAATTTTTTTTCTCCATTAGGGTTAATGCATCCCTCAGGTTCTGATCCTTGTCTACGGTCACAAGATTCTCTTTCGGTGTCATAAACATTTTCCAATCTACTTTATATACTGTGTTTCTATCCTTTAATTAAACCCCAGATCCCTTGATACTTCATTATGTAATACATATAATTAACTGATGAATTGAACAATGGCCAATAAAACAATTTTTTTGTTGACTTTGTATATCCTGGTTGTTATCCTGTTATCTGGTTGTACAACCTATTCGGTCCGGGATGCTATGGGGGCTGGTAAATCAAGCTACAGTAAGTCATCAAAGAGTTCACCATACCTCACGGTTAAACTCCTTGATTCCATAGATATATCACCAGCTAACCTGACCTCAGAACATGACCTGGAAGAGGAGATGGACTCAAAATACCAGTGGGTCTACTCAAGAGAAGGCCTGAAAAAAGAGATACAAGAGAGCTCATCTTTCGTATTAAGGCTTCACACAAGATACCCCCTGAGCGGGGAGGACGGGTATGTTGCGGGTACGAGGATAAAGCTCAGATACTATCCTAAAATAATAGGCTTCATCAAGCCTGTTTCCCAGGAATACGAGTTGAAAGATTCCTACTACACACCGGATGATAGAGGGATCCTTATGAGGGTCGATGAATACAGGTACGGAAGCTACGGAGAACTTAAAAGAGGAGAGCAGCAGGAACTCATACTGGTGGGCTACACCCGGGAACTAAACTACTTCGAGGAGGCGATTACAAGGATATACCTCTCCCTATCCATCTACCGGGATGATTTAATAAATGAGAGCGTACATCTGCGGATAACCAGCTAATAAACCCTAAACTCTACTTTTACCTCATATCCCTTCCTCAGCTCAGCAACAAGCTCCCTTTTCAGATCAGCTGCTGCCTTATCCGCCCCAACAGCCAGTGTCCTGCCACAAACATAGCTGCTTTTCCTAACCACCATCTCATCTTGGTTTTTCAGGGTCAATGATTTATCTCCCATGGCGGTAACCTTATCTCTTACTCCACTGCATTCAATCAATATCTCAAGCCTTGAGCCGTCGCTTCTCAGCTTGTTCAGGAAACCCGGGGAGAAATCAGGGAAACATCTATCAGCTTTAATAGCTATTATACAGTCTCCTGTGGGGGTCAGGTAATCATCTCTTGTAACCTCAAGTGTCGTCTTATGCCTTGATGACACGTTAGGATGGCCTAGGGCCTTAACACGTTCAACCAGGTATTCACTCATTTTTCACTTCAGCCAATACCTCCTCCTCATCACAGTCCACTCCCTCGGATCTGAAGTACCGGCAGATGTTGTGTACATCCCTTTTAAGGAATTTAGCGGCCAGGGGATGGTCTAAAAGGACTCCTGTGGATAAGTCTATCACGACCGGTTTCTCCCCGGTATTAAGTATGTTGTACTCTGAGAGATCTGCGTGAACCAAACCCCGACCGTACATGCCCTTAATGTATCCAACTATCTTATTGAAGTATTGCTGGGGGTTTTTTGGTGCTGAATCCTTTAATCGGGGAGCTGGTATCTTATCTCCTCCGATGAAATCCATCACAAGAATATTCCTGTAAGCCTTATGGGGCTTGGGGCAATCTATAAAACCGTGAACTCTTGCCAGGTTCTTGTATTCCTTCTGCGCCCAGTTATAGATTAATTGCCTCCTATTCCTCCACTTACTGAATCTCCTATCTCCTAGAATGTACTTCTCCATGTTCTTAAAAGAGGAGGCATCTACGGCATAAATCTTGACCGCTATCTCCTTTTCTCCCATGCAACCGAGGTAGACGTTGGCTTCTTTTCCTGTGGATATTATTGACTCCAGCTCTTCAATAAATCCCTTCCTCACCAGCCTCTCCAAAGACAGCAGCGTTGATTTATCAAAAACTCCAGCGTATATCTTGCGGAGCTCGTATTCGGATTTTTTCACCAGTTACTATTTAGAAACAAAAGTTTATCTACTCTTCATCCAGTTTCTTCAGAAAACCCTTTCTCTTCAGCCAGCTGACCTGTCCCTTGTTATATCTCCAAAGGATGTCACCTTTCTCATCGGACTGTATCTCCCAAGGGTCTATCAGTACTATGTAACCCTCTTTTATCCAGATGCGTTTCCTTATTTTACCAGGTATCCTGCAGAGTCTTGTATGGCCGTCAGTGCATCTAACAAGCATTCTTCTGTTACCCAGCATCTGTTCCACCTCTCCAATAAGCTGTTTGTCTCTAGGTACTCTTACTCTGACAATTTGCTGGTCTCCACTATTTTTTCGTTTCATCGCCATTTTTTTGTTTCCTGCATAATAATTAATAACGCAGGTATAAATGCAATTGGAGATGATGATGAATCCACTGTTTGATGAGCTTAAGGCTAGGATGGTTGATGGTATAGGAGGCTTGTATCTTGCTATAGTGCAGGATTCAGTAAGTGGTGAGGTGTTGATGAGCGCATTCATGAACAGGGAATCACTGGAGTTGACGTTGAATACTGGCATCATGCATTATTATTCCACCAGCAGGAAAAAGCTTTGGAGGAAGGGTGAGTCATCAGGCAACACACAGGAGGTTGTTGAGGTCTATGTTGACTGTGACGGGGATGCCCTGCTTTTCAGGGTGAAACAAAAGGGTGGTGCATGTCACATGGGATATCGGAGCTGCTTCTACCGCCGACTTGAGGGGGATGAGTTGAAGACTGTGGGGAAAAAAGTCTTTAATCCTGATCAGGTCTACAAGTAGTGGGCTAAGATTTTTTATTCAGTGAGTCGCAATCCTAGTGTATGGGTGAGGATTTGACGAAGGGAAGCATTCTAGGCACTATAGTGGGGACCTCCTGGCCTATGGTCGTTGCCTTCCTCCTGCAGAGCACATTCAACCTGGTGGATGCCTTCTTTGTGGGAAAAATTAGTGCTGAAGCCCTCGCGGCTGTCAGCGTCAGCTTCCCAATCCTTTTTTTCATCATAGCCCTTGGCTCTGGGATTGGTGTGGGTGTAACCTCAGTAGTGGCCAGGTTCATTGGGGCTAGAAGGCAGGGTGAGGCGGATAACGCCTCAGAGCATGGGCTTCTTGCAGCTTTGGTTCTGGGTTTTTTCCTAGCAGCATCTGGGTTGTTTATGCTGCCCTATCTCCTTGAGCTCATGGGTGCCCAAGGCTCCCTGAAGGAGCTGGCACTGGGATATATGAACATACTCCTGTTTTTCTCTCCAGTAATGCTTCTGGCTTTTGTGGGAAACAGCATCCTGCGGGGGGAGGGTGATATGAAGACTCCCATGAAGGTTATGGGTTCAGCTGCTATCTTGAACATGATACTGGATCCTATCCTGATATTCAACGCGGGTATGGGGGTTAATGGCGCTGCCCTGGCAACGGCATTATCCCGGTCCTACGCTCTCTTTTTCATACTGTACTACATCCTATCGGGGAGGGCGTGGGTGAAATTAAACTTCAAACACTTCTCATTCAACTTCGACTACATACGCAGGATTTTCTCTGTTGGCATACCCTCCTCCCTATCTAATATCAGCCTGAGTGTGGGGATGTTTCTTTTGACAATAATCGTGGGATTCTTCGGAACCGATGCCCTGGCAGCCTTCGGAGTCGGCTTCAGGTTGGACAGCCTGGCCATACTGCCTGGGCTGGGGGTTTCCACTGCAGTGGTGAGCATAGTCGGCCAGAATATAGGTGCAGGGAAGATACACAGGGCACGTTCATCCACCCTGAGGGCTGGTTTTATGGCCTCCACCTTTATGACCTTATTGGGTTTTGTTTTTTATTTGTTTGCTCCTGAGATAACAGCAGTATTCAACTCTGATCCACAGGTTGTGGCATACGGTACCTCCATGTTAAGGATACTGCCCCTGAGCTATGTGGTGATGGGGTTTGTTTTTTCTGTTTCAGGGGCTTTCCTTGGCTCGGGAAGGGCTTTTATGGCCTTGCTTGTTAACGCCTCAAGAATGATGTTTTTCGCGGTTCCATTAGCGTATCTATTGTCTTTGGAGTTCGGATTTGGCTTGGATGGTGTATGGTGGGGGATGGTCTTTGGTTCATTCGCCAGCGCTCTTGTTGCATTATTACTTTTCAGGTATGTAGGCATGGAAAAAAAGAAATAGATGTGGTCTTCAACCAATAAATTGTCTGAATCGGGCTATGACCTTTTGGGGATTATAGTGGTATTCCCTGAATATGGGGATTACATCATCTCTCTCTCTAATACCCTTCTTAGCCATGTGCTCTAGTATCTTAGCCCTGATGAATATCTCCTTGTTAAGCTCTTTTTTGCTGAGACCGCACCACTTGCATATGTACTCTTTAAGCAGTATCGGGTATTCCGTTCTCTTTATTTTATCTGTCTTGTAGTCCCACTCAAATATCTCACCTATCTGGACTACATCACCCTCTATACCTGTGATTTCCCCAACCTCCGTAACTCTTCGATACATGCCTTTCTCTTTGTCATAGTGCCTGTTTAAAACAACCACGAGATGCAGGAGGGTGAGCATCCTCAGCGGAACATCCATTGGTTTGTTCACCAGCCGGGTTACTGTTTCCTTGGAGTTATTGCTGTGTATGGTTCCCATGGATCCGTTGAGTCCGATGTCCATTGCCACAAAAAGGGGTTCAGCTTCCCTCCCCCTGACCTCTCCTGTTATTATCCTATCAGGTCTCATCCTGAGGGTGTTCTCTACCAGAACCTCAAGGGTGACCTCACCTCCCTTATCCTCTTTGCCCAGGGACGGGACTCCCTCAAGTGACACCCAGTTTTTTAGGAACTCGAAGTTCAACTCCAGCGTGTCCTCTACTGTCACCACCCTCTCGTGTTCAGGTATGAACATTGCCAGCGCGTTAAGTAGGGTGGTTTTACCTGCCCCTGAGCCTCCTGCTACCAGAATGTTGCAGGGGTGCACGCCCAAACCGTCAACTGCCAGCCAGAGGAATGCTGATAGTTCAATGGATATTGTTTTTTTCAGGATGAGGTCTATTATGGTGAAAGGGGATTTCCTGAATTTACGTATGGTGATGCTGGGCCCGTATGGTGCTGCTGGCGGAACCGAGATGTTTATCCTGCTTCCGTCCATTAGGTGCCCGTCAAGTATCGGGTTCTCCGGTCCAATATCTCTCTCAACGAAGTGGCTTGTTGCCTGAATGAACTCGTTTATGCCATTTCTGTCTTCGTATCTAACGTTTGTCTCGCACATCCCATATTTACGGTGGAAGATGTATAGTGGGATGTTGATACCGTTTATCATAATCTCCTCGAGCATGTCATCCCTCATCAGAGGTCCTATTCTTCCATAGCCAAAGAACAGGTTGTCTATGATGCCGTATACGAGGGCGTTTTCATTTGTTGTTTCTATTTTTTTGTTTTTTATTCTGTTTCGAATCAGTTCATCAAGGAATTTCTCTTTCTCATCTATGTTTCTTATAGCATCCAGTTGTTTCTGCACCAGCTTGTAGTCTGTTATGAATGCCTTGGGATCATCTAGTATCTCCTTCTCCTTCGGGCTCCACTCAAGATCCTGCACACTGTATAATGGTATGTTGCTTTCCGTCTCGCTTGTTATTTTCACCCGCCCATAGCTCTCCAGTTCCTGACTCATTTTCCAACAATTAAACTATTCACACACACCTATAAATCAATTAAGTTATCTCACCTTAAAAGCCTTTCGAGATATGGGAAGTTCA
>Ga0180432_10004618_pt1 | contig 18779 bp, 35 predicted proteins | sample SS_ome_10_FD_132414 | JGI IMG/M metagenome (GOLD analysis project Ga0180432, IMG submission 132414) | Hypersaline lake sediment archaeal communities from the Salton Sea, California, USA - SS_1_MS_2 metaG | ecosystem: Environmental > Aquatic > Non-marine Saline and Alkaline > Hypersaline >...
ATGTAATGATAGAGTTAGGCATTAATTTTAGAGTTATAGAAATTGAGGAAGAGGGCGAATTAGCAACATAAAATGGTATTTGAAGTTTTAGTTTTTATTTAATTTTTTTTTGTACGTGTTCTCGGCATAAAAAAATATATTCGTTATCTATCCTTATGAAGTCAACTACCCTATTTGCGCAGCCTATTACATCGCATTTTGGCATGTTGATTTTGGGTTCAGGATATAATTCAATCATCTTAATTGATATATATACAATCGTATATATAAATAATACTGTTCCGAATATGATCAGTATTACGAAATATATATATACAAGATAATTTTTTCCTGGCCCTGAAGAAGATCGTATATATAAAATGGTCCTTTATATATCAAGATTAACCTCATACTAGATAATGATATTAGCAATGCTTCATTAAAACTGAAAGGGGATGGGCTTTTATTATGTTATTATTTTAGTCGGGTTTTTTTCCTGTCTTCGAGCCCTTGTCATTTTGAGCGTATATATATATATATTTCGTAATATGGATAATAATATGAATTGTATGTTGAAATATATACGCATATATACATTTATTCCTCAAGTTCAGGTTTGAGAATAATTTCCATCTTGTAAGCTTTTCCTTTAATCAAGAGGCCATTATCTATGTAAGCTTTTGGTATTGGAAAAAAAAATTGATCTTGCTTACCTTTTTGCCTTACTACGGATTTTAAAGGCAATACCTTAATTTCCCGATCTTCTGACACCATTAATATATATATGATTTTGGCCCTATAAAAATAATCCTTTTATGAGCCATTAAAACATCTTTTTTCCATACTATTTTACATATTCTTATAGGGGGTAAAATATTTATATATGATTAACATCTAAATTTAGATGTATATACAGATGTATATATATAAAAAAATCAAAAAAATTGGAGTGATGTAGAAAATGAGTATAAAACACATGACCTGGCTAATAGATAAGTATCATGAGCGAGGTCCTAAGAAAGGAACAGAATTTATGAGAATGAAGAAAAACATGAGAAAAAAACTGGCCAAGGCATTAGACAGTTATAAGCTATACGAGCGTTTGATGATGGAGCAAGAAGGAACAATATCAAATATCAAGCGAGATATGAAGCATCTCAAGGCATATAACAGGATCTTTGATGACTTCAAGCGGAGGAATGGAAAATGAAGTTCAAGGAAGTATCGTTAGGATTTTCGAGAAAGATAAGTGATGGAAATTATGGTTCTGCTGAGGTTCATGTGGGAACAGCGATTTCTTTATGCGAATCCGACATTCCGAGCAAGGTCATCGAACGAGCAAGTGTCTTTCTCAAGAAACAATTAGAAAAACAACTGGCGGCGAGGATGTTATGATGACAGATAAAGTGCATCAAATGATAAATCTTCCTGTTGGCCATAAAGAAAATTTCAAGAAATTAGCGGATAACATGAACATGTCAATGTCAGGAATAGTTAAATGTTCAATTGATTTTCTCTTCAGATGCGCTGATAGATTGAAACAAGAACATCCTAATGTACCAATGAGTAAGATTTGGATAAATGTTAAAGATCAAATATTCAGGGGGAATGGTCATGACTGATATAGCAATACAGCAGCGAAAAAAGATGATTGAGCTTCTAGAAGCCTTATGTGATCATTTTGAAGCTAAAGCGGAGAGAGTAAGATCACCTGAACCATTAGAGGACCCACTTGAGGAAGAGGTTGTCATGGTCACATACAAGTTCAAGACTGATAAGGCGGCCAAATTTCAAAGAGACGATGGTAGGATTGTTTGGATTCCTTTATCTAAGATTCCTGCTTGGGAAGGCGGAGACATTAAACTAAGCGATGTGCCTAGTTGGTGCGAATGGAAAACTAATAGTTTCGGGGGTAATTAATCGTGAGCGCTTTAGATGTGCACATGCAAACTCAGGTAGAAGAGTTTATACATTCTATGGTTAACAAGTACGCTGAATTGAATTGTGAGTATTCAGTAGAATTTATCCTGAAATATCCTAAATACGCTGATTCTAAGGAAATATATAAAAAATGTCTTAACGAGTATAAAGCGCAATTGCTCAGGTACCTGAAATCTCTCTATATAAATATAATCGAAGACATCCTGGAGGTTGAGACATGATGAAAATTATTACTATTAATGTTTCTGATACTCACCTGGCCTTTTTTGACATGCTAAGCAAGAGTAATATTTTTCCTTCTAGGAGTGAAGCTATAAGGTATTGTATTGAGTCAGCTACGCCAAAAATTCTGAAGGAGCTCGGCCAGGTAAAGAATTATATAGAGGAAAAAGACACGGTTAATTTAAAAAAATACATGGAAGAACAGGGTTTTGAGATCAAGAAAATTCAAGTCTCTAAAAAGGAGAATATTCGTAAACCCCTTGGTAATATTTGGTGGAAAGAGATTAACGATGAGAACGGTGACATCATAAGAGTTCCTAAAGATGTTTTAGAAGTAGAGCCTAAAACAGTGATGAGGCGATTCAGTAATGGATGATTTAGAAACCATGGTTAAGGGCATTGCTGAAGGATACAGGCTACAGGAAAAAGCCTTAAAAAAGCTAGTCAAGGCGCTTTTATATAGGCTTGAGCTTGACCTTCGGACAGAATGCGAAAGTGCAGAAATGTTTGATATATTATATACCTATAAAGCAGAATTAGAGGCGTTAATCAAGTGATGACTCTTTGGAGTATAGTTAAATGTCCTAGCTGTAATTTTCAATTTACAACTGATAAAGATCCAAAAGGAACAGTCAATTGTCCAAAACGAAAAGGGGGATGTGGGCATAAATTCAGGATTAGCACCAATCTAATCCCAGATCTCCCAATTGAAAAGGAACAAAAAGAACGCAAAAAGAAACAAAGAGAACATAAAAAAGAACAACATGTTGGAAACAGCATCCCCTTCATATCTATCAAGAGATTGGCGATCAGCACTAAAAGTAGATGTAAAAACAGCAAATGGACTACTTTAGAAGATCATGCTGATATAGTAATGGAATGGCTAAAATTGAATGGAGTTGATTTAGAATGAAGCGAAAAGGTATCATATATAGAAAGCACTTGTATCAGGCGTTAGAGGATAAAAAAGCGGGTATAAAAATAACTCACGAATATGCAAATAAACAAATGAATTACGAGCCTGCATTGTATCTATTTAATTTATTATCAAATTGGGCTTTTTATGACTCTTCATTAAAGAACACGGCCATCAAAATACTCACGAAATATGTAAAAAAGATGGGCCAAGGACGATACCTATCCCATTATACCTTGCCTGTAGCAGCCTATTATGCAGCACATTCAAGCGGTAAAAAGTATCTTTCCTATGATACAATCCGAAAGCAATTTCACATAGCTTTTCACACCATATCCCCAATCGTTAAAAAAATGAAGGAGTTGATTTAGGAACATGACTAGTAAAACTAGAGCACAAGAAATAATGGATGAGTTTAAAAGAAAACGAGCGAAAAGGCGAAAAAGACTACGAGAGAACAAGGAAGGTCACGATTATACAAAATTATTTGATATATGGCAAGCAAGGGGAAAACAAGCGCAATACGAAAGACAGGTTGCTAAAAGGATGCAAGCTGAAGATAAACCGAATAGAAAAATAACGGAGTGGATGGATAAGAAATGAGTGAGGAAGTCAATATTCAGCGTTATCACGATGGTAGGCATTATGACAGGGAAAAGTTCAAGAGTGAGGAAAGACCTTGCCAGTATTGCGGGATCTTACTTCATAAAAAGGGTTTAGGCTCACACGAAGCAAGATGCACGAAAAATCCAAATCGTAAAAGTAAAAAAACAGCAGTTAAAAAATCAGAAAATAAAATCTCAATCCTGGACCAACTAAAAGATTTGGATCCTAAGTTGATTGAGTTAATGGATGCGGAAAAGCTAAAATCATTAATTATTCAGGAGAGGTTTAATGTCAGAGTCTAAAGAGCAAATCAAAAAGGAGCTGTTAGAGGAATTTCCGACAAGAGAAGAGTTAAGGGCCTTCTTTAAATTCTTTATCAATGAACTCCTCGAACAGCATCAATAAATCTTCTTTTTTTTCTTTATACTTATCTATTATTTTTCTATATTTATATAATATATCTGCTTCTAAAGCAGATCCGCAGTTTGAGCAAAATTTATTTATTCCTGGATTTGTGAACTTGCATCTAGGACAGTCCAGGTTTTCTATAATTCTGACTGGATCCTCTCTCTCCTTAGGTTCTATGTTATAAGCAGCAAGTACAGAATTCTCTAAATCGTCAGAGGCCAAATGAACATATCTGTCTATCATTGATCTTGTAGTCCAACCAGCAAGTTGCTTTAATTGGCTATCACTAAGATATTTAGCTGCTTGAGTTAATCCTGTATGCCTTAGCAAGTGGGGGTATATGTGCTTACCTAATAGTTTTCTCTTATCGATCAAAATCTGTTCAATTCCCCCCCTAGTATATGGTGACCATTTTCCTCCCCATCTATGGATGAAGAAGTGTTTCTTTTCAAATTCATGGTCGTATTTGAAAGGATGCGAATTAAGATGGTTTAAAATGTAGGGAACTGACTCAACTAAAGGGACAGTTCTCTGTCCCGTTTTAGAAACCTTGACATGTAAATTAAAGTGTGTTTCGCAATTCTGAAAGTCTCCCACTTTCAAATTGATACACTCGCTTACTCTCAATTTCCCTTCTAGTATTACCATTACTATAGTTTGTTGATGTGGTTGCAGGTTCTTCAGGAGAAGATCGAGTTCTTCTTTTGTCAATAATTCTTTTTTAGATATTGTTTTCTTCTTTTCCTTAGCGAATTTTATGAAAGATGGATCAATACCATACCAATCCATAAACTTTCTCATCCTGGCCCTATAACGATTTAATGATGCTGTTTGAATGTGATTGAATTGGTTCAAAAATGCAATAGCATTCTCTTTTGATGGGGACTGACCATTTAGAAATGTCATGTATCTATTTAGGAACTTCTCATAACCCTTAAGGGTTGATGGCCTTAGATGACCATGACTATCTAAAAATTTTTTAACCAATGACTCCATATTACTATGGAGAAATAAAAGGATATTTAAATTTATAAACTCACACTATTTTTTGATTTTAAAATATAAAATCACATAAAAGTGTGATTTTGTTACTTAGGAGCATGTTCTAAAATATTAATCTCTGCTGTTGTTGTCTCTAGCTCTGCTTCTAGTTTCTCTCTTTTAGCTTTCTGTTTCTTAGTCTCGGCCTTATCTTTTATAGCGCTTACACTTGCATCTGCAATTTCGCTGATCTTTTCTTTTATGGTTTGAGTTTCTTTTTTTGAAAAATCAGATTGTCTTATCTTATATGTAGTCTCAGCAAAAACTAATCTACTATCGTTAATTCGCTTGACAATGTATTTTGCTAGAATATCTATTATAGTTATATATATCAAAATCTGTAATACTAGCGCTGTTGTTTCCAAGTCAATATATTTATTTTCGCTCAGAAATATGACTATTACTATTGCTATTCCTAACTCTAGTGTTGCTTTCCCAATGATTTTAGAAAAGAAATCCTGAATGCTAGATAATGATAAACTCATGTTATTTAATCACCTCCTCTCATGTTTTTAAACTTGTAATCTATCAGTCATTACTTTATGGGATAAATACGCTACTTTTCTGATTTTATCGGCCATTTCCTCATCAGGGGGAGTACTACCAAGCCCAGCATATATCACTGTTTTAACATGCTCCCCTTCTCTAAACCTCTCCAATCTACGGATGGGATAGGCCGCTTTAGCCTTTGTTGGCCTTGTTAATGTAATATCAACTAACTTGCCAGCCATCAGGGCCGACCTCATACCGTGCAATCTCAAATAAATGGATGGCCTTTTATTTTTCCATATGGCCAGTTGAGCATTTGCAACCTCTTGAGCATCGGCATTAGTCATGATGGTATCGTCTATTAGCTGTTTAACCTGTTCTGAATTTATGCTTTCATCAATAGCGGAAGCGTATATCTCAAGTTCGGAATTCCCATAGACTTCTATTTTCTTGAAATTATTACAATGATCGTTATATTTCCAGTTAATGTCGTAATCGGCTTGAGTAAGATCTATTCCTGAATCTACTAAATCGGCCTCTTTTGATACTACTATGACTTCATTTTCATGATCTTCAAACCAGATCATCCCTTCTAATAGACATACAGCCTTTAATCCTTCCATGCCATAAGAGCCCCTGAAATAGCGAGCCATGTATTTTGTTAATGTTGATTGGCATGTTATTACTATGCCACAAGCCGATCCTATTTCACTTAGTACCTTAATTGTGCTTTCGCCTATTTGAAACTTATCTCCAACATCTACTCCTGAATCATTCCAATTGATACTAGAGGCTTTAATCCAACTGGCCCCATTATCAGTTATGGGTACCATTATAGGAGATATAGGATCCTGATTATAGGTTATAAAAACCTCTAAATAGTCTATATAGAGTTTTGCCGATCCTGAAACATATGTAGCTCCACTCTCCATCTCTACCCTGGTACCTTTAAGGGCATCGTAATAAGAACCTGTTTTATCTAAATAATCTGCCAGGTCCGTTGTTATTTCGTGAGTGCCCTCAACCCATCGGGTTTTCCCATCTACTCCTATTGGATACCAAGCTGTAGCTGTAGCTATAGTAATGTAGGAGCTATCTTTTTTGATTTTTAAATATACATTAACTCCTGTATTTGCTCCCCCTTGATAAGAACTATACACGCCTATTTTATATTTGAGTTCAATTTTAAGGAGAGTATTTGAATCTGCGATGGAAAACCCATCCATATCCACATCAGCATAGGCGTTATATCCCCCAGCATAAGTATCAGTAGCAGAATAATAATCTGCATCGTCAGGATAACCAATAGATTGTGCGTTTCCTGAAGCGGCTGTATGGCCATTTGGAGTTACAGCGGATGGCTCTCCCCCCCTAATACTATTCCCGCTCGTATTATCTAATATGAGAATGCCTACATCCCTATCGTTAATCCATTGATCGTTTTCCCAGGTAAAGGAAGCGTCTTCATTGGTTTCTAATCCTAAAGAGGTTGGATCCGAACCCGAATAACTTAATGTTGTTCTTATGGATTTAACATAACTATAGTCATCAGCACCATAAGCAGAATTTGCTTTTACTCTAATTTTGCAATTATTAAGGTCAGTTTGGTTCATGTTTAATCCAGAAAAAGTAATACTCTGGGTTTCTACAGTACCTGTTAAACCTACAGCTTTATATCCTTCCCAAGAATCCCCATTATAAAAATCTACTTCAATATCTTTAGAAGCATTTGTCCATCCTTCAATTTTTATTATTATTTGAGTAGCAGAAATTATTGAAATCGTAGTACAATTGAATTCATCTACAGCATTTTCATTTCCATCTGTAGCATATATATAATAATTTCCTTCAGTATCATCAACAGCTTCATAATGATATGTTACTGTTCCCCATTTTTCCCAACTTACGGAAACATCCTCATTCGGCATTACATCTGTATCTTCACTCTCCATGGGAAGGCCCACATTAGAAGGAACAGATTCTATTTTTCCCTCTGCTAAGACATAATTTTTTTTAAAGGGGGCCCATTCTAATATGGCACTAAATCCCTTTAATATGAGCGTTAATTTGTCTTGAGTAAACTCTTTATCAATTAAATATCCTATAAACATGATGTTTGAGCTAGCATCTTCTACTTTCATTTTAGTAAAATCCCTAGGTTCCCAACTAGAATATAAAGCCCCTTCAAAATCCCTTAATGTAACAATACAATTACCAACCTGGTTAACCCGAGTAGTTGGATTTGGATATTCTACTATGGCCGAGATTTGAACCCAACCACTATTGTAATAGTAGATCTTCATGGATTCTGTCATTACATCACCAGAGAAAGTTTAGCATTCCTACCATTGAGTTTATTCCAGCTAAGGCTTCAGTTGCAGCAGCTAACTGGGTTTGAGCCTGAGTGTATTCTGAACCTGTCATTTGCAGGGCTGAAATTGCTAGAGACAGGTTTAATAACCCTAGGGCTGCTTGTGCCTTCATTCCAGGAGTCATTGCCTGGGCCGTTAATAATGGCGTTAAAACTCTTATTGCAGCAAATCCAGTTCTCATTAATAACCTGAATTGCATGGAAACATTTATGCCAAGGGCCCTTAATGTTGCATCCATTACGGACCAACTCATTTGAGCCATTGATACTACTTGCTGAAAAGACATCCTTCTTTTGGCCTCAACTTCCTCAAATATGGCATCTGTTTTAGCCTTTACTGCTTCAGCCCTGGAATCAACCGCATTAAGTTTATCGTGAAGCGGTTGCGCATCTAAATCTATCTTAAATCTTAAATTCTCTCCCATCATGTCACCTGTCCTTTAAAATGTGTTGAGAAATTCGAGCCCTCGTTAAGAAAGTTTGAAATCCCCGTAAGAGTCTCCCCTTTGATTATGGCCTGGACCTCGTAATGTCCTTTATTTTTTACGCCTGTTTCTCGATATGCTATTATCTGACAGTTAGTAAGTTGTATGGTTATATAATTTTCCATGTCAGGCTTATAAACTTTTAATAGGGCTGTTCTTGCGTTTCTATCTATGAAATCATCCCAAATAGTATTTACTGCTAAAACTCCATTAATTATCATTTGAACTGGTTCATAATGATAACAATAAACGGTTTGCTTTTCCGTTGTAGGATCCAGGACCACTTTAAAGTTTTGCTGGCCAAGAATTTCTACCTTGATCACTTCAGGCCTATGAACTGAATTCCATTCAAAATAAGGCCTACCATCATATGCTCCTGGCACTCCCCCGCTGGCTAGTGGCGCTGTAGTCAGATGAGGCCTATCACCTTGATCCTCAATAGAACAATAAGCAAACTCCTCCTCTACTAGCAAGTTAAGCCCCAATGCGGCCCTAACTAACATTCCTACAGTATAGCATCCTACAGCCTGGTTTAGCTTGGGATTTGAACCTTCTCCCTGTTCGTGCCTCAATGTAATAGGGTAAGGTAACCCCGCATCTAAAACTGCGAAGGTTGCTGGGCTTGCTTCTGTAGGATCCTTTAGAAATCTATTTAAAAACTGTGCTGTAGTAGGATTATAAGAATGTTTTATGGTAGGATATTTCCTGTCTAACTTGCTAAGTTTAGCTTCTCTACTATTATAAGAATAATATGGCGCTGCTGGATGTTCTACACTAGGGGGCTCCCAATCAGGTACCTGGTCGTCATATTCTCCAAAATAATATGTTGTAGAATTAACCGCTGTAATAGCTGCGCTTTTTGGAGTCCCTTCATAAGCCCAGCACCATCTACTGGTTTTATTTGCAGTACTCAAACTACTATCACATCTCCTGTAATTTCAAATATTCCTGACCATGGAACCCATTCTTGTGAATCGCCATCTACAACCTGATATTCATAATAATATTTAGCTGGATCCTGTGTCGTTTCTGTAGGAGTGCAATTAACTGTAATATTACCATTGGCAGCATCTGAGACATCAATACCACTACCCCCGCTAAGTGCAACCATGGGAGTATCATCTAAGTATGTATTATTAATATTAAATGTATGAGTCCAAGCACTTACATTTAAAGGCTCGCCGTCCTCATCCTCAAATGAATATAGGATGTTTATGGTTTTACCCTTCTTTACCTTTAGACCCATGGTCCTTTCTTTTATTTTAGTCAATTTCTACTTTCACCTTAATTTCTTCTTCATTCTCAATTTTTACTTTAATTTCTGCTTCTTCCTCTACAATTACCTTAATTGGCGCACCATAATATGTATTGCCGCTGGAAAAAGACGTTAATATAATTGGTCCTGGTAAAAAGTCTAATCTCACCATTTTAACTCTCCTTATAATGTTTTGAAGTTCCTGGCTTGTTATTTGAATGATCAGAACAGGCCATAGAATATTCATATAATAGCCCTGTAGATTTATTATGTGTTTCCGCATTTGCTTTAGAATCGTAAATATACAGGTTATAAACCGTATTATCAGAGTTTTCATTCCAGGTCCTTTCTATGACACAATTATCACCATGTAAACCTAATAACCTCTTTAACTTGGTGATAATATCTGTTAATGCTCCTGAATCAGGTAAGTTATCTGTGACTGCTTTTATTGCGTCTACAATAGTATCAACTGTATCTAACTTACCATCGTGTGTCGATAAAGCAGCACTAGTAGCTAGCCCTGATACATCGGCCTTATAATCGTTAATTGATTCTGAAGGTACAACTTTCTGATTTTTGGCACCAAAGGTTCCCCCTGCTTGATACCATATACAGGAACAACCCCATATGGCCCCTTGAACATCACCTGTACTTAGATCGTTAAGAGCATCAATTTTGGTTTCATTCGCATTGACATTGGTTTCACTTGCAGGATCTGCTGGTAGATTGTCAGTCTTAGCCTTGATGGCATCTGCTACTGTATCAACCGTATCAACTTTACCCTCAATTGTGGTTAATGTTGCTGGTAATGTAGTCCCCGTGTCGGTTTCGATATCGTCAATATTAGTGACAAAATCTTTATAAACATCCCAGGGTACGACTTGAGCAATTGCTGCAAAATCCCTACAGCTAGCGTGTCTTATTGAAATGCTTATGAAACCTAAAGTATCAAGCTCTCCTGATGTCGCTTCATAGTAGTAGTGTCCATCTCCTATTTCAGTAATGGATCCCGATCCTGAAGCTTGAGCTGCTCCGTTCTTAGATACTTCTATAGTAAACCCTGAGGATAATCCTGTTTCTGGAGTCTTACCATCGGTTGCATCTACTAAATATATTGGTATTCTACGCCTTGCGGCTGTAGCTTCGCTTTGTTGTAATTGCATCATTTTTAATTCAATCCATTATTTATCATTCCATTCAAGTTTTCGTTAAATTTTGTAATGTTTTCATCGGAGTCTCCCCCTCCTCCTTCCGTATAATGAACCTTCATTTGAATGTGATCTACTTTTGACACTTTTTGTGCTGATTCAGTGTTATAACAAGAAAAGTGTACTCCAAAGCCTTCACTATTCACATCAGCTCGAGTTAGACTAGCATTCCAATCGTCAGCAGATCCTCCATACTCGATATAAGTATCGGTATCTGAACCTGGCCATAAGGTCACAGTATCGGCTTTATCGTCTCCCACAAGTGTGGATGAATCCTTGCTGAGTCTTAACGAACTATCGGTTATTATATCAGCACCATTGGCACAATATTTGTCCATTCTTACCTCTATTCCATCTATTGTTGCACCTTCAGGTATTGAAAACTCAAAATCGAATGCTCTTATCCAATCGGTATATGATGTAGCATAAGGCATACTCCAAGCTTGATCGTCGTTTTGGGTTAGTACATCAGTAGGCGATGCCCACGATCTTTCTCCATCACGATCTACATTTTCAGCCTGTGTTGGACTCACCCATCCCGTGTCAGCCAATACGCCTCACCTCTTGTTTTGTATCAAGTTCGAGAGTTTTCTTATCTCTATGATCGTAAAGTGCCATGCAAACAGGACATTGTAATCTAACATGAGAGGCCATTTTCCCATATTCCTCAGGATCCAAATTAACTCTATTTACAATCCATTTATCACATGCTGTCCAGGTTGCACATTTTGAGCATTGAATCTCGGTAATTTCCTTATCTGCTTCCTTATCTACAAATAAATCCAATTGCTCATTTTTTAGGAATTCGCTCATTTAATTAAACCTTCGCTAATTAAGGCCATCATTATGATAATAATGATTAATATAAACACTCCTATACAAATCAATGATTCCTTAACTGTTTCTTTAAAATACTCGTCTTCTTTCATATAATCAACTCGTAGCCCATTCAAATTCTAAATATATATCCTGATCCCATCTCTGATTATTTGAGTTTTCGTAGGCTTTATTACCTGAAACAAAAGCGGCATGTACTAGAGTACCTGGTTTAGTATAATCGCTAATAGTTTCTCTTTTATTTAATTTATCTATTCCGTCTAGAATATTGTTAAGCGCTGTCATTAGGCTTGTCTCGGAAGTTTCCGAAATCTTAACCTTATAGCGCTTTATGATAACATTAAGATAATGGCCCATTATTTCAGGGGGAAAAACTAACATTCTCTTGGAACCTTCTATATTTGATATGTTCCTAACCTCAGAGTAATGTTTTACTGTTGCAGTTGTGTGAACCTTTCCCAAGAAATCTGTAATGTCAGATAATTCTCCCATTCACATCTCCACTAATTTTGAATAATGCCTACTCGTTATGCCTTGGCCCCCAGCAATTTCATATTTAGCCTTGGCCAGGTTAATGAAAAGGCGCTCTTTTATAAATGTCATTAATTTATCCCAAAACTGGCCAACAGCTCTAGGATCGTCAAGATAAATGGGGCCGTGATGTCCCCCATAGTTAGCGTAAGCCTTCTTACCGCTATGTTCGTACATGGTGCCTAAATGCCTGACATTTGAAGTTGTATAGGCATTAACCTGAGTAGCATACGGAACCATGGCCCCGATTACTAAATATAGGATCGTGCCTGTAACCCTACTACTATTTAATTCTCTCAATAAGGATTCTCTCAATTGGCCTGTTCTTTTAGGAACCTTGCTATTTATCCATTGTGTCAGCTCAAATTTTGTATCTGAGAGCGTTCTTTCTAATACTTGCTGAAATATGGCCTTAACTTGAGCGCTAGTTAATTTAGAGTGTGCTACAATGTATTTTATAGCATCGGCCTTGATGCCTACCTTATGGACCGTACTTGTAGGATAGGATGGCATTAGTATCTATCAATCCCCTGCATTGGGATTGAGAATACTAGATCTTCCTGGTCAGAAACATATTCCTGTAAGATTTCTTTTATCTCAACAATGTTTAGGACAGGATGTCTTGTTTCGCCTTCATTTCCATATCCATGAGCAATTAAAAGATTATCCATTAATACCGCAGCTATTTTTAAAGTTGCGACATTTACAGCATCAGGTATAGGATCGCTAAAGCTTTCTCCACATATGGAATTAACGAGCTTTTCAGCTTCAGTAATGTTTTGCTCTATAACCTCATCAGTAAACCTTGAATCTGTAGCATGGTAATTTTTTGCTGTCTTATTCTCTAACTCCTCAACATTAGTATACTCGTAAGTACTTGCCATTTTCTCAATCCTCATTCATTCATTCAAATAATAAAAGGAATTCAAAAAAGATTTATACTCGGTCCTTTATTCCGAGTTTTTTTTTAGTTTTTCTAATTGCTTTTTAATTTCAGCTTCCTTAGCTAATAAGGCTTCAAGTTCAGTGTCAGTAGCTGGCTTTTCCTTCTCAGGCTTTTCCTCAGGCTCCTTAGGTTTCTTCTTAGGGGCTTTTGGTTGAGGAAATTTCTTTAAAGGCTTAGGGGCTTCAGAACCCTTCTTAAATTCAGCCAAGGACCTAATAAATGTATAACCGCAATTACATGCTAAGATTATACCTGGACCTATGGGTTTACCTGAAATCTCAAACCTAGTGCCATCACAATAAGGACACCTGAATTTGTCTCTCTCTGCTAATTTGAGTTTTGCGGTCATTTTCCTATTGATTAGGCCCAAACAATCTGCTCGCTGAATTGTACGCCATCAGTATCAAAAACGCATAAGGAACCTCGCCAGCCCCAGGCTTGGTGTATTCCAAACATTACTTGCTCTTCGTCTAATAGAGAGAAACCTCTAGAGACTACCCTAGCAATTATATCTTCATGGGGTACAATTAGCATTAACCTGTCGTGCGTGCCTAATGTGTCGGTACCTTGAACTAAAATGTTATTGGTTATGATTACCTGTCCTATCCTTCTACCTCTAGGTGCTAATTCTCCCATGAGCGTTCGAGTTATGAAGTCCCATTCTACTGCATCATTATAAACTCTATCAGGTGCTTTTGCGTTTTTAATGATGTTTTCAGAACCGAAAAGAAGCATTGGAGGCGCATTAACTCTGAGCCTTAAGGGGATGGCATCAATCATCTTGTTAATGCCTTTCCAAATGTCGCCTTTTGTAGAAAGATTTGAGTCCGAGCCGTCAAGGTCCTCAACTGTGGTAGCTTGGCCAATAAGGCCGCCAGCGTCTAAGAGGCCATCCCTATCGTCTAAATCAGGGTAATTCCCTACAATGTTGGTTAAGTCAACATCTAAGGCAAATTGCCTGATTTCCTGTCGTCTTTTATCCGCTAAGAGATTTTCGCCTACATATTGGTTAATTCCTTTTTTAGGAATTACAAGATGCATTTCTCTTCCACCTAAATAGAAATCTACATAACCGTGTTCAGTATCGGCCTTTTCACCTTGTGGCGACCAATCATCGGAGATGCCTTGAGAAACCTTTGATTTGCCCAAGGGGACATGCCTGTAATAAAGTTGATCTGGTGTGTCAGTAGTTATCAATGGAATGACATTTGTAATAGCATCTTCCTGGAAATACTCAGCAGCTTTCTTAGCAATTGCTATGTACTGAGCATCTTCTAAAACGGTATTGTATGTAACCATTTGATATCACCTTTAAGTCTTTCTTACTGTGGCAACAGTATCCCCATTAGCAATAGGCCTTGCTAAGGTAAACATTGCGTTGTTTACATCAGCAGCAACAGTAGCCTTGTAAGCAGTAGCGCTAACATGTAATCCATATCCAATTTCTTTAGCGCCTGTTTGATCCAGGATTCTGATCCTGTATAAGCGACCTGATTTAGGAACCACTACAGAACAGGGTACACCATCACCAGGGGCTGTTTCAGTACCTGTAATCTTGCTTTCCTTAAGTATACCTGTTAGCAATTCTGAAGCGCCTAAATCAGCGCCTACGATCTTTCTATCTGAGCCGATAGAAACGAGATCGCCAGGAATACCTACACCATTACCTAGAGCAGGGATGATTTCTTCGTCACCTTCAGAACCAGCAATAACACTAGTGCCAATATCTCTAAGATCTGTATTTGCCATTTTTTTCTCCTTTATTTAATTTTTAATAATGTCATGAATAATGACCGTGATTAAACTAAAACTTCAAATTTATTCTTTTGAATCTTGGGCTCTGCATATCGGCCTTTTTTCTCCTGGCCTTTTGGGGGATCTGGCCGCTGCACTTTTAATTGTTCCTTGATTTCAGCAGCTACGGTTTTCTTTATGGTGTCAGTAATTTCTTTTAAATCCAGCTTAACAGTTTCTTGTTCTGGCTTAACATCTTGCTCGTCTTTGTCTTTTTCATTATCTTCGGGTGTTTCTTGTGATTCTGGTTTATCATTTTCTTTTTCTTTCTCTGCCGCTTCCTCTGCTTTCTTTTTTGCTAAAGCTTCCTTTTCTTCAGATGTCATTAATTCAGGTTTAGCGCTTAGATGCTCCTCAATCAGTCCCATGACTTTCTCATGTGAGAGCCCTGTTTCTTTAATATAATCCAATAATTTAGGCATTTTCTATATCAACCTCTTTTTCTTCATTTTCTCTATCAGTGGGTTTTACTTCGATTTCTTCCTCTTCGGTTTCTAAGATAAATGGCTCAATTTCCTTGATTTGAATCCCCCATCTCATCAGGATTAAGTTTATGATATAAGGCTTGAACATTGAAAATATGTACATTTTCTTTTTGTTGATCTTAATCTCGTCAGGAGTTCCTAACTTTATGAAAGCATTGCTATTCTCAGATTCGGATCTAAAATATGACAATGGTAACCCGCAAGCCATGGCAAATTGTCTTATGAATTCAGCCTGAGCTTCTATAGTAAATTCGGGTTTCTTAGGGTAAACCGTGGTAATCTGTCTAACTGTATTTTCTGAGGCCCCTACCCCTCTCATTGAACTTGCTAAGTCTAAAGCGTTTACTACTTTCTGAGCTGCTGCGGGATCTGCTCCTGAAGCAAACTGTGTAAATGTAAATCCTGAAGTTTTTGCTGAATTGGCAACAATATCAAGATTACAATAGCGCATGTAAACTGATAGGGTCCACTTATCCTTTAAATCGTATTCACCTAAATCGTTTTCCCTGGTAGGCGTGCCAAACGGAACAAATAGGGCCGCACCTGAAGGATTCTTTTCAGGATCGTAAAAACTTAACTCTTCAGTGAAGTAAACATAAGTCTCTGATTTAGGCCTGTTCCTTCCAAACTCAACCCTACAACCTTTAGGAACGCCATCCTCATCATAATATATCTCAATGATCTCTCTATCACAATAAACTCGCCAATATGGTGATTTATTATATAATTGTAAAACAGCATAAGAATGAACCCTGGCTTTATCGGCCATCTTGGTTAAAAGGGCTGACCACTTTTCCTTTTCCCAATCCTCAGATATATTAGTAGATACTGATTCCTCTGTCATTATGCTAGCATCAACTTCTAGAGGATCCTCTTGCTCCTGATCTAAATCTTTTGATTCTCTACCAAATATGTCAGGAACAGTTATGGGCTTTTCGCCAAATATTTCTTCGTCTAATCGTTTTATGTAGGCTTTTAAAAAGTGATCTACTCTAACAGCAAGTTCTCTATCTTTCCAAGAATCATGGCTTTCTACCATCCAGTAAATCAGGGGATCCTTATAGGTAAATATGCCATAAAAGTCTACAAAATCCGTGATTTTTTGATTAGACATCGAAGAGGAAATAATACTTTTAATATTATGATTAGTATTATTTTACTTCTTTATAAATCTTCTTTTTGCTTTATCTCCCTGACATATATTTTCCACATGTCGCATTTTCTAAAAGGGGGAGTAGTACACCAAGTTCCCCCAATAAAATGGCCATTAATTGCACATTTTTCCTTAAATGGACACACATCAAGTTCATTGGGTTTATAGAGTTCTACCATAATCAAACCTCTGGCCTATTCATTATTTTATCAAATAATCCTTTTCTGGCCTGTCTTCTCTGAGGAATATAGATGCCGCTATAAGATTCGTGTAAAGCATGAAGTAAGGCATCCAAACCGTGTTGGTCCTTAGTCTTTACTATTTGAGTTCTTAACTTGAACCTATTAAAAGCGCAATTCTTAAGATTTTGATATGTTTTAGGGCATCTAGCTGGATCAATGACTATATACCTATTTCTTAATTCTTGAACCCTGATCATTTTCTTATCGTCTCCTGAAACACCATTCCAATTCATGTTGTATATACATCGAAGCCCCATTTCTCTAGTTTTTTCCGTAAATTGTAGGTTATATCCCCCATCTTCAAGTTCTAGCGATATTCGCCTATACTTGTCGCTAAATAACTCGTTTAAATCTGAAAACTGTATCTCATCTATCATGTATACATGAGTATCATCATAGGCGATCAAATCTAAGTAATGAAGGTTAATGTCTCCATTAAAATCTACTCCCCCGTGAGTTGGTTCAATTGAATCTAGGAACCCTTCAGGATAATCAGGAAATCTAGCATCACCAGGCACGATCAGGTTATTAAAAACTTTTCCCCCTGGAACGGTCCATTTTAATTCATATTGCATGTCAACATAATAAGGATCATCAGAGTGTAATCTTCGCTCGTCTTCAATCATTTCAGGGGATAACCAATGGCAATCTTGCCAGGGATGTTCTGCTGTAAGTATCGTATCCTTGATTATCTCTAAGTCTTTCAAATGAAACCAAGTTTGTTCTGAGACAGTATTTAACTCATTAGTAGAACCATGTAAGAAATGTTTGAAAGTAGAATCAAATAAAGATGGCCTTAATTTCTCGTATATATCGTACTTTCTAGAATCCAGGGCTATCAGGCATTCCTCATCTAATATTATGACATCGGCCCCTCTTGATTGTGTCTTTCCAGGAGCAATAACATCAAAATTTATAGAAGGAGAATTAAGAACTTCAATTCTATTATCCTGTTGGCCCATTACTATCCTGTTGATAAAAGGATTTTTCAAAAACCAATATTTAGCCATGTTTAATTGATCCGTGTATGCTGATCTCCACATTACCAGGTACCCTAATATGGCAAAAAAAGTAGCAACTACAGTCATGTTCTTAGTCTTTCCCCCTCTTCGAGTATATAACCACATGGTTTCTAAGATTTCTTTTGTAGTGTCAATCTTATCGTTATGTATGGCCATTTCCATGTCTTTTATTTGGAAAGGATCAAACTGGCCATATGGTTTTTTATCGTGTTTAGGATTAGCATATACAATTAAGAATCCTATATACATCCTGAAGCAAGTTAGAATATGTAATCCGTTTCTATACTCTTCTAGTAGCTGCTTTCTAAATTGATTAGCTATTCTTCTAAGAGTTGGCATTTGTCAGCTTCTATATGGATATTCCTTCTTTTAGAAATTTGGATAAGTCTAACTCTGAAATCTCGTCTCCTTCTCCTGATTTAACTCTAAGAAAGAAGTCAATGGCCTTACCTACCATTTGAGTGTTTTTAGGATCTTCGTCTAAATTAATGATTATTAGGCTTTCGATATATTCAGCAGTTAGTTTTTTTGATGTGGAGAGTTGGGGACTCATGGCCAGGTTTGAGGAAACCCCAACATCTCCTGGAGTCACTGATACAGGTTCAGCAGCATTTGAACCAGTACTTTTTTTCTTACCCTTATTTTTTTTATTTCTTACGCACTTAATTTTATCGTAATTTGAACGAGTTAAATCTTTTTGATATTTATCATTAATATAATCCTTCGCATCATTAAATTTGATTTTAGGATTTATATCTAATATACCATTCAAGAGTTCAGATATAGATTTCTCAGCCATAAGAACAGGTAAGAGGTTTTTTAATTAATAATATGTACCCGGAATA
>Ga0180432_10004619_pt1 | contig 18779 bp, 14 predicted proteins | sample SS_ome_10_FD_132414 | JGI IMG/M metagenome (GOLD analysis project Ga0180432, IMG submission 132414) | Hypersaline lake sediment archaeal communities from the Salton Sea, California, USA - SS_1_MS_2 metaG | ecosystem: Environmental > Aquatic > Non-marine Saline and Alkaline > Hypersaline >...
CAACTTCGCCACCTTGGACGAAGACCTAAAATCCCCACCCTGACTCAAACGATACTCAACCAAAACCGGAACATCATACTCACCGGCAACCGCACCCTCACCAACATCCAGATAGAACACCGCCGCAATCGGGACGTCTCCGGTGACCATGCCTACATAGAACGATTCGCTTGTCGATGAGAAGGGATCCTCCAGATCCACCGAGACCGTGACGTCGTATATCTTCTCGGCTGATCCCAGATATGGTATGGCCAGATTCACCTGGGCCCCCTTCAGGCCGGGGGCAAGAACCCAGGGATCGGTGGAGACAACCAGGAGCCCGAACGGATCAAGGGGCTTCGCCTCAACGTAGAGCCCGATGTCTCGGGTCACCGAGAGCTTGGATCCCGACTCCGCAGTTCGATATGATATCTTGGCCGGCAGGGAATACACGCCCGCCTCGGCCGTTTCGTTGATGCTGATGTAGAACGTCGAGATCGCGGAGGTCCCCGAGCCCATTCGGCCTATGGTTGAGGTATTCTGCTCGGTTGAGAACGGGAAGGTAGAGTCGATGGTGATACTCACGTCGTACATGTCGGACCCCTTAGGAAGGGCCAGGCTCAGGTCGACGCGGGCGTTCTGGACGCCGGGTTCCAGCTGATCCTCGTAGGCGACCCTTAGCGGACCGAAGGGATCGGCAGCGTGGATCGATGGGGTGAGCGCGATTATCGTCACCGACAGTGCCAAGGCCAGGAGTTCATGCCTTCTACTCGGGATTGTATTCATCTCGTCACAACCTCTTGCTCTATTGAATGCGAGAACCGATCTGACTGCACGGCCCATTCTTAAATAACCCCGAGTCGCCCGGAGTCGGAACCAATCAAAGAGTTATATCCAGCCCCATCCCCCGACTAGCATCTTGAGAATCGCCTTCGCCTACCCGCCCCTGGGCGAGAAGGGCAGATACCCGCTTCTCGGGCAGAACAGGCAGTTCAGGTACTCAACATCTTCCCACGTCAGGATATACCCTCTGATCCCGGCGACCGCGGTGACCCTCCTAGACGAGTCCTATGACTCCATCTTGCTGGATGGAATCAACTCCAGAATAGGCAGTGAGGCTTTCCTGAGGCGCCTGGACAGATACCGGCCGGACGTGGTTGTCCTGGAGACCAAGACCCCCCTGATGCCCAAGCTGTGGCGATGGGCCGATGAGCTGAAGGAACGATTCGATACCGTCATAATGGTGGGAGATCACGTCTCGGCCAGGCCAAGGGAGAGCCTGGAGAGATGCAGAGCCGACTACATCCTCGGGGGAGGGGACTATGACCTCGGGCTCCTCGAGTTGACGCGGCACATCGCTGAGAAGGATGAACCCCTGCCGGGGGGAGTCTGGTACCGGGGGGGCGGTGGGCCGAGGAGTTCCGGGGATCCCGCATTCTGGGATGATCTTGACCGGGTACCCTTCATCGACCGGGAGAAAACCAACTGGAGACTCTACGGGGAGGCTTACCTCCACGACCCGTGCACCTACGTTCTCTCCGGTCGCGGATGCGGTGGCGCGGGTGGTAGCAGCGGGAGGTGCTCTTACTGCAGCTGGCAGCACAACCTGTGGAGGTGCACCAGTCGCCTGCGAACCCCCGCAAACTTGGCCGAGGAGATAGCCCTGATAGTCGAGGAACAGGGCCCCAAGGAGATATTCGACGACAACGAGAGCGGGGCGGTGTGGAACCTGGAGTGGCTCAAGGCCTTTGAGAGAGAGCTCTCTAAGCGGGGCGTCAAGGGCGAGGTCGCGATATCCTCGAACGCCAGGGCCGACAGCCTGAACAGGGAGACTTGCCGCATCCTGGCCAGAGGCGGATTCAGGCTGCTGAAGATAGGGCTGGAATCAGGGAATGACCGCACGCTTAAGCGGATCGGGAAGATGGAGACCTCAGGGGACATCGAACGGGGGGTGAAGAACGCGAAGGAGGCAGGGCTCAAGGTGCTCCTGACGGTGATGGTAGGTTACCCCTGGGAGGACGAGGGGATGGTGAGGAAGACGCTGGACCTCGCCGGGAGATTGTTGAGGTACAGGGCTAGGATCGGTGACTCCCTGCAGGCGAGCATTATCGTCCCCTATCCGGGCACCCCACTACACAGGGAAGCGGTGGAGGAGGATCTCTTCGCGATCGATCCCGAGGACTACGCGGCATACGACATGTCGAGGCCGGTGCTGGAGTCGCCTATCGACCCAGCCCACTGGTGCGGCCGGTTGTGGAGGCTTCACTACGACCCCCGGTTTCTCGTGAGATCTCTCGCCTCCGTCCGGTCACTGGGGGAAATGATGTTGGCCGCCAGGGGGGTCTCATCGCTGCTGGGACACACGGGCGACTTCGGGAAGTAGGCCTTACCTGGCTTGAAATCCCTTCGAACCACAATCCTCTGCAATTCAACAGTTCGAAATGTTGTGATCAGATCCCATCCGCGGGCCCCCGCTCAATCATCACCTCCCGATATGCTCCGAATGGCGCATTTGGTCAAGTATTAATCCTCCCGACCTCAATCCACCTAGCGTGAGCGACCAACGCGCTCCCGAGGGAAGATACATCACCAGCATGAACTACCCTTCGGCTGGGCCGCCGCCCCGGGTCCCTGAAGATCTCGCTGGGGCCGTGCTTAGGGAGATAGAGTCCAGCGGCAAGCTCGTCAGCGAGGATTCGGACGGCATCGCCTTCTCGGTAGTCATACCAAGCCGGATGTCCAAACCCTGCACCGATGCACTGAGGTCAGTGATCAGGTGTGAACACATCGACGGCGAGTCGATCGAGGTCATCTACGTCCTCGGGGACAACCCCTCCGCCCAGAGGAACCGGGGCGTCGCCATGGCCCGGGGACCGTTGGTGGGTTTCCTCGACGATGATTGCACAATCCCAGGGACCTGGTTCCTGAAGGCTTCGCAGGGACTGCGCAACAATTCGGCTCAGGTGATCGGAGGCCCTAACCTTACCCCCGAGGGGTCCTCCTTCTTCTGCAACTGCACGGGAGAGGTCCTTGCATCCAGGTTCGGGGCGGCCTCGATGAGAGCCCGTTACTCCCGGGTGGGATGCGGCCCAAGATACTCGAGCGACGTGTCGACGGCCCTGTGCAACATGGTCTTCTCCAGGAAGATCCTCGAGGATTTCCCCTTCAATGAGGAGATGTTCCCCAACGAGGAGAACGAGCTGCTCGAAAGACTGGCGAGCAACGGGTTCCAGGTCGTCTACAGTCCCGACTTCGAGGTATACCACCCCAGGAAGGGGAACCTGAGGGGCTTCGCGGCTCAGATATTCGGCTACGGGAGGGGCAGGGCAAAGCAGACGAAGATACAGCCTCACACGCTGAGGCCGGTTCACCTTATGCCCAGCCTCTCGCTCATCGGGGCAGCGGCACTGATCGCCTCACTGATCTTCCGGATCCCGGCCCTGACCAACCCCCTCGGGATACTGGCATCGATCTACCTGGCCCTCATTCTCGTTTCCAGCACATCCATCGCCCTGAAGATGAGGAGGTTTCTAGCCTTCCCGCTATCCGCCATCCTCTATCCAACGGTTCACCTCTCGTACGGGGCCGGATTCCTGCTTGGCCTGCTGCAACGAAGAGACGGATCTTCGAAGGGTGATCCGAAGGATATGTATCTGCTGCGATTCGCCGTCAAGGCCCACGATTGAGGCGAAGCAGTTAACTTCAAACCCGGTTGGTTACGAGCGGGGCATGCCCCTTGAAACGACTGGCGATCCTTGACGGGTACTTTCACTGGCCCCCGGCGGGAGGGGGTATCCGCGATATCGCGGAGGTGGCGAACGGACTCTCGAACCAGTACGAGGTCACCCTCATCTGCCCGGCCTACGGCTTCAGGGGCAGGGTCGATCGGTCGGAGGAGCTGGAGTTCGAGGTCAGAAAGATATCTTTCGACATTGTCTCCTTCAACGGGCCGACGGTGCTGAGAAGGTTCAGGTCCGAGATCGATGATATTGAACCGGACATGATCATGGTGGGGAACGGGAACGTCATGAAACCCTTCATGATCAAGGCCTGCGAGGGAATTCGCACCTGGGTCAGGCTGTACTCGTACGAGCTGTTGTGTCCCGTCTCCCACGGCCTCCTGTTCGATGGGAAGCGGGTCTGCGAATCGAACTACACGGACGCTTATCTGACGTGCATGAGGTGCTGGCTCCGTCACCCGAAGAGGTCGGCCTACAATCACGAGACCATGCGTTCGATGTCCGTGCTGCCGGTTGCCTATCGTCGCAACCTCCTCGAGAGCCTCGAAATACCCGAGTCGTTCATCGTAACCTCGAAATACATGGAAAGGAGATACGGGGAGATCATCGAGCCCGATAGGCTGGTGAGGATACCGAGCGGGATAGACCGCGGCAGGTTTCTATCCGGGGATTCCTCGGATTCCGGGTTGACCAGGATATTCGCCGCGGGGAGGGTCAGCGACCCGGCCAAGGGGATCGGGACCCTGATCGACGCCGCGGAAAACCTCTGGACGGAGAGGCAGGACTTTCTCCTTGAGATCGCCGGTCACGATGTCTCGCTCCCCGAACGGGACTACATGCACCCGCTGGGCTGGGTCCCCGAGGAACGTCTTCCGGGCGCGTACGCGAGCAGCGACATAGTCGTGGTCCCCTCAGTCTGGGCGGAACCCTTCGGCCTCGTCGCCCTGGAGGGCATGGGGAGCGGCAAACCGGTGGTCGCCTCGAGGGCTGGGGGTTTGCAGGATTTCGTGATCGACGGAATGAACGGGCGGCTTTTCGAGCCCGGGGACTCGGCCCAGCTCACGGAGATCCTCTCGGAGCTGATCGATTCACCCGCCACCCGAAGACGAATGGGCTTGAGAGGCTTATCGACAGCCGAGAAATATGACTGGAAGAAGATCATATCCCAGTACGCGAGACTGCTGGAGGGCTGAAGCCATAGTACCAGCGCGGGAGAAACCTCGGCAAAGGCGCTCTTCCGCAATATGGATCTGTATGGAGATCATTGAGCGGCACACCGATCCTCTCACACGGAATCCGAGCGATGATAACCTTATAATCAATCGATTCGGAAGATCGTTATCTTGGTCAAGCCATCGAAGGAACGGGGACGCTGGCCGGCCTTTCTGGGGCTCAGGGCCTGGGTTTTCCCCGTCTTCACCATAGACATGCGGCTCTGTTATTTCACCGCCTTCTACCTGGTGGCGGTTGGCGCCGCCCCCGAGAGCGCCTCGGGGCTGGTAGTCATCGTGCGCCTTCTCCTGGCCATCGCGGTCTACGAGGCCTGGGGTGTCCTGGTGAACGACTACGTTGACAGGGATCTGGACGCCACGGCCGGGAAGAAGACGGGGCTTGAGGAAACACCCTTCTGGCAGGTCAACGCGCTATTCGTGCTGCTACCGCTCGCCGGTTTTCTGCTGATACCCGATCCCTTGAACCACCTGATGTCGGTGGGGATCCTCGCGCTCTGCTGCATCCTGGCCTTCATATACTCCGCCCCCGCCGGTCACAGGCTGAAGGAGAAGGGTGCTTGGGGTTTCGTCGCCGACGTGATCCTGGAGAAGCCGCTGCCTTCCCTCATCATCTTCGCCTACTTCGGAAGGCTGGGCTGGGACGCCCTCATCCTGGCCCTCCTCTACTCCAGCATAGGTGGTTTCACCCTGGGGCTGCACCAGATATGGGACCACGATACCGACAGGGAATACGGGATCGGGACCATGGCCGTGAAGCTCGGGAAGGACAAGATGAGGAGTCTATACCGGCGGGTCTTCGTCCCCTTCTTCTACCTGACCGTGGGTCTCACCATCGCGCTTCTGATCTACAGGCTCGGGTCATTTGGCTTGCTCGCGGCCGGCCTACTCGTCGTCGCGGTCGTGGCTCTCGTCTACCTCGTCAGATCCGGAATCGTCCTCAGGGAGGATGTGAAGCGGAGGGAGGTAAGCGCCGAGCTGTGGGTCGTGTACACCTACGTTGACGGGCCGTTGCCGACCCTGCTCGGCCTCTTGGTCGTGTTCCAGGCGCCGGTCTATATCCCGCTCCTGGTCGCCACCCTCGCCTCGCAGCTGCACATGTTCAGGAGGCACTACCGGTGGGCCATGGAGAAGATAGGCACGGCGATCAGGGGCTAGTTCTCAGGATCGCTTCCTGGCGTAGATGTACATATTGGTCCCCAGCCGCTCCCTCAGAAAACTCACCGAGTTCGCCACCGGATCTCGATCGTAGATGATGTCCAGAGCCTTCAGAAAGGCGGATCTCTTCATTATCTGGAACACCCTCACATCGATGGGGGCGAAACCGGCCTCTTCAAGAAGCCTCTTCACGCTGTCGATGGTGAAGAACCTCACGGGAAGCCCATCTCCCCGGCTCATCGCCAGACGATTGAACTCTTCAAGGTCGGATAACGAGAAGCTCACCTTCTCCCCGTCAAGCCTCCCGGCGGCGAAGAAATCACGCAGAGCGGTTGAGTGTGAGGTGGTGAGGAAGAGTATTCCGTCCTCCTTGAGAAGGTCGCGGAATTTCGAGAGTATCTCGGGCGCGAGGTCGGTGTGGACATGCTGGATGATGTGACTGCAGATGATGGCGTCGATACTCTCCCCGGGCCACAGAATCTCCTGGATCTGGCTGCGGACGAAGAATGTCTTCTTGGCCAGGCCGTTCTGATTCGCGGTCTCGATGGCCCGTTGAAGCCTCTCCGGATCGGGCTCGACGGCGATCACCCGGTCGAAGAGGGGGCCGAAGACCGGGAGAAGCCTGCCCCATCCAGAACCGGCATCCATGAGCCAGGTATCCGGGCGCTGCAGCTCTTCCCCCACGGTGGCCTTGATGACGTTGAATATCCTCCGCTCGCTCTTCTCCCAGTACCCCTTGTAGGGCTCGGAGCTCTCCAGACCCCTCGCGGTTATCAGATCATCCCTGTCAGGATAGTGGTACAAGTTCGCTTCGCCTCCTCAGAATCTAGGGCGGACATCCACAGATCTCACGTTCCAGTACCTTGGGTATCATCTCAGATTTATATTTGCAGGGGTTCGTTGGAACCGATACGTTGAACTCCAGAGTTGTGATAGTGGGCCTGGACGGCATGTGTCCCGATGTGATCAGGCCGTGGATAGATGCCGGGGAGCTGCCCACCTTCTCCAGATTCGTGGAGGATGGGTGCTTCGGAACGCTGAGATCAACGGTTCCCACCATGACGCCCCCGGGATGGGTGACGCTTACCTCCGGGAAGAACCCCGGCCAGCACGGCATATACGGGTTCACCGACCCCCGGGACCCGGAAAGCAGGGAGATCATCTCGGCAGCAGACGTGAAGGACAAGAGGATATGGGATATCGTGGGAGACAACGGGGGGTCCAGCTGCGTGGTCAACGTGCCCATCACCTATCCACCTGATAAAATCGAGGGCGTCATGGTGAGCGGATTCCTCTCTCCCTCGGGCCACGCATTCACCTACCCCGCCGATATACAGCGGGATCTGGAGGAGATGGGCTACGTGATCGACATCACGGCCGAGAGGGGGGGCTTCGCCGAGGCCGTGGGGCAGGTGCTGGATACCGACGCCGGTAAGGGCTCGGTTCCCCTCGACCCGGGTTCACCGGACTCCCTCTACTCCAAGGAGATAAGGATCCTGAAGAAGCACATCGATGCGCTCATCATGCTCTGCGGCAGGCAGGAGTGGGACTTCGCCATGTACGTGACCCGGGGGACGGATGCGATCCAGCACTTCTACTGGGACCGGAAAGAGGTGATGCTCGGGTTCATGAGGGAGGTGGACCGTCAGCTGGCCCGGATCATCGAGGAACTGGGTTCCGGTGATAGGCCTACCCACTTCCTGGCGGTTTCCGACCATGGATTCAGCGCCGCCCCCGGTTACAGGTTCAACGCCGGCACCTGGCTCGTCGAGGAGGCATACGGGCGTTTCTCGGCCTCGGGGATATCGACACACGCCGACCTGAAGCTGTCGCGGGCGATCTACAGGTGGAGGCACGTGAAACCGGTGGTCATGGCGCTGGCGACTCTGAGAGGGCTCGTCGGTAGGGGAAACCGGTCGAGGCTCGTTCCCTGGATCGGGATGGTGGTCGAGGACGAGGCTACCCGGGACCGATTCATCCGTTCTCTGGCATCCCTCAGGACCCCGGAAGGGGAGAGGGCCTTCTCTTTCGTGAAGACCAGGGACGAGATATACTCCGGACGCAACCTGGCAAGGGCCCCGGAGATCGTCTGGCTACCGTCCAGGAACGTTCTCCCCACCGCCGACCAGGGAGAGGGTCTGCTGACCGAATCGAGATACCCGACGCCGGGCGCACACTGGGGATCCAGTAACGGGCTGCTGATGGGCCTGGGCCCCGGGTTCAAGACGGGCGAGGAGGTCAACGGTTGTATGGAGGATATCGCGCCCACGCTGTACGCATTGCTGGGTATCCCGATACCGTCGGATCTGGACGGGAGACCACTCGAGGGTATGTTGGTGGATCCCTCCCCGGCCCGGGATCTGGGGACGGGGCCACCTGCCATCAAGGGGAAGATGGAGGGGAGGCCGGAGGACCGGGGGGACTCCGAGATCCGCGACAGGTTGAGGGCGCTGGGTTACATCGACTAGCCCGGTGGAGCACCCAACCTCGATCTGGATCCATTGTGATTCTCCCAAACGCGGGGTGGATGTCGCATACGGGGACCATTCCCCCGATATTCAGCTAATATCGCGGTTCCCCGGTGGTCACTGTCAATGATCGGGGGTTCTTCGATGAATCCATTCCGGGGAAGTTTCGCCAGGAGGCTTCTATCCACGATGGTAGGGGCATTCATCCTCAGCGCCTTTCCCCCACTGGACCTCGGTGGAGTCGCCGGTGAGACCTGGGTTTCGGTCGATGTCGGCGGGGAGGCGGGAGACGAGTATCTACTGTCCCCGGGGGAGATATACGAGATCAATGTCTCCTCGTCGGGACCCCTGTCCGAGGTTGAGCTGGTGCTGACCGGGCCGGCAATCGGCGGTCTGACCGATTCCTTCCAGCTAGCTTGGAACGATAGCGGGTTCCATGACCTGAGCGCGCCGCACGGCTGCCTACTCCCCGAAAGCTGTTCCGCCTCCGCGGGACTCTGGCGTTTCGCCCTCTCTCTGCCCAACGAGACGGCCTCGGGCGTCTGGGAGGCGAGGGCCGTCGGCGGATCCGCCGAGGGTGTTTCGGGCTTCATGGTCTCAACCGTGTACTGGGGTTTCGAGGTCCTGTCCTGTCAACCCCTGGCCACGGCGGCACCTGGCGGGGTGGCGAACGGCACGGTGACCGTCGGGTTCTCCTGCAACGGCGATGTCGGGATCAGGTTAGGGTGCACCGACCTCTCGGGTCCGGGGGGAAGACCGATATCCGGGGACCGGCTCGCGTACGACGACGATCCCCTGTACAACGAGGAGGTGGAGACCGGCGCCGAGCCCGTTCGGTTCGGGAACGGATCAGTCGCCGGTCCGGTGGTGGGGGCCGGCCCCTTCAGGGAGGTGGAGCTACACCTCTTCCTGTCCGTGCCATGCCCGATGGAGAGTGGCTGGCTGGAGGGATCGATAGAGGTCGACCTCGAGGCGGTGGAAGGTTCGGGGCAGGCGTTGGTCGATGCCTACATCTCGACCCTCCGCTACATGTCCGCCGATCTGGAACCGGGGGACGGTGCCATCATCGATTACGGCGCCGACCTGGACACCGCCAGCCACGGTTCGGGCTCGGCGTACCCGCTGGACGTCAAGCTCAAGCAGCTCTCGGTCCTGGAGGAGGCCGGAGTCGATACCGTCAGGATCACCCAGGCGTACGACCCCTTCCTGGACGATGACCACGTCACGATCAACGCCACCGACGATCTCGTGGAACAGATACGTTCGGGCGGAAGCAAATTGATGCTGGCGGACGGCGGGGCCGAGCGGTACTGGGTGGAGCCCCTGAACTGGAGCGAGTTCACCCAGGCATTCGTGGAGAGGGTGACGGATCTCGCGTCCAGATACCGACCCGAGTACTACGTGGTGGTGAAGGAACCGATCTGGTACATGGCCATGAACTGGTCGGCCCCGGGGGGGATGCTAACCGAGTCCGTCAGCGTCGCACAGTGGGTCTCGCTCACCGAGCAGCTCTGCGCCTCGGTCAAGAACGCCTCCCCGACAACCGCAACCGGGGTTTCGATAGCTCTCCCCTACCAGGAATCGCTGGACTACCTGATGGGGGTGCAGGATATCGATGAAGTGGACTTCGTGGGGATCGACATCTACAGGCTCCGCGACCTCGACGTCCTGGAGACCATCGACGCTGGATTGACGAAGGAGAAGTGGATTCTGGAGACGTGGGACGGCCACCCGGAGACACAGGAGGGACAGGGATGGCGCGCCACCTCCGCGGCGGAGTGGATCACGATGATATCGAACTACGCGCGCTCGTGGGGATACGCCGGGATCTCCACTTTCTACAACCTCTACCTCTGCTTCGATTACGAAGGCCCCCCTGGAGACCTGGGTGAGTTTCTGGATATGCTTGACTGGCGCCAGGAGAGCTTCTATGCCCTGCAGGCGCTCACAGGCGACTCCTAGGGTTCCCGGTCATGATAATTGTCCCGCGCGAACCGGGACTTCAGGAAGAGCAATGACACAGCGGAGAATGCCAGAGTTGGCAATAGCCACCCCTCGCTTACCTCGGAGGTGAGCTCCGCGATTACCTCCAAAACCTCGAAAGCGGGGGTCCTGTTCTCAAGCCATTCATCCCATTCCTGGAAACTGCCCGGCCTCTCGCTCCCCGCGTAGCAGAGGCACCTGTTGTAGAAGGTGACCACGCCCTCGAAGGCTAGGTTTTGCGCGTAGCGAGACACGAGCGCCAGCCAGTCAGCGTGGCTCCACACCCGCCAGCCCTCGTCCTGGGTATCCGGATGCCCCTCCCAGGTCTCGAGGATCCAGTGGGGCTTCCCCTCACCCGTGAGGGAGTCCAGCATCCCCTCCACCCTGAGGAGGTCTGCCACGGAGTATACATCCACGCCGACGACGTCGACGGACTCGATGCCGTGGGCCGCGATGAAGTACTCCCGTGACTCCGGGAAGTGATCCCCGCCGGAGGCGTCTCCCGGAATGACCGCGACCATGGTCACCGTCCCCTGGGATGCCCGCTTGACGGCAGAGCAGGCCCTGTCCGTGAGCTCGAGCCAGTCACTGACCGTCGGGGACGAGAGCAGCATGCCCCCAGGCTCGGACCAGGAGAGCCCGTTGTACCACGCGGGCTCCTTGACCACGACGTAGTACTCCGGCTCGTACCTCGTGGCCAGGTCTGTGACCCTGGATACGAACGCGTCGCTGAAGCTCTCCCAGTCGAGCCTGTTCTCCCAGTAGTACTCCGCAGCCCCGTCGGCGATCATGAGCCCCTTCCCGGCCCCCCTGGTCAGCTCCACGATACGGTCCATGTATCCCCTCAACTCGTCCGACGCGTTCCATTCGGGAAAGAGCCAGGGCTCGTAGGAGGGGGTGACCCTGACGATATCCGGGTCGGCCTCCAGTATCGCGTCCAGGAGCTTGACCCTCATCTCCAGCGGCACCTCGAGGGAGGCGCGGTGGCTCTGGTAGTCCAGGTCCCCTCCCAGCAGGAACTCGGGGAGTCCCCCGGGCTGGTAGCGGTCCGCCATCTGTCTCAGGGTCCTCGACAGGATGTTGAGGTCGCCGCTGAAATCCGGATAGTCGGATTCGGAGAGCGAGGGATCGACCCTCGCCCCGCTCGCGACCGCTGGGAGGAGCAGGGCGAAGGCAGATATGGCTAGCAGATCTCTCGCGAGCACGGGCTGTGTTCTGTCGACCAACCGTTAAATACGAATCCATCCCACACCGTTGAGATCCTCCTCGGGGGCTGGATGGAGCTGAGGCATCTTTAAGGACAGGTGCCAACAACGATCCGAGGAGCGAGCTCGGTCGTAGGCGATGTCATGAGGATATGTCTTCTCTCATACGAGTATCCCCCAACCATTGGGGGGGAGGCGTCCTACACCGAGGGCCTGGCCCGGTTCCTATCCCTCCAGGGCCACGAGGTCGTGGTGCTTACATCCGGTAACGTTAGTGGGAAGATAGACGAGTTGGACGAGGGCCCCCGTGTTGTCCGTCTCCGGACCTCCGGACATCGCCCGCTGCGGATAGCCTCCTTCCAGGCGCTCTCCTCGCTCTACCTCTCCAGACACGATTTCGAGATCGTCCACCAGACCAACGACTACCTCTTCCCCCTCCCGTCACGAACGCGCGTTGACGTTGCCACGGTCCACCACCCCTACGGCGCCGAGGAGAGAGCGGTGAGGGGCATGCTCGGCCCCAGAGATGCCTCCGAATACCTGAGGAGCCGGAACATGGGATACCTCAGGTCGATGCAGGCACTGGCCTCCAGGCGGGTCGGGGAGCTGATCTCGGTCAGCCGATACACGGCGAGGAGCCTGGCCCGGGAACTCGGAATACCACCCGACAGGTTCCACGTCTGCCCGAACGGCGTTGACATGCTCGAGTTCGAGGATGGGGTCTCCAGGGAGGAGGCCGCTTCGGATCTGGGGTTCGACGGGCCGACGCTTCTTCACGTCGGCAGGCTGGACTTCAACAAGGACCTCCACACCCTGGTACGGGCCTTCCGGGAGGTCGCCGACTGCGAACCGGAGGCGAGGCTCCTGATAGTCGGCAACGGGCCCCTGGAGAAGGGGCTTCGGTCCTTGGTCTCGGGGGCCGGGCTGGCGGGGCGGGTCCGGCTGCTCGGTTCTTTGCCGAGGAGGAAGCTGATCGAGACCTATCTGGCATCGGACGTGGTCCTGTTATCGTCCCTGATGGAGGGCTTCGGCATCGTCCTGGTGGAGGGCATGGCGGCGGGACGCCCGTGCATAGCGACAAGGTGCGGGGGAACGGCGGAGGTCATCGAGGAGGGCGTCACGGGAAGGACGGTTCCGGTCAGGGACGCGGGGGCGATGTCACGCGCCATTCTCGAGGTGATCTCCGAACCCACTCTCGCCAGAAGGTACGGCAGGGCGGGGAGACGCAGGGTGGAGAGGTTGTTCGATCTGTCGGAGATCGTGCGGAGAACCGCGGACGTGTACCGGACCATAGGGAATCGATAGACCTGGGGCCAGGGTCCCAGCCTTTGGAAAGGCTGTGATGGGCTGAACGAAGCGCTGAGTCCGAATTCGGAGATATCCCGTCAAGATTATAAGCCGCGGTGGTGCTCGAAATTCCATGCGGATCTCTAACCGAGTCGAAGGAATCGTCGTCTCGCTCATTCTGGTCTGGTTGATGGCTACCACCCTGGGCGGAGCCGCTGCGGCACCTCCCCCTCCCCCGCTCAATCCTCCTCCCGATCCGTATCCCGACGACTTCTGTCCGTATCCTCCCACCAACGCTGAACTGTACTACGTTCGTAACCCGCCCTATCTCTCGGGATCCTTCACCATGGATATCGGGCCCGGCGTGGTCTCGTTCAGCATGGTTCCCAAGGACACGGAAAGGTACTCGATTGGGTACTACAGCTCGTTCTCACCCGGTATGACGATCACCGAGGGCGGCCCGCTCTGGACGGCGATGCAGCAGACGGGGCCGTTCGGCAACTACATCTGGCCGAGGTGGTTCAACGACGCCTCGTACGGCTACACCGATGGCGAGGAAAACCAGTACTGGCCCGGCTGGCGCTTCTACTTCGAGGACCGGGAGTGGGAGAGCGGCGACCGGGACATCGACGACCTGTGGATAGACGTCGGATGGAGGAGGGTCGGATCTGAGATATGGATAATCATCAAGCCCTCCTTCAACGAGGCGAAGCTCGAGAACCCGCTGGAGGTCACCTTCGAGAGGGTCTCCGGCGGCGAGCCGATCCGCTTCACATACGTGATTAACGAGGAATCCTCGGGCGGAACCCGCAGGAGCGGCACCTTCCTCCTCGAGGACGAACCGGTTAGCATGCAGGTCTTCGATAGCGGGGACACGGGAGACTGGTCCCTCTTCTACGGTTCGATACCAGCGTTGCCGGTGGCAGCGGTTCCGGCCGCGCTCATGGCTACGGCCCTGATCCTACGGAAGAGGAAGCGCTAGGCATCGCACCTACAGCCCCTAACGAAACCGATTGATGGGGACGGGCTCCACCTTTTTTATTTGACGAACTCCGATAGGTCGTAGATTAGAGTTGACGATCTCGATCTCGGTGCCGGGAAGGATAAACGTCCTGGGCAACCCCACGGACGGCCTGGAGGGCGACTTCTGCACGATCTCGTGCGCGGTCTCCCTTAGGACCTACGGGGTTTTCGAGGAGAGCGACGACTTCTCGGTGGACGTGCGCACCCTGGAGGGGGGAGGCAACTACCAGACCGTCCTCAGGAACGAGTACAGGTACAACGGCAAGTACGATATAGTCAAGGCCGCGATCAGGAGGCTGCAGAAGGAGTCCCAGGCGTTTGCCGAGAGGTTCGAGAAGACCAAGTTCCGGCTCACGACCTGGTCCGATATCCCGCCCCGGAGCGGACTGGGGGGTTCCTCGGCGGTGATAAACATGATGCTCGTCGGCCTCAGGTCACTCTACAAGCTGGACGACGATTACCTCAACGACTACAGGCTGGCCGAGATCTGTACCCGGGTCGAGTGCGACGAGCTGGGGTTCACCTGCGGGTACGCCGACAGGTACGCCACGCTCCTCGGCGGGCTGGCCTATATCGACTACCGGGACAAGCTCGAACACAGGGCGATAGACGAGGAGCCCTACGCCACCTACGAGCGCCTCGACCACTTCGTATCAGACCTGCCGATGTTCATAGTGTACAGCGGGGTTGAGAGGGACTCCGGGAACGTGCACGGCGTGCTCAGGGATAGGTACATGAGGGAGCTGCGGGGGGAGGTCGATGGGGAGACCTACGCCCTGGAGGGGATGAGGAAGATCGGCAACACAGCGATAGAGGGGAAGAAGCGCCTGCTGGAGGGGGACTGGGAGCGCTTCGGGTCGCTGATGAACGAGAACCAGAGGCTGATAGACTGGATAATGAGGAAGGCCGGATTCGAGGAGGGGGCGGGCGACGTCAACAACGCCCTGATCAAGGACGCCCTAGATCACGGGGCGCTCGGCGCCAAGCTGACCGGAGCCGGGGGCGGCGGGTGTATCTGCGTCATGGCCCCCGAGGGGGGAAAGGAGGAGATCATGGCCGACATGAACGCCCTCCTCGCCAAGCACGAGTTCTCCGGGGCCCGTATATACGACTTCCACATCTCCAGAACCGGGTACGTAGTGAGATAATCCCCCGGTTCTACCTCCCGGTGAGAATGCTGCACGAGAGAGACTTCGAAGGACATCCACTACCCGTGTGAAGGAGCCATCAGAGCGATCCTAACTCGAACCATTGGAACGATCAATCCACTCCATATCCGAAAGTCCTTCCAGTAGAAGCACAGCTTATTCTGCCCGATCAATGAGAATCGATAGACAGGAGGCTTATTCCGAGGAACTGCCTCTCCATCTTGCCATTGCTTCCTCGATGTCGGCCGCGAAATCCTCGCCTATCTCCGTGTCGGCCAGGCACATATCGACGAACGCGGCGGCGTAGGTCCTCAGGTTGCCGATATCGTGTCTCTTCTCCTTGCTGCTCAGCTTGTAGGCCCAGACGGGCTTCTCCTGATCGAGCAGCACCCTTATGGCGTCGGTCAGCTGCCTCTCGCCCCCGTATCCCTTGCCGGTGCTCCTGATCGCCTGGAATATGTCGGGGTTGAAGACGTAGCGGGCCGCGATTGCCAGGTTGCTGGGTGCCTCCTTGACCTTCGGCTTCTCCACCAGGTCCTCCAGCTGCATGGATAGGCCGTCCTGGATCTTGGGTTTCACCACACCGAAGAGGCTCACCCGTTCCCTCGCGACCTCCTCGACCGCCACGGTGGCGGCTGCACCGGTTCTACTGTGGGAATCGATGAGCTTCCAGAGGAAGCTACCACCCTCGTAGCTCTGGATGATGGTGTCGCCCAGGCTCACGGCGAAGGACTCACCGTCCACGAAGCTCTCGGCCAGTAGGACGGCGTCGGCGAGGCCGGTCGGCTCCGCCTGTCTGGTGTAGAAGATCTTGGTGTCGAACTCCTCCAAGAAGTTGATCTCCTTCACCATATCCTCCTTGCCGGAGTCCCTGAGCATCTCGTCCAGCAGGTGATCCTTGTCGAAGTGGTCCTCTATGGCCCTCTTCCTGCCCCCGGTTATGATCAGGATCTGCTTTATGCCCGCGCCCACGGCCTCCTCCACCACGTGCTGGATCACCGGCTTCCTGCCCACCGGGACCATCTCCTTTGGTTGGGACTTGGTGGCGGGCAGGAGCCTGGTTCCGAGGCCGGCTGCGGGTATCACGCACTTGGTTATCTTACCTGTCATCTTTACCGCCCATACTTGGGCGAAATAGCTTAAGAGCAGTTTGGTGAGTTAAGGTTCGCAACCATTGGACACCGTCCGATCACCCCACGAATGCGGTCATCGATGAGAACCTCTCTCCCAGTGTATCGGCCAGCAGGGAGCAGGATTCCCGATCCCGGGCAAGGGCGATTATCGAGCCCTCGCCGCCGGCCCCCGTCCATTTGGCCCCCAGGGCGCCTCCCTCGTGGGCGAGTTCCAGGGCTCGGTAGAGCAGCGGGGTGTCAAGTTCCTCGGGACAGAAGGGTCTCAGGCCCTTGTCGTAACAGGACTGGTTCTGATCCATCAGTTCCCCGATAACCTCGAGCCTGCAGCGGCCCTCCATCTCGGCCCTAGCCCTCCGGACCAGCTCCGGGATATCGTTTCCGAGGGTCCTGACTATCAGGGGGTCCTCCTCGTCGAAGTAGTGGTGGTTCAGGGAGTTCAGAATGAGCTTGGTATCCCGCTCCCCGCCCGTGGCGGCTATGACCATGGGGAGCGGCCTATTCATCGTGATCTCCCGGTACTCGAATCGGTCGTGAAAATCGATGAAGAGCGGGTTCTCGTAGGCTGCGGCGGTCTGATCCATCATCCCGCACCCTATGCCCAGCAGCCCGTTCTCGGCCCTATACGAGATGCGTATTGCGTCGTCGGAGGACAGGCCCAGTGAGAAGAGGCTCGAGAACGCCCTGGCGGTCGAGATGCATAGGGCCGCCGAGGAGGAGAGGCCCTTCTTCATCGGCACGTTCGACCGTATGTCGAGCTCCGCCCCCCGCAGGGCCAAACCCCTCTCCATTATCGCAACCGCAACTGCGTTGACGTACTTGAGCGAGCTATCGGCTAGCGGCAATTCCCGGGCCCCCTGTAGATCGAACTCCGCCGAGTCACTGGTGCCGTGAGCCGAATTTGTGATGCTTATGCTGACGCTGTCCCCCTTCGCGGGTGATGCGTCGGTGACGATCCTCCGGTCTATAGATGAGGCCAGGACCTGGCGCTGGGCCCAGTCACAGTGGTCCCCTAGGAGGCATACCCGACCGAAGCCTATGCCCGTCGCTGTTGAAGACATGCAATCACCCCGAAAGTAGTCCCCTCCTCTCCAGCTCGCCGGATGCCTCTTCGAATCTGTCCTCGGACCGCTGTCCCCTGCTCCACCGGGCGAGCTCCCTCATACCCTCAGGAAAATCGATCTTGGGTCGATATCCGTATCCGCTGATCTTGGTGATGTCCGCGTAGCAGTGCCTTATGTCGCCGGCCCTGTACTCCCCGCTCACCACCGGTTCGAGGCCCGACTCGTAGATGCCGGAGATCGTCTCGCCGACCTTCAGGATGGAGGTTGGCCGGCCGGTACCCACGTTGAAGAAGTCGCCTTCCATTGCCTTTCTCTCGAGGGCGAGAACGTTAGCCTGCACGATATCGTGGACGGAGACGAAGTCCCTGGTCTGCATTCCGTCCTCGTAGACTATCGGCGGTTTCCCGGATTTGACCCTGGATAGGAAGATCGCGCAGACCCCGGTGTAGGGGTTGGAGAGCGACTGGCCGGGTCCGTACACGTTGAAGTACCTGAGTGCAACTGCGCCTATGCCGTATGCGTCCCCTATCTGGAGGCACATCTCCTCCTGGTCCCTCTTGGTTGTGGCGTAGATGGATGTGGGGTGGAGGGGCTTGCTCTCCCCAGTCGGCCGGCTCTCGAGGGATGCGCCGCATTCAGGGCATCTCGGCTCCCATAGGCCGCGGCTTAGGTCTTCCTCTGACCTGAGATCCGACTCGACCGGGCCGCAGTCAGGGCATCTGTAGGCCCCCTCGCCGTAGATCGACATGGAGGAGGCGACGATCAGCTTTCGAACATCGTGATCCTCGTTGGCCAGGTACTGGAGCAGGTTTGCGGTTCCGAGGGAGTTCACCTCAACGTATCTACGGACATCGTACATGCTCTGACCAACGCCAACCGCGGCGGCCTGGTGGAAGACGACCTCGATATCCTGCAAGGCGAGCTTCCAGTCCTCCTGGTCCCTCACGTCCCCCCTAATCAGGTTGAGGCCCTCGGAAGGCTCCGGGTCCTCCCCGTGGACCTGTGGGGAGAGGTTGTCCATCACCCGGACGGGGTGTCCCCGATCCAGGAGCTCCCTGACCAGGTGCCCGCCTATGAAACCGGCGCCCCCTGTCACCAGCATCGAACTTGTAACCATCGCTCACTCATCTCGTCTCCATCAATATAATACTGGCTCCGCTGGCTGGTCAGAATGTTTCGAAGATCCCATCGCGGGCGAAGCGATGACTGGCAACCTGCAGATTTCATATACTATCATCACAGGGAGAGATCGACTGGGTTCCAGCAGTGCCTTATCTTGTGAGATGGATCTTTGGGCAAATACCGGCGATGTTGACGGAGAGTTGAGAAGAGAATTACTTCCCTGCGGATAGGTATCAATGGAGA
>Ga0180432_10004620_pt1 | contig 18778 bp, 16 predicted proteins | sample SS_ome_10_FD_132414 | JGI IMG/M metagenome (GOLD analysis project Ga0180432, IMG submission 132414) | Hypersaline lake sediment archaeal communities from the Salton Sea, California, USA - SS_1_MS_2 metaG | ecosystem: Environmental > Aquatic > Non-marine Saline and Alkaline > Hypersaline >...
GCGGGCGAGGCCATCCACTCGGGAGCTTCTTCAGGCAGGCAAGAAGTTCCTTCCGATCCCCTGCGCCCGAGCACCCGCTGAGCCGCAGCCCAGTCGAATCCGCCCTCGCGCACCAGGCTTCGGCCCAGATCCAGGACGCTCTCGAGCTCGTTGGCGCAGGCCTTCGGTGCTCGGCACACACCTCGTGCGGATTGCGTGTCGTGCGCGCACGCGAGTCCGTACAGCACCCCGCGGAACCGGTCGCTGGACGCGGGTCGGAGGCCGGACCGGCCCTCGCCGCACCACGCACCCATGCAGCCCGCTAGCACAGCTGCTGCAACCATACACGCTCCCCGCGCCATCCGCTCGCGCCGCGCGCGCACACCACCACGCATGAGGGCTCCTTCCAGGCATGGACTCGAATTCACATCCGCAGCAGCACCCCGTCTGCTGCGGTGCACGGGGGACTATCTATATATCCGGCCAAAGTTGGTTTGTCAAGACCGCGGCCACGTACTTGGCCATGCAGGGGCCTTCGCGTGGTGTGGGGCCGCCGGTCTCCTAGGTGGAATTGCGTTCGGTAGAGAGCCACCCGCGCACCGCGCGGGCGAGGCGCCTCACGATCAGAACGGCGAGGTAGGTGCCCGCAGCGAGCTCCACGATCGTGGCGCCGGCAGGGAGCTCGGGCCCGTAGCTCAGCGCCAGGCCCCCCACGGTGAACGCGCAGCTCAGGACCACGGCCAGCACCATCATCTGCCACAATCGCCGCACGAGCTGCCCGGCCGTGGCCGCCGGCAGGGTGAGCAGCGCGATCACGAGCACCAGCCCCACGACCTGCGTCAACAGGACCACGGTGAGCGCCGTGAGCACGAGCAGCAGCATGTGGTAGACCCCTGCGCGCAGGCCGCGCAACCGGGCGAGCTCCTCGTGGAAGCTCACCGCGAGCAGCTTGTTGTACAGAAGCAGCACCGCCACCACGATCACGATGTCCAGGAACCCCATGAGCCACAGGTCGTCCTGGAGCAGATTCTGCCAGGTGTACGGGGGCGTGGCCCGGCCGATCATCAGGATGTTGCCGAACAGGTAGCTCATCAGGTCCTCGTAGTACCCCGGCGTGGCCGTGATAAACGAGATCCCGACCGCCATGCCCACGGCCCACACGGCGCTGAGGACCGTGTCCTGGCGCTCGCGCGCGTACAGCGTCACCAGCCCGATCACCGCCGCGGCCAGCAGCGCCGCGACCGTGGCGCCCACCATGGGCGTGGCCCAGGAGAGTCCGTGCTGGCGCTCCAGGTACCGCGCCGCGCCCATGCCCCCGAGCACCGTGTGGGCGATGGCGCCGGCCACGTACGTGCTGCGGCGCACCACCACGTAGGTGCCTACGATGCCGCAGGCCACGGACGCGAGCACGCCGCCCACGAGCGCATACTGCAGGAACGAATGCCTGGCGAGGTCGGAAAGGAAGGCCTGCATCAGCGCCCCCCCTCCGTCGCGGACTCGGCCCGGTGCGGCTGGCCCAGGGCCTGGGACGGATCGAAAATCTGGCACGCCGCGTCGTGCTGCAGCATGGCGAGGTCCGAGCCGTACACCGCGTGCATCTGCGCGACGGACACCTGGTCGATGCGGTGGATCGTGGCGGTGCGGTTCACGCACACGATGTGCGAGGCGTGGCGCGTGACCACGTTCACGTTATGGCTGACCACGACAATGGTCAGGCGTTCGTTGAGCTCCTTGAGGAGCGCGTACAGCCGGGCCTCCACGGCCGCGTCCACGCTGGCGGTGGGCTCGTCCAGGAGCAAGAGGTCCGGCTCGGTGGCGAGCGCCTGGGCGATGAGCACGCGCTGGCGCTCTCCGCCCGACAGCGACGCGAGCGGACGACGCGCAAGCTCGGCCATGCCCACCTGTTCGAGCGCGTGATAGGCCGCAAGCCGGTCTCGGCGGCGGTACGGGCCGAGCCAGTGGCGCTCGATCCGGCCGATCTGGACCAGGTCCAGGGCGCTGATCGGGAACCCGGGGTCGTACTGGAGGTCCTGGGGCACGTATCCGATGCGCCGGCGCGCGCGCTCGGGCGACTGGCCGAAGACTCGGACCTCGCCCAGCCTGGGCTCAATCAACCCGAGGATGAGCTTAAGGATCGTGCTCTTGCCGCCCCCGTTGGGGCCCACCATGGCCACGAGGTCGCGTTCCCCCACGGAGAAGCTCACGTTGTGCAGCACTTCCTCGGCGTCGTGGAGCACCTCCTCGGATTCGTACGCGAAGCAGACGTCGTTGAGCTCCACCACGGGCGTTGCGGACATGTCGGCCACCCTCCTGTGTGCGTGCGCGGGCGCTCAGCGCTGCTCGCCGAGCGCGCTGGAAACCTGCTTGGCCACGCGCTCCAGGTTCGCAATGTAGTCCTCGGCGAGCGGGTCGATGGCCACCACGGCGCCGCCGATCTCCCGAGCCACGGCCCGCGCCGAGCTCTGCGAGAACTGCGGCTGCACAAAGATCACCCGCACGTCCTCGCGCCTGGCCCGGTCGATGATCTGCGCCAGATGCCGCGCGCTCGGCTCCTTGCCCTCGAACTCGACGGCCCGCTGCTCCAGGCCGTACGCGTCGGCGAAGTATCCCCATGCCGGGTGGAAGACCAGGAATGTCTTGCCCCGCACCGGGCGCAGCGCCTCGGTCAGGCGGCCGTGCAGGTCGGCCAGGTCCGCCAGGAAGCCGCGCAGGTTGGCGCGGTAGGTCTTCTCCCCTTCGGGGTCGATGCGCGCGAGGGCGTCGTAGATCGTGGCAGCCTGGAGCATCGCGAGCTTGGGGCTCAGCCACGTGTGCGGGTCCTCGCCCCCGGAGGCGTGCTCTTCATGTCCGTGCGCGTGTTCACCGGCGTGCTCGTGCGCGGCGCCGAGTCGGCGCAGCCGGATCCCCTCGCGCAGATCCACGATGCGCACGCGTTCGGTGAAGCCCTGAATTTTGGGCATGAGGCTGCGCTCGAACGGCACGCCGATGCGCAGGTATACGTCCGCGTTGCTCAGCGCAGTCATCTGGCGCGGCTTGGGCTCGTAGGTGGCCGGGCTCTGGCCGGGCTCCACGAGCACGGTCACGTCCACGCGGTCGCCGCCGATCCGCTGGACAAAGGTCTTGTGCGGCGCGATGCTCACGACCGCCTGCACCTGCGCGGCATACACCGCAGGCCCTGCCAAGATCAGCCCCAGGGCCACAAGCAAATCGATCGACCGGGGTCGGGCAAATGAAGCGCGCATCTCTGCGTCCCTCCTTGAGAAGCCGGGCGCCATAGGCCCTCTTTATCCGAGGACCGCCCCTCTGTCAATCCACAGTCCGGGCCGCGGCCGGAGCGAAAGCCCTTGCCAGACCGCGGCGCGCCGCTATGATCGAGCCCTGCTGCGCGCGTACGCGCCCGGCGTCCCACCGAACGGCGGACCTTTCGACCCGTGCAAAGGAGAGACCATGAAGATCGGCGTATTCGCCCAATTCCTGCCCGACTACACCCCAGAGCAGGGGCTCGAGTTCCTGGCCGGCCTCGGGTTCGACGGGGTCATGCTCATGGCCCGCGGCGAGAAGAGCGGCAAGAACCGCATGGAGCTCACGGTCCAGGAGGTGCTCGACCAGGCCGACGACCTGCGCGCCAAGGCCGAGGGCCTGGGCCTCGCACTCCCGTCGCTGGGCGGGTACTTCGGGTTCAGCTTCGACGAGTCCGAGCTCGTCGCGGACCTGGACCGCGCCGAGGTGTTCCTCAAGGCCGCGGCGGCCATCGGCGCGAAGGCCGTGCGCCTGAGCACCGCGCGGACCCAGAGGCGCGACTCGCCGCCGTTCCCGCGGATGTTCGAGACCGCCAAGGTCCAGTACCGGGCGCTGGCCCGTTTGGCCGAGCGCCACGGCGTGCGCGCGCTCGTGGAGACGCACGGGGGGACGCTCACCGCCTCGTGCCTGAAGGCCCGCGTGCTCTTCGAGGGCATTGACCCGCAGTGGGTGGGCATCGCGTGGGACCCGGGCAATCAGGTGCGCGAGGGCGGCGAGCCGTACCGCGTGGCCGTGGACACCGCAGGCCCGTATCTCGCCGAGCTCCACGCCAAGAACACCCGGTACGCGGACACGGGCGAGACCGACGACGGCCAGCGCGTGTGGCGGTTCGAGATCGCGCCGCTCTCCGAGGGCATTGTCCACTGGCCGCAAGTCATGGACACGCTGCGGCGCGCCGGGTTCGACGGCTGGGTCTTCCTGGAACAGGTGTCCCCCCGCCGGGGCTACAGCATGGAAGACGAGCTGCGCGCCGAGCTCACCTGGCTGCGCGAGCTCGCCGCCCGCGAGCCGAGCGGGGCGCTGTAGAGGGCGCGAAGCTCTCCCTGCGTACGTGCTCAGCCCGAAAGGAACCGGAGAGGCGGCGCAAGATCGGCGAGACGCTCGTTCACTTCCTGGCGAAGCTGATTCTGGAGAAGTTCTACGGATCGGTTACAATACGCTTCGAGCATGGGAAGGTGACGCACGTCGAAACGGAGACCAAGCGGATGTGGCAGTACAAGGATCTGCCGCACCAGATGTCAGACATCCCTGGTACACTTATCGGAGTTCAGGTGTCCAGCATGGCTGGCTCAGAGGAACATGGCCAACAGGTCAGAGGGAAGAAATGAGCTATCGCGCAACGGCAATCAAAGTCATGATTGCTTCGCCAAGTGATGTGCCCCAAGAGCGGCAGCTGATTCGTGATGTCATCCAGGAATGGAACGCCATTAACTCGGAGAGCACGAACCTTGTCCTCATGCCGATCGGATGGGAGACACATTCCTCGCCTGCCATGGGCGCGCCAGCACAGGACATCGTCAACAAACAGGTGCTCGAAGGTTGCGACCTGCTGGTTGCTTCTTTCTGGACACGAATAGGCAGCCCAACGGGCGAAGCTCCGAGCGGCACGGTTGAGGAAATTCGAAAGCACCTTGATGCTGGCAGACCGGCGATGGTCTATTTCTCCTCAGCGCCTGTTCGCCCCGACAGTATCGATGAAGCACAGTATGCCGCCCTGAAGGAGTTCCGAGAGGAGTGTCGCAAGCAGGGCCTCGTCGAAACGTACGATTCGTTGTCCGAATTCAGGGAAAAGTTCAGCCGCCAGCTCGCCCAGACAATCATCCGAAGGTTCTCCCAGAAGGAAGCCCAGGAAGGTTCGGTGCCCGGGGAGCCTCCGCAAAGACCTGATATGCCCGATCTCTCAGACGCAGCAAAAGAGCTTCTGATGGCCGCCTCAGAGGATCGTAACGGCACGTTGATGAAGGTTCGCACTTTCGGCGGCCTCATAGTCCAAGCAAATCGGAGAGAGTTCGGCGAGAAGCGTAACCCGCGGTCGGAGGCGCTCATGGAAGGGGCAGTCAAAGAGCTCTGCGAACTCGGGCTACTTGAGCCGCGCGGACAGAAAGGTGAGGTATTCGGAGTGACACAAGAAGGATATACAGTCGCGGATCGCCTCCGCAAAGAAGCGGGATCCTAGCAGACCTGAAGATGAAACGGCGTTGACGACTCGAGCCTGACGGGCAAGCCGCCAGGCGTCGAGCGCTCAAGCCCGGTGTCTTGGAGAGACAACCTCTCCGAGGCACCGGGCTCTTTGCTTTGGCGAGGACGAGAGGATGGAGACCTTCGCAACCGACATTGAGAAACTCAACTTCCTGCCACGGAGCGAGAAAGGCTCATCGTCCCGTTAGTATTTCCGTGTCTTCGGCGAGGACTTTCAGGTAGTTGCGGTAGCTGTAGACTCGGTCGCGCTGCTTTCCCGTGATCTCGTCGAGGACCTTAGCCTGGCAAAGCGCTCGAATGGCCTTGCCGGCGGTAGGCTTGCTGGTCTTCAGCAGCTTCATCGCCTTGGTCAGGGTGATGATCGGGTGGTCCGGCAGGGCATCGAACAGACGGATGGCCGTGACCGTGGCTGCGGAATGATTGAGCACCGTCCGGCGATCAGCGCCCACCCGTGCGAACAATCTCTTGGCGCTGTCCACGCCGTCCTTGGCCGCCTCGCGGACGCACTCGAGGAAGAAGGCCGTCCACCCCTCCCAGTCGCCATCGGTGCGCACCGTCGAGAGGCGGCGGTAGTACTCCTGACGGTGACGCTTGAACGCGAGGCTCAGGTAGAGCAACGGAGATGAGAGCAGACCCCAGCGCTCGACCAGGAGCGCGATCAGCAGCCGACCGATACGCCCGTTGCCGTCGAGAAAGGGATGGATGGTCTCGAACTGCACATGCGCCAGGCCGGCGCGAACAAGCGGGGGAAGATCGCTTTCCTCGTGGAGCCAGCGCTCCAATGCCGAAAGTGCGTCCCCCACGGCCTCATGGGGCGGAGGCACGAAGATGGCGTTGCCGGGCCGGGTCCCGCCGATCCAGTTCTGCGACGTGCGGATGACGCCGGGCCGCCGGTCGGCGCCTCGCGCGCCGTGAAGAAGGCGCTTGTGCGCTTCGCACAGGAGGCGCACGCTCAGCGGCAGTCCGCGCGGCTTCGAGATCTGGGAACGCGCGAAGCGAAGAGCGTCAACGTAGTTGCAGACTTCTTCCACGTCGGCAGGCCGGTCCGAGGTGCGAGTCGCCTCGTAGGCCAGAACATCTTCCAGCGTGGCCTGCGTGCCCTCGATTTGCGACGAGATGACGGCCTCTTTTCGCACGAACCCGTAGAGGAACCAGTTGGCGCTCGGCACCATGTCCGCGGCGACCGCCAGTCGGCCGAGAGCCGCCGTCGCCTCGGAGTGCAGTCGCGCCAGGTCGCCCTCGATGGCGAGGGGCGGTCCTTCCGGGGGAAGGGGATTCGGTATGAAGGCGCGGACATCTTCGCCCGCGACGGTCGTCGTTCGGTAGGTTCCGGTCACTCGTGCCATGGCAAGACAAGCCTCCTTTCCCAGCAAGACGCGCTGGTAAAGACATCTTACCTAACGCCGCCGCTAAGTCAAGCGTGCTTTACCAGTGGAGGAGCAAGGCGGAACGTCCATGCCCCCGGCTTGTGCTGAGGGCGAGCAGACAGAGTACCGACGTACGGCGCTGACGACTCAGGCCTGACGTCCGCCGGCCGACAGGCCGGGGCGAGCCGCCAGGCGTTGAAGGATCAAGCCCGGCGTCTTGGAGAGGCAACTCTCCGGGGCATCGGGCTTTTTGTTTTCGCGAGGACGAGACGGATGGAAACCTTCGCAACCGACATCGAGAAGCTCGACTTCCTGCCGGAAGCCGACGCGGCCCCGGTCCTGGCAGGCGCCCCTACTCGTCGTCCATGGAGCTACGCATGTAGTTCTCGCGCCACCAGGAGAAGTACCCCCATTCGTTCGCGCGGAACCGGCCCACCTGCTGCTCGTCTTCCGGGGCGTTGAGCTCGTTCGTAGGCGACGGCCTGCCCATGAGCACCTCGTACGCGGCGAACAGGTTCTGGAACCTGCGCTCCGCCTCAGGGTCGCCCGGATGCCGGTCCGGATGGCAGGCCATGGCCTGCATCCAGTAAGCCTTCTTGATGGCCGCGGTGTCCGCGCCGGCCGGCACGTCCAGGATCCTGTGCGCGCGCTGTTCGAGATCGAGCCGCCGCTGCGCCTCCTCCTGGAATTCGTCGTCGCGCACGTCATGGTCCTCAGACAACCGCTCTTCGCATCGATCTACGCCCGGCCGGGCCGGGAGCATGCCTCACGTCGGCCGCGCGCGAAACAGCGTACCCGCACAGCAGCGATCGGCACGCAGTCCGCTTCTCTCGCGCCAGTCCCCAGTATAGCGCATGCGGACCCCGGCTTCCAGGTCCGGCGCGTACACGCAACACTCGATGGGGCATCCGTCGTTAAGAGACCAAGCCGCCATCGAGCCAAACAAGTCCCCGCGGCTACAACTCAAAGGCGCGGCCCACGCCCCCGGGCACGCAGGTGTTCGGATACATGCGGCACAGTTCCTCCGCGTGCTGGGTGCAGTGCGCCGCGCACACGAGCTCCAGGCCCCGGACCCGCTCGAACTCGCGGAATCCGTGCAGCCCCCCCAGCAGCGCGCGCACCCGGCCCAAGCGCGCGGCCGCCTCCAGGATCGCGGCCACGCCGGGGTGCGCGCATCCGGTGAGCACCACCACGCCGCGCGGGCTTTCGATCAGCAACGCCTGTTCGCCGCCAGGCAGCTCGCCCGTGGAATGCAGCGGCCCCCACAGCGACTGAGCCTCGCGCACCGGCCTGACCTCGGCGCCGGACGGCACCTCGCGCCAGGACGCGGGCGCGTACACGGGAACCGGGCACACGGCCAGGAAGTCCGGCAGCCCGCCCGCGTGGTCCCAGTGGGCATGGGAGAGGAACACGGCCTCCACCTGCCCCGGATCGATGCCCAGCCCGCGAAGGTTCTCGAGCAGCACCGCGCCGTGCGCCCCGGTGTCAAAGAGCAGGGTGCGGCCCTCGAGCTCCACGAGCGCGGCAAAGCTCCAGTCCGCCTGGAGCCCAGGCACCCACAGCGCATTATCACATACGATCGTGATCCGCACCGGATTTCGTCCTGGACGAGACCCTCAGCTCGCAATCACGCCCAACCCGGACAAGCCGCGGCGCCGCGCCCTGCGCAGAGCGCCTCCAGTCGACGCGCACCATGAGGGCCACGGGGTCAAGTCTCGTCGTGCGTATCGTTGTCGACCCGCGCCTCGGCCGCTTGCTCGCGACTCGGGCCGCCCGCGAACAGGTCTTGATGCTCCTCGATCGTCCGGGCGACCACGCGCGAACACTCGCCCGTGCCCTTGCACGTAAGGGAGCGCACGTACGCCGGGTCCACCTGGGCCAGCGGCCGGCCGACCAGGTAGTCGCGCAGGCGATCCTCCAGGCGCTTGCAGTCGGGCAGGCCGCGGGTGATCCGGAACTCCCGGAACGCCAGCGCGCCGCGCTCGTCGCTGAGCACGAACCGCACCCGGTTCGCGCACTCGTCCTGCTGCATGTCGCTCTCCCGTGCACTTGCGGGGGCCCGAACGTGCGCCGCCCATTTCCTCCGGCCGCCTGCGCCACCGCGCCCGAGGGAGGCGCTGCCGAACCGAACCATCGGGCCTCCGCCCCAGGGACGGCCGCGCTGACAGCCGCCCTTGTTCCTGTCTCCTCAAGATAGAAGGGCGGCCGGGCGCATGGGTTTGCCACCACCCGGCCGCCTGACTGCTGCGGACCGGCTCAGGCAGAGGACTCCTTTTCCAACTCGTCCAGGCGCGCCTGCACGTCCTTGAGCGCGCTCTGCAGGTACTCGGCCTGGCCCTTCAGGGCCTGGGTCTCCTGCGCGCGGCTCGGCGCCGCGTACGAGGACGCGTACGCACCGCCCGCAGCGTACGCGGGCGCTGCGCCCCAGCCGCCGGGCCCGTAGGCCGGCAGGCCCATGCGCGCGCGCTGCCAGCCCGGAAGGCCGGTGGCATGGTACCAATTGCGCCAGCCGCGGCCTCCACCACGGAAGCCCCGGCCGAATCCACCGCCGAAGCCGCCGCCCGGGACCGGGTTCGCGTATCCGGGCACGCCGTACCCGGCGCAGTACCCGGCCGCACGTCCAGTCATGGGGCCCATGCCCCCCGGTCCGGTTCCGTCACCACCAGGCATTGTCTTCTCCTTTCCTGCTTCGGGTCACGTCCGATTCGCTCCGTGGGCAGAGCGCTGTGTGCGCGCCGCCCGTGGCTCCAGTCATCCGGGCCCAACGCCCGGCCATCCACGCATCATGCGCGCGCCACACCGCGGACAGGCCACGGAGGCGCAGGGCCGCCCCGGCCCGTGTGCCAGGGTGGCCCCGCAGTTCGGGCAGGCGCACACACCGCCCGGTCCGCGTCCGCCTCGGGCCCGGCGCCTGCGTCCGCGCCCGCGGGGCCCGCCCCCAGGCAGCGAGAAGCCCGGCCCGGGCAACCGGCCGGCGCGGTACGCAGAGAGCACCTCCTCCACGTCCCCGGCCACGAACGGGATCACCTCGATTCCCGACGCGGCCAGGATGCACGCGAGCGGCCGACTGACCGCGCCGCACACGAGCGCGTGCACGCCCAGATCGGCGAGCCTGCGCGCGCGGGGCCCGGGACCGGCCTCCGCGAGCGAGACTTCCTGCCGGCCGACCTCTTCACCCTGGTCAAGGTCCACCAAGAGCAGCCGGCGGGCGCTGTCGAGCACCGGGGAGATGCGCTCTCCCCATACCGCAAGGCCCACTCGCATGCACAATCCTCCGTCCCTTGTGTCGTGGCAAGCATCATTCCATTCCGCAGCGAAGAAGCGTGTTTCATAAGGCACTGTTAGTAAAAAGCTTGTGGCTACGCTCGCCCATGGATGGAGTTGCATACAGTAGCATAATGACTGATATCTCGGCGCATTTGGTGCAACTCTGCTACTGTATGGATGCGTCCTTCTCGGCCCGCCATGCGATTCGCGGGCTGGGACATGGCGTGTTTGGGCTGCTCACGGAGCCGAGGAAGTGGGGCCTCAGAAGTACAGGGCGACCTGGGCGAACAGGCTGTGCGGGCTGCCGCCATACTCGCTGCGCAGCTCTCCGTCTTCGGGGCCCCGGCCCCAGGGCAGGAACCCGGTCACGGAGACCGTGGTGTTCTCGGTCGCGAACCACTCCACAGAGGGGCTGGCCATGCCGGACCCGTCGGACGGGTTCTCGACCAGGGAGCAGGACACGGAGACCACGTCGCTTACCGGGTAGCTTACCTGGAGCCCCAGCGCCCACCGGCCTATGATCTGCATGTCGCCGCGCAGCAGGCGCTCCTGGAGCGCGGGCGCGGCAAACCGCCGGGACAGCTCGTCCGTGTCCGCCACCCCGAACCCGCTGTGGTGCACCTCGCCGAGCACGGTGAGCCCCCGGCCCACATCAAAGGTGTACGAGGCGCCCAGCACCCCCTTGGCGAGCACGCGGTCGTTGCTCAGCACCCCGCCGTCGGGGTGCGGGTCCGGTACCCGGAACGCGGCGAGCTCCGCGTGGACCTCGGCATCCGCGACCGCGGAGCTCACCACGAGCGCCGCGAACTCGTCCTCGGCGCGCTTGCCCGCCAGCAGGGCCGCGTCCATCGTGCCCACATACCCGCGCAGGCGAACGAACGCGGCCGAGCGCTCCCAGTCCTCGCCGAACACCGCGAAGGCCGTAGCCGAGCTCGTGGGCGAGAGGCGCACCTCCGTGCGCACCGCGTCTACGCCCCGGCGCCACTCGCGGTCGACCTCCAGAGGCGAGAAGGGCGCGAACATGTCCACCGCGCTGAAGAGCACCCCGCGCCCGAGCCCCACGGCCTGTCGGCCGACCACGACTTCGCCCCAGGTCGGATGCAGGGCAAACAGCGCCCGGTCGAGCTCGTGGTGCACGGTGACCCGATCCCGGTCCAGGATGTCGTCATACCCCGGACGGATCCGGTAGGGCGGCTCGGCCTGAGCCGGAAGCGCCATCCCGCCGCCGGCCGCGCCGGAGTCGTGACTCGTCCAGCGCAGACTCTGCTCGTAGGCGACCTCTGCGTCCAGCATTTCGCTGGCTGCGTACTGCAGGCCCAGGCGCAGGCGAAAGAGCCCCAGGCCGCTGAGCCGCTGGGGATAGAGCTCGCGATCCTCGGGCGCGTACGCGGCCAGGCCGCTCCACTTGGCCCCGCCTTGCAGGACCAGGCGGCCCGGGCCCTGGTCCGCGGACCACAGGTCCACCGCCCCGGCGCGGCGCGCGCACAGAACCGCCAAGGCTGCCAGCAGAGCGCCCACGGCTGTGCGAATGCGGTTCCGGGAAGACACTCACCAATCTCCGATCCGGTCGTCCGAGGCGCCGGCCCGGCCCGGCGTGCGCACCTCGTCGCCCGCCACCCGTCCGTCGTCCAGGGTAATCACCCGGCGGGCGTGGCGCACCACCCGCGCGTCGTGGGTGGCAAAAAGGAACGTGATCTCGTGCTCCTGGTTGAGCATGCGCATCATGCGCAACAGGGCCTCCGCGTTCTCGCCGTCCAGGTTGGCCGACGGCTCGTCCGCGAGCACGAGCCGCGGCCGGCTGGCCACCGCGCGGGCCACGGCCACGCGCTGCTGCTGTCCGCCGGAGAGCTCGTTGGGCCGCCGGTCGGCGAACTCCGCGAGGCCCAGCTCATCAAGCACCGCCAGGGCCCGGTCGCGGCGCTCGGCGCCCACGCCGCGCAGCTCCAGCACGAACTCCACGTTCTCGCACGCGGTGAGGACAGGCACCAGATTGTAGGCCTGGAACACGAACCCGAGCTCGTGCAGGCGCAGGTCCGCGCGCTCGCGCTTGGACAGGGCCCCGAGGTCGCGGTCGAACACACGCACCGACCCCTGCGTGGCCACGTCCAGGGCCCCGATCAGGTTCAGGAGCGTGGTCTTGCCGCTGCCCGACGGGCCCACGATCGCGGCGAACTCGCCCGCGCGCACCTCCAGGCTCACGCCGCGCAGGGCCGGGGCCTCCACCTTGCCCGCCCGGTAGACCTTCACGAGATCGCGCGTCTCCACGAGCATCCGTTCGCTCATGCCGGGTTCCTCGTCTGTGGCCATTGCGTCCTCACTGCTCCACGCGCAGGGCGTCGGCCGGGTCCGTGCGCACCGCGTACCAGGAGGGGTACAGGGAGCTGAGGACCGTGGCCGTGAGCGCCAATCCCAGACCCAGCGGCACCAGCCACCAGCCAAAGTCGCCGTAGATGATCGGGTCCAGGAGCACGTTGCTGACCGCGAGGTCCGCGCCCCCGTAGAGCTCGGTGAAGTCGATGCCTTGCCACGCCAAGAGCCACGCGAACGGCAGGCTCAGTGCGAGCGCGGCCGCCGCGCCCGTGAGCCCCAGGAACAGGCCCTCGACCACAAGCACCCCGGCGAGCCGCCACCGCGGCATGCCCAGGGCCGCGAGCACCGCGAACTCGCGGCGCCGCTCCAGGGCCGCGGCGAGCTGCGCGCTCGCGATGCCCAGGAACACCATGGCCACCACGAGGCCCACCATCAGGTTCGTCCAGGTCTCGTCGATCTTCACGCCCTGGGCGAGTTCGGGCACGAGCTCGGCCCAGGTGACCACGGCCAGCCGGTCCGGAAGCTCCTTCTCCAGGGACCTGTGCATCTCCTGGAGGCGCTCCGGATCGGCCAGCAGGATCGTGATCTCCGCCACCGGGGCGTATCCGGTGATCTCGGCGAGCTCGGCCAGCGACACGTGGCACAGGCCCGCGTCCAGGTCGCGGCTGCCGGTGGACACGAGCCCCACGATGCGCAGCATGGCGCTGCGCATCTCGCCGCCCTGGCCGGAGACCGTGACCATCAGGTCGTCGTCCACCGCCACGTCCAGGCGGTCGGCGATGGCCTTGCCCACCACCACGGCGCCCCGCTCCCCGGGCTTGAGGTACCGACCCCGGGTCACCTCGCGCACGAGCCGGTTGAGCGCGGGCTCCACCTGCGGGTCCACGCCGACCATCTGCACCCCCGCGGTGCGCGTGCCGAACCCGAGCAGCCCGTCCGTGCGCGCGTGGGGCGCGACGGCCTCGAAGCCTGCCCGGCCGCGCAGCTTCTGGACAAACCGCGGGCCATCCTCCAGGCGCAGGTCCGCTTCCCGCGTCTTGACCCACTCTCCGGGAACCACCCGCAGGTGCCCGGTGCCGCTCCGGGCCGCGGCGCGCATCATCATCTCGCCCTCGCCGCGCACAAAGCTCACGAGCAGCAGGCACACCCCGCACCCCAAGCCGATGCCGGCCACGGACAGGATGCTCCGCCGGGTGTGCCGGGCCAGACTGCGCACCGCGTACTTGGTCCCCGTGGAGGAGCTCATGCGCGCATGGCCTCCATGGGTTCGAGCCGCGCGGTCACCGCCGCCGGCCACAGGGCCGCCACCACGGCCGTGAGCACCACCGCGACGAACCCCGCGAACACGTCGGCGGCCGCGATCCTCGGGTGCACGAGCAGCGGGAAATTGAGGCCCTGGTAGCTCAGGTCCTTCACGGCCTCGCCGCCCCACGAGGCCATGTCAATGCCCGGCCCGGCGGTCGCGGCCACGAACAGCACGCCGAACGCGGTGCCCACGAGCACCCCGAACACCCCGAGCAGCACCGCCTCCGAGAGGATCATGCGCACAAGCCGCCCGGGATGCGTGCCCAGCGCGAGCAGCATCCCGAGCTCGTGCATGCGCTCGAACGTGGCCATCATCAGGGTGTTCGCAATGCCCGCGACCACGGCCACGAACACGAGGGCCAGCACGAAGTAGCCCATGTAGTCGACCATGTCCACGATCATCACGAGCTGGGGCACGAGCTCCTGCCACGTCTTGACCTCCAGGTCCTGCAACGAGGAGAGCTCGGCCAGACGCTGTGCGAGCGGACGAGCCTCGACCCCGGTCTCGCCGCGGACGACCACCTCGTGGGCCTGGTCCGGAAGCACGAAGAGCTCCTGCGCACGCGCAAGCGGCATGACCACCCCGGATTCGTTGATGAGGTTCACCGGCGTGCGCACCACCGCCTCGACCGTGAACAGGCCCGTGGCGTACGAGCCGTCGGCGGCCTGGCCGATCAGGGCGATCTCCTGCCCGGCCTGCGCACCCGTGCGCCGCGCGAGCCGGTGCCCGAGCAGCACCCGGTCCTCGCCCAGGTCCGCCTCCAGTCCGGGCAACAGGCCGTACTCGCTGCGCTCCACGTCGATGTCCACGCCCACCACCGTGGCCGCGTATGCGTCGCGCTCGGGCGCGATCAGGGTCGGCGCATGCACGCGCGCCGAGGCGGAGGACACGCCGGCCGTCGACCGCACGTCCTGCAACACGCGGGACAGGTCGCGGATAACGAGGTCCATGGCGCGCTCTTCGCGCCACTCCGGGTGGTGGATCTGCACGTGCCCGAGCATGGGCCCGGTCAGCGCGCTGTAGATCCCGTCCGCATACCCGCGCATGAGGCCCTGGCTGGCCAACAGCCCGAACTGCCCGATGGCAATGGCCAGGAGCACCAGCACCGTACGGCGGCGGCTGCGGCCCAGGTTGCGCCAGGCGATCTGCACGGTGCTCAGCCGCATCCGGCGCTCCCGGGCCTAGCGCTTGCGCTCGAGGTTGGAGAGGCTGAACTTGCCCGCCTCCACCTCCACGCCGAAGTCGATGTCCAGATACAGGAACTCGGTGCGATGGCCTTCCTGGTCCTGGGGGATGAGCACGATGTGCGCGGGCAGACGCCGACCGTCGAACACCCGCACCTGATCCCAGGTCATCACGCGCGCCAGGCGGCCCTTGCGGTCGTACCACTCGGAGGTCAAGGGCAGGCGGCCGTCCTCGGAGACCACGAGCTCGAACCGGTCCCACAGGCCCACCACGCCCTCCTTGGCCGTGAACCGAACGCGCCAGCCCGGCGGATCCTGCGAGCGGCCCACGAGCTCATACCGGTAGTCCTCGTCGTACGAGGTCTCGCGCACCAGGTCGTCGTTGGTCAGGTCGCTTCCCATCCAGGAGGAGAGCATCATGGACGGGGGAATGCGGATCGTGCGGTTGATGCGGGGGAAGTAGTTCCACAGGTTGTCGCCGACCTTCAGGGTGGCGGTGCCCTGTTCGCGCGGCGGGGACTGGATCACGACCAGGGCCTTCTCCTCGCCCTGGGTCCACATCTCCATGCGCAGGGTGCGCTCGCGCCGGGGCCGGATCACGGTCATCTCGGCCACGCTGTGGCTGCTGTCCGCACGGTACAGGTCTTCGAAGTAGTCGACCACCGCGTCGAGGTCGAGCTCGCCGTCCTGCAAGAGGGGCGGCTTCTTGGCCTCCTCGATGCGCTCGCCTGGGGCCTCTGCGCCCTGTGCGCGTTCGTCTTGGTCGCTCGCGGCGGCCGCCGCGGGCGGTGCCATTTGCCCGCCGCTCGCGTCCTGCGCCTTTGCGCGGGCTGCGAGGACCAGCACCGCTGCGAGCAGGAACGCGGCGATACAGGCCCATGCGCAGACCGCGCTCGGATACCGCCGGATCGCTACAGGACGATGACGCATGGGCCCGGCCCTCCGCCCGGCGGGCGCTCCCCTAACCTCCCCTGTGGCGCGCGATGCCGGTGGCAAGAGTATACCCCGGCGCGGCTGGTTCGTCCAGCGCGAGGCAAGCATGCCTCGTAGGGCAAGCGGCTACGCGCGAGATGGGCTCTGAAAGGGAGAGACCAAAACCGATTGATTGAAAGCCCTAGATGAATGCCTGCCGACGGAAGCCGCAGGCGTCCGGCAAGCCGCCGGGCGGGACCCGGGATCGGGCCCCGCCCGCAGCGAATCGCGTTCTATTGACCGGCGGCCAGACGCCGGTCGGGTGCTGATCGGTAACTAACGCTCGTCGGACAGCGGGCTCATCTAACCGCCTTACTCGAGGGACTCGTGCCACAGGGTCCAGTACCGCGGGCTCTTGATCGTGTACCAGGCCCGCGCGTACTCGCCCTCGGCGAGCGCGGTCTGGATCTCCTTGAGCGTCGCGTCCATGTACGCCGCGTCGTCCGCAGACAGGTTCTCTCGCGCCTGTTCCTCGGCCAGAAGCTCGCCCACCCGGGCGGTGAGCTCCTGCAGGTACGCGAGCTCGTCGGGCTGCGGTTCGCCCGTCTCGTAGGAGACCACCTCCAGGTCCGGCGCGTCCACGCGTAGCGCCACCAGGCCGTACGGCTCCAGGGAGATCGAGAGCGTACGCTCCCCGTCGGGGTCGCCCGTCAGGTCCACTGCCTCGCCGGTGGGCACCTTGGTCACCTGGCCGGACGTGCGCAGGGTCAACGTGGCGTCGATGTGCCAGTAGCCGGGATTGGCCACGTACAGATACGCGTCCTCGTCGCGGTTCAGCTTGCGGATGGCCACGTTCGTGTGCAGCCCGGTGTCGAGCGCTCGGTCGAAGTGCTCCTTGGGCAGGCTGGCGAACGGCACCAGGATCGGCCGCAGTCGGCTCTGATGGCCCATCACCAAGGTGTGGTCCGTGAACCCGGTGATCAGAATATTCGGGTCCGCGGTGATGATCGCCTGGATGAACCCTTCGCGGCAATGCCGGCCCGCATACATCGGATGCACGGTGAGCTGATGCGTGCGCTTGACCACCCAGTCGAACCCGTCCACGAGCGCGGGGTAGCCCCAGTCTCCGAACACCTCGCCTTCTTCGTAGTGCCACCGGCTCTCGATCCAGCTCGTGCGCACCAGCACGTAGTTGGGTCCGTCGGGGTTCACGAACGCGTCGGCGTACTCCTGGCTCTCGCGGCCCTGCCACTGGTACGGATTGCGGTTGCCTGAGGTCTGGCGCCATCCGATGGTCCACCGGCCCATGCCCAGGCCTTCCCGACCGTGCCACAGCGACATGTCGTGCCCGTAGTCGCGCAGCAAGTCCTCGGCCGGCCTGCCGCTGTCCATCCACGTCTTGAAGAGGCTCGGGTGCGAGGTGCACAACACCCCGAGCAGGGCGAGGTCCGAGCGCCCCGCCTGGAGCACGTCCAGGCCCTCGGAGATGATCTGGTTGAACTCTTCGCACCGCCATTGGCGGAACGCTTCGCGCAGCTCGTCGTTCTCCCGGATCAGCGCCGCCCGCTTCTGGAACCGGGCCGGGTCTTCGCGGTCCACCGGCACGGTCACGCCTGTATCCTCCTCGAACATGCGCAACGACGTGTCGTCGTAGCTGAGGAAGAACGGGTCCGAGAAGTCGAGCCTCGGGATGAAGGCCGGGTAGTACATGGGCACCTCCACCGGTCCGAAGAGCATGTGCGCTCCCCGGTAGTGGGACAGGTGCCCGAACGTACGCAGGTGATCGGTCAACAGCCGCGCGAACTCGACGCGGTAGTCCGGATGCGTCCAGTTCTGGCAGCAGATCGTGGGATGGTACCGGTACCGGTAGAGCTGCTTGCCGTCCCGGTCCACGAGCCAGATCGTGTCCTTGCCCTGGGCCACCTGGGCGTTGTTCACCTGGGTGGACAGGTAATGGAACTGCCCGACCTCCAGCCCGGAGTACACCCCGATGCCGTTGAGGTCCAAAACATGCGCCAGGAGCTGGCGGAACGCGGTGGGCACGCGCGCCGTGGCGATGTGCGGCGCCGGGGTGAGGGGGCGGTTCCCCTCGTTGTACTGGAACGAACCGATGATGTGCTGGTTCTGCCCGATGAACCGCAGGTACCGCGCGTATCGCTGCGCCGCGCCCGTCGCATAGATGAGATGGTTGATGCGCCGGTCCCACGCACTCAATTCCGCCTGCTCGGCCTCGATCCGGTCGGCCAGGGCCGTGGCCTGTGCCTGGTCCTCTTCCAGCGCGCGTCGGCGCACCCAGGTGGGACTGGGGCTCGGTGGCCGGCTGTCGAACACCGCGCCCGCGCCGTTGAAGCCTTGATCGCCATAGATCTGCCGCTCGGTGTGGATAAGGTACTGGCGGTTGTTGCCGCCCTGCACCTCAGGCAGGCCGTTGCGGATCCAGTACAGCTTCACGGACTGCACAGCCGCACCATTCAAGTGGTTGATCACGTCCAGGGTGTGCACGCCCGGGTCGGCCACGTGAATCCAGTAGAGCTTCTGCATCTCTCCGGTGAGATAATGCCGCCCGCCGGACTGGTACGCGGCCGACGTCTGTCGCTTGCTCCAGAACGCGCTCTTCTGCACGATGTCGAACTCGGTCAAGCGTTCCGCGTCGTCCGGGTAGGTGGCCTCCACGAGATAGAAGTCGCCGGGGTGCTCGAAGTCCTCGAGCCGGTAGCTGATGACCGAGTTGCGCGCCGACGCGGTCTCGCGGTACACGAGCCCGTCCTTGCGCACAATGGTGGGTTCGGTGACCTTCTCAGGCGACCCGCCCCGGCGGGCATCCGTGACCTCCACCCAGGGGTGTGGATCATCGGGACTTGTGAAGTCCACGGTCTGTTCGAGCTCGAGGTCCAGCCCGGCCAACAGGTCGTCGGGCGCCACGGTCTCGCCCTGATGGCGCGGCCACACGACCA
>Ga0180432_10004622_pt1 | contig 18776 bp, 15 predicted proteins | sample SS_ome_10_FD_132414 | JGI IMG/M metagenome (GOLD analysis project Ga0180432, IMG submission 132414) | Hypersaline lake sediment archaeal communities from the Salton Sea, California, USA - SS_1_MS_2 metaG | ecosystem: Environmental > Aquatic > Non-marine Saline and Alkaline > Hypersaline >...
GGCTTAAGCTAAACTGACTTGGACCCGGCACTGCTCCATCCACCCCGGTAGGGGTGGCCGATTTGCCCGAGAAGATGGCCGGTTTGGAGCGAAACCGGTGTCCGATTTCACCGAAATACGCACGCAGCAGTGTATGGAGCTCTTGTTCCCGCGCCAGCCGCCAAAAACGGACGAGGTCCTAAGAGCGATTTCGTAAAGCGGTTATGCAAATACCCGGGAGATCCGAAGGTCATCGCCGAGGCTCAAAAGCACATCCTGGAGGCCCACGCCGAGCGCCTTTCCAAAGAGCTAGGCAGGCCAGTGACCGTAAAGGACATTGAGGAGGGAAAAGCTCCCCGGCCCAAGGTCCTAGACATGTTCGCTGGGGGAGGAGCCATTCCTCTGGAGGCTTTGCGTTTGGGCTGCGAGGCCTATGCCCTGGAACTGAACCCGGTAGCCCATATCATTGAGCTGTGCACCCTAGTCTACCCCCAGAAGTATGGTAAGCCGGACGAGAACGCTAAAGGCTCTGCTGCCGACGGCACCTGGGCCGGCCTGGCGAAAGAGGTGGAATACTGGGGGAATTGGGTATTGGAGCAGGTGAAAGCCGAGATAGGAGACCTATACCCTCCCATCCCCGACCCTAAGAACCCACCTCAGAAGCTAGCAGGCCGCCGCCAACAGGAGTTTGGAGTGCCTGGCTTTGAGAAACGCCAGCCCGAGCTGACAACTCCAGGTGGATACCTGACGCCTGTGGCTTACCTATGGACCCGAACCGTTTCCTGTAAGAATCCCGCGTGCAGAGCCAGGGTACCACTAGCGAAGTTGTTTTGGCTGTGCCGTGAAAGGGAAGACAGAGAAGGTCGCTATGTCGTTCTTCATAGGCACCTTGACCATGATTCAAGAAGAGTCGTGTTCACTGTGGCAGAGGGGACCAGCCGACAAGACTTGGAGCTAGGGAGCGCTGTCGGGACTGTTGCTGGCAATGTGACATGCCCCTTCTGTAGCACGGTTTGTGACGATCAGTACGTGAAAGAGGTAGGACTATCTGACGGACTTGTGCTCCAGCTGATGACAGTTGCCTGTGTCAATTCGGGTCGCAGTGGTAAGCTTTACCTGAATGCAGCTGATATACCCGAAGACGCCGTGCCAGAAGACTCCAAATTAACCGCCGCCCTTGAAGCTATCAAACGCAGGATAGGGCTGCAACCGCCATCTGAACCAGTTACGACGGATGGAAAGCAAAGTGTTTGGATAAACCTTTACGGACTTACTGATTTTGGTAAGGTCTTTACAGCACGCCAGCATGTTGTAGGTCTCTGTTTCTCGTCAGCGATTCGTGAAGTGGTCGAGCACATGAAGAGGCTATCTCACGAACCTGGCCACGTTACTGCTGTCGCTGATTACCTGGCTATGGCGCTAGACCGGCACATGAATCAAAATAACACACTAACTATCTTCAACGCCCAGGGTGAGACTATCGAGGGGGCAGTAAACGACAAGACGCTGCCCATGGCTTGGGACTTCGCGGAGCCCAACCCTTTCAGTCGAGTAGGTGGCAGCTTCAATAATGCGCTTGACTGGGTTGTAGCGGTTGCTTTGGAGTTAGCAAACGTGGTGTTCCCTCTGTCGGCCCATGTTTCGCGTGGCACGGCCACACAGCTAGCTTTTCCTGATAAATTGTTCGATGCCGTGGCGACTGACCCGCCATACTACGACAATGTCAGTTATGCCGTGCTATCTGACTTCTTCTACGTATGGGTGAAGAGGGCTATTGGATTCCTGCATCCTGAGCATTTCGCCGCTGAAACCGCGCCCAAGCGTAACGAGACAGTTATGGACGCCCTCAGATATGGCGGCAGTAGTGAGCGCGCCCGTGAGGCATACCACCAAATGATGGCGCAGGCCTTTAGGGAAGCGCATCGGGTGCTCAAGCCCAATGCTCCTTTGACCTGCGTTTACGCACATAAGACGACGCTTGGCTGGGCAACCTTAGTTGACAGCCTTCGTAACAGCGGATTCTACATTACAGAGGCCTGGCCGATTGAAACTGAACGCAAAGGAGGGCGTAAAACCGGCAAGGCTGTTCTGTCCTCGAGTGTCACTCTAGTAGCCCGCAAGCGTGAAGCGAGTGCTGTAGGAGCTTATGAGACCGAGGTACGGCCTGACTTGGATGCCATCGTTCGTGAGCGCGTTGAGACCCTGTGGGAACAGGGTGTCTCGGGGGCGGACCTGGTCATCGCCGCCGTCGGCGCAGGGCTTCGAGCGTTCACACGCTTCGCACGTGTGGAGTACTCTAACGGAGAAGAGGTACCAGCAGAGCGCTTCTTGGCCGAGGTGGAAGGGGTGGTGCTGGAAACCCTTCTTGAGAAGATCTTCGGGTTGGTAGGAGCAAAGGTATCTGCAGTGGATGGTCCCAGCCAGTTCTATGTCCTCTGGCGCTACACCTACCACGCCTTAGAGCTAGAGGCAGGGGAGGCCATTGTATTTACCTATGGAATGCCCGTAGAGTTGGATGGGGCTCGGGGACTATCGGGTGGTTCCCGCGCGCTAGTGGAGAAGAAAAAGAACAAGTATCGCCTGCGGGACTTCACAGAACGGGGGGACGAAGACAAACTGGGAATTCTGTCTCAAGATGGCACCCCTGCACCCCTCATCGATGTGCTACATCGTGTGTTGTATTTGATGGAGAACCAGCCTGCCGCGCTGTCGCAATTCCTTTCCGAGGCTAAACCAGACCTGGAGCGCCTGCGCCTGGTGGCTAACGCCCTAGCGGGCCCTCACCTGAAAGGTGCTCAGGAAGATACCCCCCGGGTGCTAACAACGCCGAAGGAGCAATCCGCCCTCGCCAAGTTAGTGGCCAACTGGCACACGGTGATTGAAGGCCGTGTGACACCCGCGGAGCGAGCCGGTCAGCAGAGGTTACTCTAATGCCTGCCCATTCCATGATAAGGAGGCAGCTATGACAACATACAAACTCAGGCCCTGGAGCCAGGTAGTACACCTGCATCCTGATGTGGATGCAGGCAACCTTACTGAGGCAGTTTTTGCGATTGATCTCGGCGCGCTGGCTGCCGGAGACCCCAATGTGCCTGCCGTCTACCGAGACCCAGAATCATTCTTCCGGGCAACCTATCTCACAGCTGATATGCGATCTCTCCTCGAACAGGTGCTGGCCTCCCTCGCAGGACAACAGGGATACAACCGCGTCCTGAAATTACGCACCCCATTCGGAGGCGGGAAATCTCATACCCTGGCGACGCTGCTTCATGCGGCTCGCTCCCGGGGAGCTTTGAAAGTGCTCCCGGAAGCCCAAAATCTGTCTGACCCTGGCTCAGTTGATGTGGCGGTCTTCGACGGCGAGAAGTTCGACGCAAGAGAAGGTGTTACTCTTTCCGATGGTCAGCATATCCGCACCATGTGGGGCTGGCTCGCTTGCCAACTGGGAGAGGAATACTACAAAATCGTGCAAGGTCACGACCAGGACCGGGTGTCTCCCGGTGGCGATGTCATTAAGAAGCTATTGACTAGCAAACCCAAGCTCTTTCTCCTGGATGAAGTTCTGAAGTACATGGAGCGGGCGTCATCTGTTAAGGTTGAAGACTCAACCCTCCAACGCCAAGCCCTAGACTTCCTTCAGAACCTTACGGTTGAGGTTGCTAATAGCAAAAATGCTGCCATGGTCTATTCTCTTCAGTGGAGCGCCAGAGAAGCCCTGGGGAATGTGGCATTGCTGGAACAGCTTGACCACATGGCTGCAAGAGTGGACCAGCTACGAGAGCCTGTTTCCGGAGACGACATCCTTCATGTTCTGCATCGGCGGCTTCTGGCACGCCTGCCTGACGAAGATGTGGCCAGCGCGGTGGCCGTCGCTTATCAGGAGATTGTTACTGGTATGCGCCGTGCTCACGCGGTCTCAGTTGCTGAACGGCAGCAGGCTGAGGATGAAGGGTTAGAGTTGCAGGAGCGACTGAACAATGCGTATCCATTCCACCCTGCTCTTATTGACATCATGCGAGAGCGGTGGAGCTCACTGGATGTCTTCCAGCGGACACGAGGGGCACTGCGATTCCTGGCATCCTGTCTCTACACAGTGAAGCGAGCCAACACGGCTAAGCCTCTGCTTGGCCCCGGGGACGTACCTCTGGACGACCCCGAGGTGCGAGTTAAATTCGTCAAGGAGTTAGGGCTGCGAGATGAGTATGATGGAGCTCTGACTGCCGACTTATGTGGCCCTAACGGCCGGGCTAAACGTATAGATGAACGGCTCGCTCGCGAGAACCCCGGGCTTGTGGGAACCAGGCCAGCTACTCGATTAGCGACCGCCATCTTTATGTATTCCTTCGGGGGACTGCGCCGAGGCCCTGCAGATGCAGAGACGCTCCCTCCAGGCGTCACGGAGGCTGAGCTCCTGGCATCTGTCATCAGCCCTGAGCTTGACAACATCACCGCCACGGCAGCTTTGTCAGAACTGCGCAACCATTGCCTCTACCTCCACTATGATGGCGTCAGATATGTCTTCAAAAAGGACCCCAATGTTACCAAGCTTATCGAGGACGAGGAGCAGCAGGTCGCCCGGAAACCGGCAGAGGTTCGTCAAAAAATCAAGGAGTTGCTTATTCAGCATCTTCAGGGACACCGCGAAGCTATCGTCTGGACGGAGCGTAGCGTGGACCTGCCAGACGAAGACCCATCGTTTCTTATCGGCTACCTGCCACTGGAGTCCGTAGCCGAGAACCGCCAGACTCAGGAAAGGCGAGCTAAGGAGCTATTGGAGAAATACGGTGAACGGCCTCGTCGTTACCGCAACGGCGTTGGGTTGGCTATTCCGCACAAGGATCAAATTGAACCTCTCCGCCGGGCGGTGCGATACCTGATGGCTATAGAACGCATAGAAGCCAAGAAAGCCCAGCTCCGGCTGAACCGGGACCAGCTTCAGCAATTGAACGAACGGAAGCGAACAGAGGAGGCAGGAGCTGAATCGGCTTTCAGACAACTGTATTCAGCCGTGTGGCTACCCCGGGCTGAGAATGGCGCTATAGGGCTAGAATCGGTGGAGGCAGGTGGGCGTCCCCTACAGAGCACAGGTGTCCACGAACGTGTTATGGAATTGCTCACCAACACCACTAAGAAGGTTTTCTCAGGCACCACACCAAGGAAAATCGTGGAACTTATGCGTCTGGGCGAGGCAGAGTCGGGGCGGGCTCTTCGTTTAGGCATCAAGACCTCGGAAATTCGGGACGCCTTCTATAGCTTCCTGGGATTCACTCGCCTGGATACAAGCGATGCCGTAAGGAAGGCCATTGCCAGAGGGGTGCAGGAAGGAGTATTCGGTTATACAAGCGGTGCTGTTCCTGCCCTGGGAGATGATGGAAAATATCAGATAGCCCGGGACAAGATTATATTTGGACGACCTATCCCCGATGACGAAGTAGACCTCGATTCTGGCTTCCTAGTGATGCCTATGGCTTTCCCACCCGCTCCTGAGCCGGCTGGAGTCAGCACTGGCGGTGAAATTCTAGAGGGAGGAGTACCGTATAGTGGAGGGGCTGTGGAAACCGCCGAAACGACCGGAGAGAAGGAAGGTGGTATCCCTACTATACAGTCCAGGAAAGATGTGACACTCGTTATCAAAGGCTCTCGTGATCAGCTATACAAAGCGTGGCCTGCGATTGCCAACTTGGCTGACAAGGCTGGCAAGGCCTCCATACAGGTCAGTGCGACAAGCGAGGAGGGTTTCGACCCATCGTGGCTGCGTAATGCCGTCTACGAACCGCTAGAGGAGGCGGATGTGCTAAGTGAACAAGAAGAACGAGGCAGTTGATGGTTCACTGCCGTCTGTTGAGATAACGAGAAAATTGTGGGAAGTCATTTATGGTGACGATAGCAATTGAATCATAATGACAGTTCGAAGCATTTGAATATATACGGCGGTAGCCAAAGTGTAATGTCAGGAACAGATAGTTAAACTGGAAACGCTTGTTACTGAATGTGAATCCTGATTACCTCTTTAGGGTGATAGGGGCGCATGGCAAACAAAGCGTTTTTAGCTCTGTGTTTGGGGACTGCAAACAAATCCTTCTCCGCGGGGGCTTCAAATACACTTCGACATCGTTGCACAATGACTCATTTTGTAGCACTCAAGAAATTATCTGGCGATATACTGCTTGATAGTCACTCCATAAGCCTATGCTGTTCGGGTGCAATTGGTCGCTTACGGCTGGTCTTTTTTCGGAGCTTTCGTTTCAGGCTGAAAGGCACTTGGCCGATGTCATAGCCTTGCTGAGCTATAGTGAGGTTTGCGAGAATAAGGGCTGATTTCGGAATGCACCTATCTTTGTAGACGACTACTTTCCCGTCGTTCTCTATAAACCAAGGCTCCCAGTTTTCGCGCCAGACAAGGATCTTGCCTAACGCTGTCAGCACCATTTGGCTCGAATCCCCACCGATTTGTAGGATTTTGCCGCCATGATTATGGAGTTCGGGATAAAGCCTAAGCCTTGTTTCCTTGTCGTTGTGTTGGTCATGGCATACCAAGATTCGTCCTTGCTTTCTGGCTAGCCGTAATACTTTCACGTCATCTCTAATGAGTTTCGAACCTCTAGGAGCGAAACTCACATCAAAGCCAACTGCTCGGAGATAGTCGGCAAGCTCAGGGTATATATCTCCGTCAAGCAGCAGCCGCTCTAGCTTGGGTAATGGGTGTGTTAAGAAATTGCTCGTACTCAATCACCTTCTCGATGAGTTGTTTGGCTAAACCATATAGCTTGGCTAATTCGTCGCTTGTTTTGCCAGCGAGGAACTTGGTGAAGAGAGCATGGGTCGGAATCCTAGTATTCTTAATTACCGGCTCGCCGTCCATAATCCTGGGGTCAATATCTACGGCCTTGGAGAAGGCTTGCGGGATTAGGATAGAACCTCCTTCTTCCATATCTCGGAGTATCTCAAACAGGTCCCCGAACAAATGCGTTTCTATTCGCTGACCATAGCCTGTAGCTGCAGTGATGCCCCATTCATCGGCTTGGCGCTTTTCGGCAAATACACGGTTGTCTACTATGTATACGTAGGCATCTGCCCAGCCCTTACTTGGAGGTCCCAAGCGGTCGAATAGGTGATGGAGCGCAATCCCAACAGATTTCAGATTCAACTTCTTGTCCCTTAACGCTCGCATAAGTCGAGCTATAGTCAAGTCTGCATACGAATATCCATAATCGATTACAGTGTCACCATCCATGATCACCAGGGATGGTTTCAGAATCCCCTTGGTTTTCCATGAGTATAGAGTAGATGTCGGAATACGAGCCAAACGTGCGACTTGGGCAGTTGAGTAAAGTCCTTGCCACTTAGTTACAGGTTTCGTTACTCTGTCTATAGTCATGGCAAAACACCTTCATGGCCCATTATAGACCTGCTTCGTGTTTTCACGCAACATGCCGCTCTTATTTTTAGAGATCTTAGGAGGGCCAATTAAGCGGTACTTTGCTACCTCATTGCACGATATAGCGTTTTGTTAACCGTCAGCGCAACATTACTCGCTTTTGTTCGATCTTCTGCGTTTTGTCCTAGGGCTATTTTCACAGAGTGGCTGCAGTTGAATTTGGATCTAGGCAGCGACCGGAGGGTGCGTTCTGAGACACATGCAGGCAGTTAGCTAAAATGTGCAGCAGTTTTAACGTCTTTCGTGCTTGCCTACTCTCCCTGCAAATCAAACTCAGCCATGACACCGCTTCTGTTAACGTACTCCCAATTCCTTTGGAAGTCGTGGTACTTCCAGAAGTGCGTGTTACATATCCTGATGTCCGAAAGCACCATGCTGAATAGGGAATTCTCTATTCGTTGAGGATTCTTTCCATCCCCACCGATTGTCAGCGCCATCTTCAACTCGCCAAACGGCATGGTGAAATGGTAGGTGTTGCCTTCCTGGCTCAGATTGATGTCGACAAACCGGACCCCAAGAGGCTTCCTCACCAGCAGCCAGCCTGGCACATTATTCATAAAGAACGGCTCCAGTACCTTTCTTTGCTCCTCGGTAGCAGTGTCGCTTATGTATATGCCACCTTCTCCACCCTTCACCATTAAGTTAGCGAAGTTTGGCGAGAAGAGGTCGGCCACCGTGATCGCTAAGAGTTCTCCAACGTCTACATTGTTGATTTGGCCCTCTTTTATTTGGAATACCATGAAGGACTTGCAGGGCGCTTCCATGTCCCTTCCGAACCACATGGAGCACTGGCCTTCTGAGGCACAAGCTTCATAGACAGTGCCTTTTATTTTCCAACTCATTACATCTCTCCTTTCTTTTCCTTTTAAGACCCTCTTCACTTCCAGAGTCTAAGCTTTCTCAATCCTGAATACCTTCGTCCCAAACACGGGGGCATGCGCCAATTTTACCGGTCGCTTTTTCCTTAGAGTAATGCTCTATGGGTCCTTGGTGTCAACCTTCTATATACACTTCATACAGTAGGCCTACGATCCACCCCTCCTCTAGCATAAAATTTTACTGAGAGACTAGCACCCAAATGCCGATCGGTCAATGGGTCATGTAGACAAATTTGCATAATAGTATATGGAGTAAGAAATAACGATGGCTCCGGCTACAATAGATTGGTGCGAGGCATAAGCACCGAATCTAAGGTAGGAGGAGCCATCAGATGAAGAATAGCGCAGCGAGGAAGCTCGAGCAAGTCCCAACAGGGTATCTCAGGGTAGGAGTAGACCCACATAAGTAGAGGCATGCGGCGGTGGCCATGACCGAGGATCTTATCGTCCGGAGCAAGTTTAAGTTTGCTAACTCCAGGCGGGGTTTTGAGGAAGCGCTGGAACGGGCCAGGGCAGAGATGGTGAGGACTGGCTGCCGTGGTGTCATCTTTGCCATTGAGACAGCAAGCCACTACTGGCGCAATTTTGCCTACTTTCTGGATGAGAGGGGGGTCCCTTTTCGCCTGATCAACCAGTTCACGTTGAAGCGAAGGCGTGAAGGCAAGGAGCTCAATCGGAGGAAGAACGACTATCGTGACGCCGAAGTGGCGGCACAGCTATTGGGCAGTGGCGAATTTACTGAGACCAGGCTGCTGCAAGGGGTCTATGCGGAGCTACGTGCTGCCTACAGTGCCTATCGTCGGCTGGTCAAAGAGAGGACCAGGATCATAAATCTAGTCAAAGGGCTACTGGATGGGATCTTCCCTGAGTTTACCGAGGTCTTTAAGGACCCCTGTGGCCAGACAGCCCTCAGCGTGCTCGCTATCTGTCCTGTCCCCAGGATCATCGCCAGGATGAGCGAGGAGGAGTTCGTAAACACCATCAGAGCAAGGCATGAGGGGCGCCTTATGAGAAGAAAGCTGCGTGCCCTTCATTATGCCGCCCGAACCTCCATCGGTATCGAGGCCGGTGCCCAGTCGGTCCTCTTTGAGGTCTCCTTCCTCGTAGAGAAACTCCACCTTCTTGGCTGGCAGGTGCGGAGAATAGAGGAGGTGTTGGTGAGGCTGGTGGATGAGACGGAGGAGGGCAAGTACCTGCTCTCGATAAGAGGGCTCAATTACATCTCAGTCGCTGGGATGCTGGCAGAGCTGGGCTCCTTCAGGTCCTATCAGAACGCCAAGCAATTGATAAAGATGGCGGGGAGCAACCCCATCGAGTCGGAATCGGCTGGGAAACGCAGCAGCCGTACCCCGATGAGTAAGAAGGGCCGGGCAGGATTGCGCTATTGTGCCTGGAGCGCTGTCATACCTCTCCTGCGCCATAACCCTGATTTCCGTGCTTGGGCTAAGAGGTTACGGGAGCGCCCAGTGCATGCCAACCCCCTCAAGGGGAAAGAGGTGGTGGGCGCAGCACTCAACAGGCTATTGCGTTTGGCTTTTACGCTGGTCAAGAAACAGACCTTTTACCAGATGCCAGAACGGGCAGAGGTGGTCAGCTAGGAGGTGCCTATAATGCATCAGGCGGGCGGGGAGACGCCGCTTTGCATTTTGGGAGCTCGTCTGAGCAAACCCGTTAACACATCATGGTGCCCCCGCCCTCCTGGCTAAACCCGTATGAGGTGTGATGGGGCCTCCTCGTTGGGAGTGACCCCGGATCTGCAGCTATTTTGGGAGCCAGGAAAAAAGGGGCTGGGGTTCGCCCGCCGATAGCAGCTAAACTAAGGCACTTTGCCGGAGCCGTTGACAAAACCATATAGTGTGATGTTTAGCGCCTAACGACGGACGGCGGGCCTGTACTCAGCCTAGAACACCAGTCCCAGCTACGTCGCGGATTGCCTTTCTCACGGTTCTTCGGGTATGGTGAAACTCCCTTGATATCTGCTTGATGCTCATTCCCTCCATGAAGTAAGCTTGCCTGATACGCTCCTCTCTCTCCGTCTTGACCATCTCCGGCATCGGTAACTTCTGACCCGGTTGCACGGCTACCAGCAAAGGAGTGGGCGGTCGGCCACGGACATTCTCCCTCTTCACCTCTATGATTAGTCCCTGCCTTATCAGAGGAACACAGTGCCAGTCCAGCTCCCGGGCGGAGATCTGGAGACGGGTGTAGATCTGCCGCTTGCTCAGGCCACCGTTCCCCCTGACAAGAGCCAAAACGGCCTCAGCGACGCTGTCCTTCCACCCGACAAAGCCTGGTGATGGACTGTCCCCGGCGCCCTCCAGGATTTTATCTACAAGGTTCTGGTCCTGGGCGATAGCGGAAAGAGGCATTTCCACCCTGTAGTAATGATACCCGTATATCCGGTAGCCGTAGCTCTTGAGGAAGGCGTAAACCCGCCTCCCCATGAGCCGGTAGGTCTCCCTGTTGCTCAACCCTTTCTGCCATGCCTCCCAGGCGGTGAGGTAGGTCTCCTGCACCAGGTCATCCCACAGGCCTTCACGCTGCAGCTGCTCCTTTATCCGAGCGGGCAGGAAGCGGAATTTGGAGAAGCACATCCTTGCCGTCTGGTCGGCAGGGCCGAGTTCGGCATCGACTGAAGAGAAATCTACTGGCATGGGGGCACTCTGTTTGAAAGTGGAATAACAAAGAGACCCCCGCCCTGAAGTGCCTTAATAGGACTTCAGGCCGAAGGTCTCCCTGAAAGCAAAAAAGACCCCCTATAAAGAGAGTCTTTTCCGCTTTTCGCTTTACTTTAGATGGTCTGCTACCGCCCTACCGCAAAGGGTATCAACCTGCCTTTGCGCTTCTACTGGCAAGGCTTTACTGTACCGTATCGCCTTGCGCCGTCTGTTCTTGCTAAGACCTTTCATCACGTCACCTATGTCAACGTGAAGCCTGACGTAAGAACTGGCAAGCCGTACCTTTGCAAACGGCCTGAACGTCAGTCCGCTTATCCCTAATGCTTCCACATAGAACAGTGGTTGATTATCGTGGTATATGGTTCTGCTGATGGCGTTGAAAGTGCTACGAAGTGAACCACGTTCGGGGATTCTGTGGAGTGCCTGCCTTTGCAGTCGCAGTATATAGTTTCTGGCTTCCCTGTCATCCGCTATCCAGTCCTTGACTAAGGCTTCTATGTAGGGTTCATAGTGGTGACGTTGGGGATTAGTACACGGCTTACCGCCGAATACACAGAAACCGCCACTGCGAAGGAACAGGCTTACTAAATGGTTCTGACGTTCGGGATTAGCCCATTTAGGTGTTGGCATATCCCTTCCTTCTAGTCCAGCGCAGAAAAGGGAAGGCATACGCCGTAGTAGGTCTATGCGGTGACTGCTTCCTTTTCGGCTTCCGTTTGTACGGGTTCGGCTTCCCTTTCCGCCATAGCCCTTTCCACCATCTCGGCTATAGCGGTGTCCAGTGCTTCCCTGTCACGTTCACGGATAGGCGTACCCGCTTCGATATTCAACCTTGCCTGTTCTTTGTACGCTTCGCCTTCCTTTGACTGTACGCTGGTGACGTACTGTTGCAGTCCAGCGACAAAGTTCTCACGAACAAGCCTGACTTGGTCGGATACATCCTTCACCACCCTGATGACTGGCTTGCCAGTCTTAGAGTTGAACCTAACGCTTCCATCTTGCTCGTAAGCCAGTCTAAGCGGTGCGCCCAGCGACTCATTAGGGATAACCGTTATCCCTTCCGTGTTGGTCGCCGTGAAGAACGGAAGCCAAACCGTCTCAAGGTCGATACTCCAAACCTTACGGCCTGTCGGCTTCTGGCCGTTTGGCCGCAGTAGGTTTTTAATGTAGGTAGGTGCTGACATACGCTTTCACTCCCTTCTAAGGTATTCGGCGTATGCCTTTACCCTTGCCTGCGCTGGAGTGTGCTATATGACTGACGGACTCTCGCCTTTCGGCTTATTCCTTATAAGCCTATTCGGACAGCGAGACGTTAGCTTCGATTCGACTTCTGAAGCTATGTCAGTGTTTGGTAAGGTGCTGAAGCTGTTTAGCTTCAATTCTGCTTCAATTGTGGAACAAAATGACTTTTCGTTCACTATGAGGAAGCAATTGCTTCTTCTACTAACTAGGGGTTCTGATAGACAGATGCAAAAAGGATCAAATTGTAGCCAGATAGATGGTGAATGACCGGTCGGAGAGCATCGTAGATATCTGGGGGCTAAAAGCTGCGGAAACGTGGGGGTTGGATTTGGGAGTTATAGAAGAGGGTTAGCCGGTCTCTCTGATAAACCCGCTAGCTATCATTAATAATCACTTTATTTCTTACACCTCTGTTTGCTTGCATTTATGCTAGATGTCAACATATAATCAGGCGTATTTTAGGCGTTTCAATAGCTATATTTTCTTTACTTATCCTTACTTATCCTCTCATTTTTACGCCTAATCTATATATAAGAAACTATGCGTGAATGGGAATAGATGTTGTATAAAGTTGACATTTAACAATCAAAATAGTATAAACTACACACCGAATCTCTTAGACCCCCATTAATATCTGGTTTTAACGAAGAGACGCCGAGCGCCGCAGGGTGTTGGCGTTTTTACGTTAACACGGGGCGAATCAAGTATATATACCAATTAATAGGTTGGAGACAGTCATGAAGAAACTTACTGTGTCCTTCGTAGCAATCATCCTTTTAATATGTATTATGTTGCCAATACACAACGCATCTGCCCAACAGCAACCTTCTGATACAACATTCATAAAGGCCATAGGCGGAGCCAATGTTGATTATGCCGAATCAGCGCAGCAGACGGCTGATGGTGGCTATATCGTTGCTGGTTTTACCGAGAGCTATGGTGCAGGTGAGAGAGATGTATTACTGCTAAAGTTTGATAACGCAGGGGACCTAGAGTGGGCCAGAACCGCCGGTGGAAGTTTTGATGATTATGCTGAATCAGTGCAACAGACTGTCGATGGCGGATATATCGTGGTTGGTCCGACCAGAAGTTTTGGCGCGGGTGATTCAGATATTTTACTTCTAAAGTATGATAGCGCAGGAACTCTTGAATGGGCCAGAACCGCCGGCGGAAGTGAGGGTGATCATGCTTATACAGTGCAGCAAACAACCGATGGTGGTTATATAGTTTCCGGTTCATCATGGAGTTATGTAGATCCCGTCGGAGATATTTTATTGCTCAAATTCGATAGCGTGGGTACGCTTGAGTGGGCTAGAACCGCTGGCGGAGATAGTGATGAATGGGCCCCCTCAGTACAACAGACCACCGATGGTGGATATATTGTCGCTGGTCATACTAGAAGTAGTTTCAGTGCAGGTTATTTCGATACTATACTGCTAAAGTACGATAGCTCAGGAGCGCTTGAATGGGCCAGAACCGCCGGCGGAAGTTCAGCTGAACAAGCTGATTCAGTAAAGCAGACCAATGACGGCGGCTACATCGTGACTGGCTATACGGAGAGCTATGGCGCTGGCGGTAAGGATGTCTTCGTGCTTAAGTATGATAATGCAGGAACCCTAGAATGGGCTAGAACCGTAGGAGGCAGTACTCGTGATTACGGTGCAAGAGTGCAGCAAACCGCTGATGATGGTTACATCATTGCTGGAGATACAGATAGCTATGGCGCTGGTAATCAAGATGTCTTTCTACTTAAGTTCAGTGACATAGGTACGCTTGAGTGGGCCAGAACCGCCGGCGGAAGTAACCTAGATTGTGCCCGTGCATTGTACCAGACTGACAATGGATACTATCTAGTTGCTGGTAGGACTTACAGCTATGGTGCAGGTGATTATGATGCTTTGCTACTTAAAACAGATAGTAACGGCTTGATTCCAGGATGTAATGCGATTTCGTCAGCCTCACCTTCAATAACCTCGCCTAATCCAACCGTTGGTTCTCCAACTTTATTAATTGACGCACCGACTGTATCTACCGATTCTCCCGCCGTCTCTTTAAGCTCCCCATCACCTACAACTGAGGCCATATGCAGCGTAGTGAACTTGGCAGTCCCATATTACAATCAAAATGACTCTGACTGGTGTTGGGCAAGTTCACTTTCTATGATCCTACGTTACTATGGATACGATCGTAAACCTTGGCAAGTAGCAGCAGACTGGGATCATGCTAAGGATCAAGGATTAAATTTATTTTTAGAATTCGGTGGTTTAGAACCTTGGCTTGAAACATATTATGACAGAGAAAGTAGCGACGCGTGGGATTATAAACAATTCAGTTATTTCAACGATTTAAAGGAGTGCATTCAGCAGGTTCTTTCTGAAAAAAAACCTATTTGGATGGGCTGTAGAGATATTGGACATGTAGTAGTTGTGACTGGATATACGGGAGTTGAGCCAACAGACTATGTCTATTTAAATGATCCTTATGGGTCTCTTATTAATAAATATGGCGGAGATCAATTAATAAATTATCCACTGACTTGGCAAGAGCTTGAGAATAATATAACAACAGAGTGGGGAGATATAATCTTTGGTGAAGTTTTTATTATATATGCCAAGACACCAGCACTGTCAGTTCAACCAAGTATGGCTTCAATACAAGTGCAACCTTTTCAAATCCGTTTTAGTAGACAAGCTGGTGATGATACGAGGTTTTTATGGTTCGATTGGGATGGAAGTAGCGAATATGAAGCTGGTTATAAGTATGATCCGGGTTTATTAAATCTAGAATGGTATATACCTGACGCAGATGCTCAATTTCCATACTATGGTTACCACGCAACTAAAGATGATGTGCTTTATATTAGTCCATCCTATAGTAATTATTCATCTGAGGCGCTTTACCTAAGAACAAAATTAGAAATAAGGAGATCCGGGAATGATACTCCACTCGACAATGTACCAATAGTATCTGGTGCTGATTGGGTATATCCATATAACTGGTTAGAATTCCCCACAAATTCCATGATTACAATCGGCCTGAATGACTTTGAACCTGGGGTTTATAAGCTTACTTTAATCCTTGAAGGCAATACTGATGGCAGTGATAACTTTATTGATGAATACGATCGAGTAGAGTTCTATTTTGGAGTAATGGAACCTCCAAGTGAAACGCCGACCGGATCTCAAGTTAGTGTAGATTTAGGTATTGTTGAAGTTACTTTCGATACGGTGACTGGAGCAGGAATAACAAGCATTGCAACGTCACAAGGCAATCCAGGTGGTTCTCTGCCTCCTGACTTTCCTTTAAGAGGCCAATTCGTAGACGTTACTACCACGGCAACGTACACAGGTCCCATAACCGTATGCTTAGGATACGATCCAAATACGCCTAACCCTGAGAATTTACGACTATTTCACTGGGAAAGCGGGCATTGGATTGACGTTACAACTAGCGTGGATACGATTAATCACCGTGTCTGTGGCCAAGTGACCTCACTGTCATGGTTCTTCATTGGCGGCCAATGGGTGTGGGTTGAAGAAGGTGTGCCAGCATTCCCCAGTGTCTATGCTGGTATCGCTGCAGCCTTCGGGGCAGCGATTCTAGCGTTCTTGGTTCGCAGGAGGTTAGTACACCAATAGTAGTTAGGGGGAAGACGAGCTTACTATGAAAAGAGCAAACATGGTCAAGATTGTATCTCTTCTTCTGCTAGTGCCGGTGGCGATATCTATATTCGCAGGTGCTGCTTTCGCCGATAGTACAACCACTTGCGTGTTTACAGGCACTGTGCAGGCTGGCGGCGAGGAAGTTGCTGGAGGCACTCTGATTACGGCCATAATAGACGGTGTCAAATACTATACTCACACGCAAACAAGCTACAATACATCCACCTATAAATTCACTATAATTCCACCCGACGGTAAGAGCTACCCCGATGGAACATTGGTATCTTTCATGATAGATGAATATCCTGCTGAGCAGACGAGCATATTTCAAGCAGGGGCCAATTTCAGGCTGAACCTCACCTCAGCTTCTACGATAACAAGCGGGATTTCTAACAGCGGAGCTACTTATCCATACGCTGGCTCATCTGATGCTGAAGGGTCGTTTAATTGGGGAGTAATAGTTGGCTTATTGATGGCAATGTTAGCGGCTGGAGCATTGGCATACTACGTAATTCTCATCCGCCGAGTAGTGAGGAAAGGGCTGCTGAAGCGGAAGGTTGAAGTGGGGTCAAACCCTACGGAAAAGCACATCGATCCTACGTCCGCAGTAAAAATTACATAGATAGATTTAAATGGCGAACTTTAATTTCTAGGCTTATAAAGGGGCGATTGACGAAGTCATTTTGGCATATAATTGTAGCTAAGGGCCACTCGTGAAAAAGAGCGGCCTTTTTTCACCTGCAAGTTATAGGATAAAATCAATTAGGATTAGAAAAACGAACCTTACTCAGTGCACCCCTTCTGATTACAAGAGAAAGGTCAACACTTTACGAACAGCGAGATGTATACCATTCCATGAGTATGAATCAAGAAGTTTAACTAATGCTTAATGTGACATTGTAATTATTCTTAAAAAAATATCATCAACGATGGATTCTATACAGGAACAGAGAATCCTTAGATTTCTTATGACCTTTCCCCCGAAAACAGTAGCATCCTGAATTAGAGTCCTCCGTTAAAATAAGAAGACAGAGGAGGACCCGCCATGGTGCGCAGGAGGTATACCGAGGAACAGATCATCGCTGTGCTCAGGGAAGGAGAAGCAGGGGCCAAAGTTGCCGATCTCTGCCGTAAGTACGGGATGAGCGATGCCACCTATTATAACTGGAAGGCCAGGTATGCCGGCCTTACGGTAAGTGAGCTCAGGAGGCTAAAAGCCCTGGAAGAGGAAAACCGGCGCCTGAAGCAAATCGTGGGAGAGCAGGCTCTAGATATCCGGGCGCTCAAGGAATTGCTGTCAAAAAACTTTTAAAGCCCAAGGCCAAGCGTCTGGCGGTCTCATATGCCAGGGGGAGTCTTGGGCTGAGCGAAAGGAAAGCCTGCCTGCTGGTGAATATCTCAGCTTCAGTATATCGTTACCGTCCGAAACAAGATGACGACGTTCTGCTTCGTCAACGCCTGCGGGAACTGGCCGGACAAAGGAAGCGGTTCGGCAGTCCCCGGCTGCATATCCTGCTGAAACGGGAGGGTCTGGTGATTAATCACAAGCGGACGGAAAGGATATACCGGGAAGAAGGATTGGCACTAAGGAGAAAGCGGCGGAGGAAAGGTGCTGCCGGAGCGAGGGTAGTGATGCCGTCACCACAGCGGACAAACCAGCGCTGGTCCATGGACTTCGTTACTGACAGTATCGTTACCGGGAGGCGCTTTCGCGCCCTGGCGATTGTTGATGATTATTCCCGGGAATGCCCGGTTATAGAGGTGGATACTTCCCTGGGTGGACGCAGAGTAGTCGGCGTTTTGGAGAGGCTGGCAGAGACCAGGGGACTGCCTGAAGTGATCACAATGGATAACGGGCCGGAGTTTACGGGACGTACCATGGATGAATGGGCATACCGTAAAGGGGTGAAACTCAATTTTATTCGGCCGGGCAAGCCGATAGAAAACGCCTTGGCCGAGAGCTTTATCGGCAGGCTCAGGGACGAGTGCCTGAATACCAACTGGTTTATGAATTTGAAGCATGCCCGTGATATTATTGAAGACTGGAGAAAGGACTATAACGAGGTCAGACCACACAGCTCGTTGAATGGAAGTACTCCAAAGGAATATGCTGAAATAGCGTCTGGATTCTAATTGATGGTGTTACTAATTACGGGGTAAGGTCACTTATGGCCGATTGAATGAAAAGGAAAAACATAATTGTTATTTGACAATTAACTCAAATATTTATACACTTCTACGAGTAAGACATATTTCATCTAAGAATTGGAAATCATTCCTTCAGGGGTGTGCATCTTATTCGAGGTAATTAGAATATACGACTAGCAGGTTTGTATGTAATAGCCTTGTTATTAGTTAAGTAAAAATGGTCTATAAAAGATAAATAATAATTAATGGCAGGTGTTGAAGATGGATGAAAAGATTGTGGGAGTATTCCCAATAGACATACGAGGCGCATGGCTTTGTTGTTTTTATGATATGTATTTCACAAACAAGCGTATCGTAGCACATTTCGTGGGTCGAGGTTTATATTCGAGAGCAACAAGCAAATTTCTTATTCCGATTGTTATGGGAGGATTGCTGGACTTATTAGTTATTAGACCATTAATGAAAAATGACCAAGTTGGGCCGTTTTCAGATGCAGAACAAATACTGAAGGCCGATAGGCGTAATTTTACTTGGAATTATCAAACGGATATTAGATCAATTGAACTTAAGGCACATCTTACAGGGTTTAGCCCCCCGGGCATGGTGATAGTGCTCAAACAGGGGAAAGAAGAGAAGTGTTTTATTAGAAAGAGAGACTTCAATGATATTAGAAGCCTTTTACAGGAGTTGGCCGACGATAAGTTGATTACACAGAAAAATAGGGGGTAATTGAGTTAAATGGGCAAGAAAA
>Ga0180432_10004623_pt1 | contig 18775 bp, 14 predicted proteins | sample SS_ome_10_FD_132414 | JGI IMG/M metagenome (GOLD analysis project Ga0180432, IMG submission 132414) | Hypersaline lake sediment archaeal communities from the Salton Sea, California, USA - SS_1_MS_2 metaG | ecosystem: Environmental > Aquatic > Non-marine Saline and Alkaline > Hypersaline >...
CCAGTGGGCCGACGACATCGAGTACCGCCTCACCCTTCTGGAGACGGCCCAGTTTGCGAGTCGAGACCCCGACTTCCTGGAAGATGATCGTGATCGATCCTTTGTCTTCGTCATGGTCGGCGACCGTCAGCGGCACGCGCTCCCCGGTCTCCTGGCCGCGGACCACCACGAACTGACCCGCCTTCACCTTCTCGGCGATCTCGGGCGTGTAGAGTTCGAAGAGGGTGACCGACTCGGCGAGTGTTCCCTTGCGGAGGATTTCGTTCAGTTTGGGCATGTTGTGAGACCCTCTAGTCCTGATCGGGGTTGGCGTGGTGGGCATCGAGCAGACCTTCGACGTGCTCGATCAGCACGTCTGGACTGACCGGCTTCTCGAGATATCCGTCGGCCTTGATCCAGTACCCGTCCTCGTTCATCGAGAACCGATACCCCGTGGCCTGGGCGACGGAAGAAACCATGAGCACGGGGATTTTCTGGAACAGCGGATCGCTCTTGATCCTCCGGGTGACCTCGAAGCCCGTGTCGTGCTCCTCGAGCATCACCTCCAGAATCACCAGATCGGGCATTTCCGCCCTCACGGTCTCCAGTCCATCGGTCCCGGTGGCGGCGGTGATCACCTCGTAGCCTGAGCCTTCCAGCGCCGCCTTCTGCGTCTCCACGAAGTCGGCCTGGTTGTCCACCAGTAGGATCTTGGCCTTGCGCTTCACGTCGTGTCCTTTCGCGCTCCTCGGGGTGGGTGGTGCCGGCGGCCGGGTCTAGGTCGCACCCGACCAACAGAATAGTCCATGGTAGCCAGCCGGGCGGCCATGCGCAAGTCCCCCTCCGGAAGAGACCGCCAGTGTTGCCGCTGCCTCCCGGAACCGATAGGATCGGGCCATGTGCGTGCATGGGAGATTTTTGTGGGGGAGTTGGTTGGCCCTGATCCTGGCCGCTCCCGGCCCGGTCCTAGGGGAGGGGGTGCCCCGGGACACCCTGGTGATCCTGCCTCCCCCCGATCGCGCCGGACACCGGCCCCTCGAGGGCCTTCTTCAGGCCCGAGAGTCGGTGCGCGGCTTCGCCTCCGATCCTCTGACCGATGTCCAGATCGGCCAACTGCTCTGGGCGGCGGGGGGAACCACCCACACGGCCCGGTTCACACACCGGACGATCCCCTCCGCGGGAGCGCTCTACCCGCTCGAGTACTACCTCGTCACGGCGGAAGGGGTGGCTCGGTACAATCCGGCCGCCCATGCGCTCCACTGGATCGCGGGGGAGGACCGCCGGGGGGCGCTGGCGGAGGCGGCCTTACAGCAGAAGACCGTGGCCGAGGCGCCGGCGGTCTTCGTGATCGCGGCCGAGGCCTCCCGAACCACGGTCAAGTACGGGGAACGGGGCCACCGGTACGTGACGATGGAGGTCGGGTTTGCGGCGCAAAACCTGCTGTTGGAAGCCGTGGCGCTGGAACTAGGAGCCGTGCCGGTGGGTGCCTTCCGCGACAGCGAAGTCGACCGCATCTTGGAGCTTCCCGATTCTCAACGGGCCTGGTTGATCATTCCGGTGGGCGTGCCTCGTCACCAGTAAGGAGGTTGGCGTGATCATCAAGCACTATACGGACATCGACCCGAAGCCGGTCGCCATGGCGGGCGCCGAGGATGTGATGATCCGCGAGGTCATCACGGCTCGTGAGGGCGCCCCCACCTTCGCCATGCGGGTCTTCGACGTGGCGCCGGGGGGGCACACACCGTTCCACGAGCACGACTATGAGCATGAGATCTTCGTCCTGGAGGGACAAGGGGAAGTGACGGAAGGGGAACGGATCTTCGAGCTCCGCCCCGGCAGCACGGCCCTGATCCAGCCCGGGACGCCCCACCAGTTCCGCAACCCTACGGATCAGGTGTTCCGCTTCATATGCTTGATTCCGATCGAGGAGAAGCGTGGATGACCGGTGCTCCGGGCGCGCCGTCACCCCGGCCCACGTTTCCCGAGGCGATCCTCCTCCTGCTCCTCATGCTGGCGGTCTCCGGTGTGGGGATGGGAGCCATTCTGATCGGTCACCGTGAGGCGACGATCGATATCGTCCTCTTGGGAGTGGCCGAGGTCTTCGCCATCCTACTCACGCTCCTGCTGGGGCTCCGCCTCGCCAAGGCGCCGGTCGCCGACACGCTGGCCCTTCGTCCGGCGCCGGTCTGGACGCTGGCCGCTGCGGTGCCCTTGGCCGCCGGGGCGGCGATTCTCATCTCCGCCCTCGAGATCCCCCTTCAAAACGCAATTCCCATGCCCGAGGACTTCGCGGTCCACCTGGCGAATCTGCTCTACCCCGAGAGCACCACCGACTGGGCCCGCATCATCGCGGCCGCCGTGCTCCTCATCCCCTTGGGGGAGGAGCTTCTCTTCCGGGGGCTTTTCCTGAGCGGTTTCGTGCCGCGCTACGGCCGGTTTCGCGCGCTCGCCTTCTCCTCGCTCCTCTTCGCCATCGCTCATCTGAACCCCTGGGGTTTTGCGGGAATCTTCATCGCCGGTTGGCTGCTCGGGGCACTGGTGCTTCGCACCGGCAGCCTCTGGCCGGCCGTGATCCTTCACAGCACCTACAACCTGGCCAGTGTGGTGCAACTCAAGCTGAGCTTTCCGGAGCGACCGACGGTGGCCACGATGATCGAGGTGGAGGCAGAGGGGGTGGAACCACTGCTGCTCGCCTTTGCGGCGGTGGTGGTCGGCGCCCTGCTGGTCGCCTACGCGCGGTGGGGGCGGAACCCGAGGAACCGGACCCCGTTGCCGACCGAAGGCTTCTGACGGCAAGCGCCTGCCGCGGCGCTCGGGCTACCGGAAGAGCGTCAGTACGCTCTGGGGATTTGCATTGGCCTGCGTCAACACCGCGAGCGAGGTCTGTTGCAGCACCTGGGATTTGGTGAGCGCGAGCTGCTCGCTGGCCATATCCGCGTCGCGAATCCGGCTGTAGGCGGCCTTGGTGTTGGCGCTGGCCACCGAGATGACCTGCTCCTTGGCCGATAGCCGGTTGAGGAGCGAGCCGATGACCGTGAGGCCCCCGGACACCTGGTCGATCGCCTCGTTCACCTCGTCGTAATAGGTCATGTAATTCCCGGTGGTGATGATGGTGTCGGTCGTGAAGGTCTCCAGGTGGCTCAGCTCCAGGGCGGAGGTCGAGAAGGGTTGCGTGCTCCAGCTGAGCTGTCCCTCGGGTGAGATCTGGAACGTGAACGACGCCGTCTCATCCAGGAGCTTCACGCCGTTGAATTCGGTCTGCTCGACGATGTCGCTGACCTCATCGAGAAGCTCGGCCACCTGTTGCGAAATCGCGCGCCGCTCGTCGGTGCCGAGGCTGTCGGTCGCGGCCATGACGATCTTCTCGTTCATGGCCGTGAGGATCTGGTTCATCTCCAGGAGCGCTCCCTCGGCTACCGAGAGCATATTCCGGGCTTGTCCGACGTTGTCGTAGAGAGCATCCCAAACCCGATAGCGGGCTCGGAGCTTGGTGGAGATGCTGAGCCCCGCCGGGTCGTCCCCGGCGCGGTTGATACGGGAGCCGGTGCCCAGGCGCAGCTGGTGGGTCGCGAGATCGCTGTTCACCTGCCGCAAAGTACCCAAGATATCATGGGCCAGCACGCTCGATCGAATCCGCATCAGATCAGTGTTGGCCACGCACCACGCTCCGTTCGAATGGATCCCGATTCCCTTCGCTTGATATCGGCATCGGCCGATCCGTGGGCCGAGATCACCACCGGAAGAGCCCGACGGAAGAAGGGGCGGGGCTGACTCCGGGCAAGAGCGAGAGAACACGAGGGATCACCGGATGGGGCCGGAATCGACCATGGTTGGCCTGCGCCAACGGTCTCCGGTTGGACGCACGAAATCAGCCTACAGCGGACAACGTAGCGCAGTCGCCCTCCCGTCAGGGCTCCGAAGGGGTAGCAGGTCAGGAGGGTGAGTTGGGCGGCCGGGGTAGGGCCGGTGACCCAGGTGGACGTCTCATCGACGATCTCGAGCCGGGTGACCGAGAAGGTCCATCTTCCGTTGGGGGTCATCATCTGCAAGCGGTCCCCGGTCCGGAGGCGTCGCATGAACCCCATCCAGGAATCGCGATGTCCCACGAGAACGCAGTTGCCGGGCTCGCCGGGCCCGGCGGAGCCGTCCAGGTGTCCGATTCCGAAGGCCATCGACGTTCCGCTCCCTCCGCTCAACACATGGCGATGGACCCCGAGGCGGGGGACGATGAGTTCGGCCATCGGAAAGAAGTCGGCCCCGGGCCAGGGCGGGTCGGCTTTGCCCGTCGCCAGGGCGGTGGCAAAAGCGCGCCCGATGAGCCGTTCGGCGAGCCAGGCCTTGCCCGCCATCCACAATCTCTCGCCCACGAGAAGACAGCCGGCAAGGATGAGCGCGGCGGCGAGCGCAAACCTCGTTCTCAGGAGTGGCATCGCGCCCATGTCCGCCTCCCCGTTCCCACGCCAAGGCCGAGCGCCAGGCAGGCGAGTCCGAGCCACAGCTTGAGCGCATCGCACGTTCCTCCGCAGGGAAGCCCGAGCAGGTGGGATCCCGAGGGAAGCGTGTTCGGCATGCGCACGGTGCGGATCGGCCCCTCTGTGCTGGGGTTCGTCTCGACCGCAACCAGGCTCGTGTATCGGGTCACCAGGTGGAACGGCCGGGCGACGGCGATCACGGCGGATCGGATCTCATCGGCGGGCGAACCGGCGGCGAGATCATCCATGAGGGAACGCACGCGGGCGCGGGCCCACCGTACGGCGACACCGGATTGAGGCGCCGGGGGCTCGCGCAGGGGTAGCGAAATACGGAACTCGCCTCCCCCCACGCGCCCGGCAAGGGTTACGGGCCCCGTCCCCACGCCTCCCAATCGGAAGCTCACCAGCAACGGCTCTCCCGGATAGAGATCGGGAAGAGGATCGGGATCGACCTCCGAGAGATGGAACGGGCACTCGGCCAGCGAGAGGTCGGTCATCAGCGGTCGGCTGAGGCGCTCCAAGAGTTGGTCGATCGAAGCCTCGGCCCCACGCACATCGTGGATGAACTCGCACCGTCCCCGGCCGGCGGCCGCGAGACGGCGGGTCACATAGCTGTTCGGCGCCCGGCCGATGCCGATGACATGGAGGCGAATGTCACCCCGACGGCGATGGAATTCCTCGAGAAGCGCCGACTCGTTGCCCACCGCACCATCGGTCAGAAGGATGATCCGCCGCGAGTGCTCCGCGGGTGTCGATCCGATCATCGATACGGCGCGTTGCAGAGCGGGCAGGATGTTCGTTCCCCCGGAGGCCTCGAGCCGCCGCACCCACCGCCGGGCATCGCCGACCGCTTCGCGATCACCCGCATCCTGAGTCGACGGGCGGAAAGCCTCGTTGGCATCGCTGAACTTGAGCAGATGGAAGAGGTCTCCCGGGCGCATCCGCTCGAGCGCCGCCAAGAGTGCCGTTCGAGCCTGGCGGATGGAAGGTCCCTTCATCGATCCCGAGACGTCGATCACGAAACAGGTTTCGGTGGCGATCGGGCGTGCGGCGGGGTTGCCGGCGATGGGAGGGACGACCATCAGGAGGCCGTAACGACCGTGCGGGCCGGACTCGGTGAAGAGTGCACCTCGGGGCTCGTCGCCCGACGCCAGCGTCCACCGGAGTTCGAAGTCGCGATCGGCGCGAACGGTGCCATCCGTGGGGACGATCTCGTAGAGGGTGCCGTCATGGGTGACGTGAACATCGTGACTGGGGGAGTCGAGGCGGGCGATCGGCACGCCGGCGTCGACCAGAACCCGAAGCATGACCTGCATGCGACGCTCGTCTCCGGTCTTCAGGAAGGGCGGCGTGATGCGATCGGCGTCCGGAACGCTCGATCCGATGGGGCCGTCGGCCGCATCGGCATGGGGGGAGGGGATGAACCGCGGCGTGAAGGTGAGAGGGAAGGTAAGGAGATACTCGCCGCATTGGTAGGTCAGCTCTTCGACGTACTCGAGGCGGATCGAGATGCCCTCGCCCGGCTCGATGTTGGCGGCCGAAGTCGTGAAGAGATTGGGACGCTCCTGATCGAGGAGGGCGGCACGCCGTCCGCGCTCCTTCGCGGTTTCGTAGATCTCCTTCGCCTGCTCCCGCTCCGCGACATCCGCGACGATGCGACGCTCTCCGATTCGCATCTCCATCGCATAGACCGCGGCCCGGTCGGGTAAGGGAAAGGTGTAGAGGACTTCGATCGGTTCTGAGGAGGAGTTGAGGAAGGTCTGGGTGACGGTGCCGTGGACCATGACGCCGGTCACGGCAAGCTCCACCTCGGTTTCACCCCGAGGGAGAGGGATCATGCCGTCGGGACGACACCAGAAGAGCTCTCCCGCCTGCGCCGGCGGGCAACGCTGGGCGGCGGATCCCCGTGGTGCGCAAACCGGACTGAGCGCCAGGATCAGAAGGACCATGGCGATGAGAATGATGGCAACCGGATCATGGGTGGGCCGCGAATGCGTACTCATGATGCTCTCCTTGTGTAGGTGCTGCATCCTGCGAGGGGAACTCGCAAGAGGGATGCCACGGCGGACGCGCACATCGTGCGTTGCGGGACTTGAACATAGAGCGCGGAGGCTGGGGGTGTTCGTGTTCCGCGGGACACGGCCGTGAACCGAGGAACACGCCCTGCGCGTGCTTTACCGCATGGGAGGGGATGTATATGATGGCCTCCTGAAACCCAGAGGAGTGCTGGAGGTGGCAAAGATGGACGGAAGTCAGACCCATGAATACACCGACTCTTCCCCCGTGCTTTCACTCACCGTGGGGGAGTTCAAGAATCTGATCGCCGAGGCGGCTCGGGGCGACGAGGAGACGCCGGCGGAGATCGGAAGCCGGTGGGAAGGAGGCGACTTGATCCTCCGACCCAAGCACGCGGAACACCAGGAGAAGGTCATTCCCATCGAGACCTTCTTTCACAAGATCGTGATGGTCCGTGATCGGCTTCGCGTGCTGGAGCAGAAGATCAACAGCCAACCCAAACTCGCCGATGCGGAGAAGGTCGAGCTGCAGCAGTACATCACGCGGACCTACGGTTCGCTGACGACATTCAATGTGCTTTTCCAGTATCGGGATGAGCAGTTCAGGGGCGAGGGGCGCTCCTGATCGCTCGCGGAGCCAGCCCCGTTGGCGCCGGGACGCCAGCCGCGATGGCACCGGGGCCGGAGTGGCGGAGAGGCGCTAACTGTCTTTTTTAAAGTTGGTTAGGCCGGCTCCCCGTCGAGGTTTCTCCCTCCGCCCGGCGCCCGAGGGCCCCGGGCGACAAGGAGCGTTGGCACCTCCTCCGCGCGCGCGTCGAGGCGCTCTCGGGGATCGGACTCTAAGGTCTTGTGCTATAGTGTATTGGGGTGTCCACGCGACGGTTCGCCATTCCTCTCTTCCCGGCACTGGGTTTGCATGCCTTGGAACGGGCCGTGCGGGCACAGATCACCCTACCTATGGAGATCCGCGTCATGCGGGAAGCAAGGCCATCGGCATCACGGCGCTGTGCAGCGCTTCCATGCCTCGCTCTAGTGCTGGCGGCGTTCCTCTGGGGCGCTTCGAGTAGCTCGGCCTGGGATCAGGACATCTGCGTCTCCTTCTCCGCAGACTCGATCGATGTCGTCAAACTGGTCGTTGATCCCGTCGACGCCGATCACCTCTGGGCGCTCTTGACCCGCAACACGCCCCCCGCCGAGGGCGTGATCATGGTGTCGCGCGATGGGGGGGCGTCCTGGACCACCCTCTGCGCTCTCGATCAACCCCCTCTGGGGCGCGGCGGCATCGACATGTGCCTGGCCCCCGGACTCCTGTGCGTTGCCCAGACGTGGATCGATGTCGCCTCGACCTCCCTCGTGGCGACAACCTACGAGTCGTCGACCGGCGTGCTGCAGCAGTCGATCACCCTCATCGACGGCCTCGCTTCGGGAGGGGACGTTTCCCTGTGCAACGATCAGGAGATTGGCATCGGCGCGAAGCACCTCTACCTGAGCGCGGTCGTGGACTACGGCGACGGCGGGATGCTGTTCTTCGCGCGCTCGATCACCGGGGGTGCCACCTGGGAGCAGCAGGTCGATCTGGCGTGGGGCGATATCGGAGGCATTCACGTCGCCTCTTCGCCGGAGTCGGAAGGACATCTGCTTCTGACCTTCATCCGCGACGGCCTGCTCTGGATTCTGTGGAACTCGGAGTGCGGTCACAGCGAGTATTGGGGCGAGATGTTCTGGGGCGTTGGTGGTGCGGTCCCCGGCTCGCGGCCGGCCGCGGCCGGGAGGGGCCAGATCGCGTTGATGGCGGCCGAGGCCCCCGGGGGCGACGTCGAGTACTACTACAGCCCCGATGCCGGACACACCTGGCTGTTGGGGGGGATGTTGGCGAGCTCCCCCAACTACGAAGGGGCGCCCGTCTTCGCGGTCGATCCGCGCGGCACCTATCATCTCCTCTATACCGATTTCGGCGAAGGCCAGACTTACCACCGGACCACCATGACGCCCGATTGGCCGCCGTCCTGGAGCGCTCCATCACCGGTGAGCGATGGTGCAGCGTGGACGGGTCCCGAGACGACCCACCTGGAGGCGTTCCTCGACATGGGTGGCGGAGCGGCGACCCTGCACGTGGATGCCGTCGATCGGATCGCCTATTTCGATGCACAGCCGCACCCCCACGCCGAGGCGCCGGACGATGATCCGGTTCCCGGAGGCGGAGGACTCCGTCTGGTTGGACCCAACCCCACGCGAGGAGAAGTGAGGTTCGCACCCGCTGCCGAGTGTGGCGGGCTTCGGATCGAGATCCTCGATTCCACGGGGCGGATCGTCCGGCGGGTGTCCGCGGACCGCTGGGACGGCTGCGATCACCATCAGCGGCCCGTACCCCCGGGCGCCTACTTCGCTCGCCCGGAGGGCCGAGGCCAGGGCGTACGTTTCCTGATCGTCCGCTGACCGATTCATCCCCCTTCCCCGCGCGTTGACCGCAGGCTCGATCGGCTTCGGCGTATTGCCGGTAACCTTCTGCCGCAATGTCGATGTCCCATGTATGGAGTCAACCAGTCTATCGTCTTGGGATGGAGGTGGAAGTATGTCCTTACGCTCCGCGTGGATCTGTTTGCTGCTTCTCGCTCCGCCGGCCATGGCGCAGGAAGATGAAACACGGGTCATCACCGTCGATCGGATCAGCGATCGGGTGCTGCGACTGGCTACCGAGGCGGGGTATCCGAATCAGCTCGCTCTGGCGGGGGAGAAGGGGGTCGTCGTCTTCGGCACCCACTGGTCGGTCGACGTGGCCCACGAGTTCAGGACAGTGATCGAGCGCGAGCTCGGCCGCCGCGACGTCGCCTATGTGGTCAATTCCTCCGCCAGGCTGATTGGTACCGGAGGCAATGCAGTCTACGCTGACGCCCTCATCGTCGCGCACGAAAGCTGCCGCCGGGCGATGGAACGGACGCCGGAAGCCCTTGCCCGAGAAATCGAGCAAGAGGTGACGGTGTTTCGGCGCAAGGCGAATCGCTCTCGGACGCGATTGGCGGAATCCGAGGCGGGCGGCGCCGAGGCGAGAACGCAACGCAACTGGATGATCTTCTGTGACCGCATCGCCGACGACCTGGAAAAGGGGTTCGTGCCCGTATTGCCGAGCATTACCTTCCGCGATCGGCTCACGCTCGACCTGGGGGATCTCACGGTTCATCTGATCGATTTCTCCGGCGGGGAGCATTCCAACTACATGATCATTCAGGTTCCCGAAGAACGGCTCGTGATGGGACCCTTCAGCAGTATGCACCTGGCTCCGATCGCCCGTTGGGGAGACGAAGGCCTGGACGTCGAGCGCTGGCTCAGCGTGTTGGACGAGGTCCTCGACGGGGAGCACGAGGCGGAGTTTGTCATCGCCGGTTTCTCTGACCGCTGGCCCCGGGAGCGTTTGGCCAACCGGCGCGACTATATCCGGGACCTCTGGGAGGGCGTGACCCAGGCAACGCGGGAGGGGTGGGATCTGGAGACCGCCCGCGAGCGGCTGTCACTGGATGCCAGGTTCTCCTACGTCAAGACTTGGCCAATCTGGAGGGAGCGCGCCGCGGAGTGGGTCGAGCTCGATCATCGCGAGCACCTTGCCGCCTATTGGCGGCTACAGCATCCCTCGGCGGCCGAGGCAGTCGAGCAGGCCTTGAACGAGTCGAGCCTGTCGGCGGCGCTCGCGCTCTTCCGAGGGGCCCATACCGATGAGCGGCATCAGCTGTCCGTCTCCGAGCAGGAGTTCAACGCGCTCGGCTACCGACTCATGGCGGCGGGGCGTCTCGAGGAGGCGATCGCGGTCTTTCAGATGAACACCGAAGCCTTCCCGCGGTCGGGGAACGTCTTCGACAGTCTCGGCGAGGCTTACATGAATGCGGGGGAGAACGCGCGGGCGATCGAGAACTACCAGCGGTCGCTGGCGCTGGCCCCGGAGAACCGAAATGCGGTCGAGATGCTCCGGCGTTTGGGGGTGGAACCGTAGACGGGAGCGGGGGGCTACCCCTCCCGCCGCAATCCCAGCCGCTTGATCTTCTGCTGCAGGCCCTGCCTCGTCAGCCCCAGCCGCTCGGCGGCGCGGGTCACGTTGCCCCCCTCCAGATCGAGGGCCTGCTGCACGAGAAAGCGCTCGTAGCCGGCCAGCGCCCCCCGCAGGCTGCGGGGCGCCGCCGCCTCATCGGTCGTGTATCCGGCGGCGAGGCGGATTTCCTCGGAGAGGTCGTGGGGCAGAACCGTTGCCCCCTCGGGCGCGAAGACCACCAGTCGTTCGACTTCGTGCTCGAGTTGGCGAACGTTGCCCGGCCAGTCATAGCGTCCCAGCAGGTCGAGTGCGGCTTCTCCCAGCAGAACCCTTTTCCCCTTCTCCCGGCAGAACCGCTGCAAGAAGTGCCCCGCCAGCAGGGGGATGTCGGCTCGCCGATCGCGCAGCGGCGGCACCTCCAGGGGGATCACGCTCAGGCGGTAGTAGAGGTCTTCCCGAAATCCCCCGTGATCGGCCTTCTCTCGCAGATTCTCGTTGGTGGAGCAGAGAATGCGCGCCCGAACGGGAATGCTCTGGACCGCTCCCACGCGACGGACCTCTCGCTCCTGCAGCACGCGCAGGAGCTTGCTCTGCACAGCGGGACTGGTCTGCCCAACGTCATCGAGCAGCACCGTTCCCTCGCCGGCCGCTTCCAGGAGCCCCGGCTTGTCCTCGTAGGCGTTCGTGAAGGCGCCGCGCGCATGACCGAAGAGCTCGCTCTCTAGAAGGGTCTCCGACAGCGCCGCGCAGTTGAGACCCAGGAAGGGATGGTCGCGGCGGGGCCCGTTGAAGTGAATCGCGCGCGCCACGACCTCCTTGCCGGTCCCGGTCTCACCCATGATCAGAACCGTGCTGTCATCTTCCAGGAGCTGTCGGATGCGGAAGAAGAGATCCTGCATCGGGGAGCTGTCGCCGATGATCTCGGGGAACTGATAGCGGCGGCGCACCTCCCGCCGGAGCGTGACGTTTTCCTCTCGTAGGCCGTCGAGCGTTCGGAGATGAGAGAGGGCGAGCGAGGCGATGCCCGCCAGGCCCTCCAGGAACCCAACGTCCTGGGGGGTGAAGACCCCGCGACTTCGCCGGTTGTCCAGATAGAGCGAGCCCACGATACGATCGGAAAACCCGGCTCGAAGCGGGACACACACCAAGGAGAGGATACCCAGGTCGACTACGCTCTGGTGTGACTGGAATCTCTCGTCTCCAGTGGCGTCGGCGCTGAGAAGCGTTTGACCCCCCCGGATGGCCCCGTCCACGATGCTCTGGCTGTAGGTTTGGGCGTCCCGCCGGGTGTCGGCGTCGATACCGGCGGAGGTATGTCGGACTTCCAGCTGCCCCGAGGCTTCGTCGCGCAGAAGGACGAGGCCTCGCTCCGCTTCGGTCATTTCCAGGGCGGCATCCAGGATGCGCACGAGAAGCTGCTCGGTCTCGACCGCTCCCATCAGCCCCGCCGAGATCTCGAGCAGGCGGTCATAGCGTGCCGCCACCCCGCCTCCTTCCAGGCGAGAGCGGGTTTGATCGAGCAGGCGCTCGGCCTCGCGGAGGGGATCACCCGGATCGGGCGGCTCAGGACTTCTCGGCATCGTCGAGGTTCTCTCCGTTCGGTTGAAGACCCACGGAAGCAGCCAGGAATTCAATCTCGCGACGAACCGCGCCGCGGCCGCCGCTCATCAGAAAGCGCTCCCTCGCCTTCTTGGGCACCTCCTGTTGAAGCACGGCCAGTAGCTGGAGCGCATCCCGAAGGTGATTATGGGCGCGTCGTCGCTGGCCCGCAAGCCGCCAGAGACGCGCGGTCTCGAGATGGATTCGCCAAAGGAGATCAATCGCCCCCGCCCGACGTAGGTCCGCCAGGGATTCGTCGAGTCGACTGAGGATCGGCTCGATCTCCGATCGTCGCAGCGTTTGTTGGCGCATCGCGGCCAGGAGGCGAATCCGGCGGCTCTCGAGCAGGGCGGCATGTGCTCGGAGGATATCCGATCGGGTGTGGCGCGCGATCCGGTTGAGCTCGCCGAGCGCCTCTTCTCCGGTCGATGCCCGGCGGGCGCGGATCGATTGGGCGAGGGCCAGGCCTAGATGGTAGGCGTGGGGTATCCCCCGGAAGATCTCGATGGCCGGATCGAGCCTCTTGGCCGCCTGACGGGAGAGCCCATCGGGCCCGCACTGCGCGTACAGCGTGAGGGCGATCGCCCGCTGCAAGCGGTCCCGCGTCTCCGCGGACGCCGCGGCCTTCAGCGTGCGCTCGGCCTTGCCGCGACGTCCGGTAGCCAGCCAGACCGCGGCGAGCGAGATCTCCAGGCCCAGGCAGAGTCGAGCGTGACGGGCTTGGCGCATGAAGATGAGCGCTTCCTGCAGCGTCTTCTCCGCGGCATCGTATCGACCTTGCAGGAGATCGACCTCGCCCCGATTCGCCCGGGTCATGATCTCGCCGAAGCGATCCCCGGCCCTCTGCCGCAAGCGAAGACTCGCATCCAGGAGGCGACGTGCTCGGGGCAACCGGCCGGCCATGATCTCGACGATGCCCAGGTTGCTGAGCGTGTCGGCAAGGCCCATGACATCGTGGAGTCTCTGGCGCCTTCCCACGGCGCGCCGCAGCGCCGCCCGGGCTCGCCGCAAGTCCCCCCGATCCATGTGGTACTTGCCGAGGTTGTTCAGCACTCCGGCCATTCCCCCGGGGTTGTCGACGCGGCGATAGGCGGCATGCGCGCGTGTCCAGTCGCGAACGGCGTCTGCTCCCCGTCCGAGGTAGAGGTGGGCGATGGCGCGGTAGTTCAGAAGCGATGCCCGCTCGGTTTCCAACCGGGTATCTCCCGGCGCCGCGGAACGTAGCCTCTGGGTGCAGGTCTCGAGGGCCTCGGGAATCCGGCCCCGATGGACGTTCAGCATGACGGTGGCGGCCCCGATGCGCATCTGCTCACGCTTGCCCTCGACACTGCGAACACCGGCCGCGACGCGCTCGGCGCGGCGAAGATGCCGGGCCGCATCAGCGTGACGCCCCTGGATCAACGCCAGGGCTCCCTGGCGGCGGGCAACCCGTGCGGTTTCCGCGGGCCGCAGGCGCTTGCGGCGAGAAGGCGTGGAGAGCTGCTTGAGTGCCTTCTCCTCGGCCGGTCCGTCACCCATCAAGGCCGCGATGTCGGAGATCTCCAAGAGGATCTCGACCTCGCGGCGCTCCGCGCGCGGCGTGCGTTCTCGTCGAGCGACGCGCCGCGCGGCCGGGAGGGCGTGCTGCAGAATGGCGATCGCCTGGCTGTGCGCCATCATGTCCCGCGCACCTCGGGCGGCACGCACGGCCGCCCGGATCCCCCCTTCCAGATCACCACTCTCGATGGCGTGAAACGCTTGGCGTTCGAGGAGACGCCGCCGGAGCGGAGAGGACGGGGGGAGCTGCCGGCCGAAGGTTTGGATCGCCCTCGCCAGCTGTGCGTGTACCTTTCGGCGAGTGGCGGGGCGGGTGAGGTTGCCAGCGGCCTGGACGTGGCGCTCATCCGCCAGATCCCACCCCGCCTCATCGCCCTGTCCCTGGAGGATCACCAGGCCGCATCGCACGAGGTCCATCAGGGCCGCGCCGGCTCGCCTTCCGAGCCCCACCTGTCGTCCCCAAGTATCGAGCAGTCGCTGGTGGACCGGCCGAGGCGCGAGGGTGAGGAAACGGACGATGCTCGCCGAATCCGGTCCTAATTGTCGAAGCCGGCCGGCCAGGGCGGCCTGAACGTCTCCGCTGGCTGCCGCTTGCTCCAGAGCCTCCGGTTGCGTCCAGACCTCGGGAGCGGTTTCTCGCTCCAGGTTGCGGGCCAGATCGACGATCCGGTCGGGGAGACCGCGGGTCAATCGCCGCACGTGTCGGGCGACGGATCGGGAGACGCGAATGCCGAAGCCGGCGGGGTGCTGTTTCAGCATGCCTTGAAACAGCTGTGCGGTTTCCTCGACCCCCAACTCGGCAACCGGAATCGTGACGACGTCCTTTCCCTCCGCGGCGTTCGAGGGGGACGTCGTGAGGCAAAAAAGCAGCGGACCGGCGTCCGCTCGCCGCTGAAGCGCGGTCGTGAGGGCAACGAGATCGGGATCGTCGAAAGGAGCGTCCTCGATGCAGATCACCAGCGGCTGCAGGCGTGCCTGACGCGAGATGAACTCGGCGATGCTGTTCCACAGCCGAGCGCGTTCGGCCCGCGGCGGCAGGGGGGCGGGAAGGCCGGCTCGGGCGGTCTCGACGCAAGGTGCGAAGGCCGGGTGGTCGGCGAGCCCGGGGGCGGCTTTGAGGACTTCTTGGCCCCACGCGGCCACCGTGCCGTGATCGGGGGGAATTGCCTCGGAGAGGGTCTCGAGCACTTGCCGAACGACGTTGGATCCCGGAGGAGCTCCGGTGAGGGAACCATCGATCGTGAGCACGGCGCAATCGAGAAGCTGGCAGTCGGTGCGAAAGGCATCGATCAGGCGTGTCCGGCCGCTTCCCTCGGCTCCCGAAAGGACGACGGTGGCGGGACACCGCTCCCGAAGGACCTGCCGGAGCGACTCCCGCAGCCGCTGCTGGATGCGCCGGCGTTCGACAAAGGGCGGAGGTCCCCAAACCGGCGGGCGTCCCGGACCGGTCGACCGAGGTCGCATCCGTCGCAGTGCATCGACGAGCGGGGCCAGGTTCCCCGGGCGCATCTCGGGGCGCTCTGCCACCATGGCGTTCAGGACCGGGGGATGCATCTCTTCCCCGAGGAGCTGTCGACAGAGCATGCCGAGCGAGTAGAGGTCGCTCGATGGGTAGGCGGGCTCGCCGGTCAGCACCTCGGGCGCCAGATACCCCGGTGTGCCGCGGACGCGGAAGGAGCGCCTTCCCACCGGCGCGGCATGCCCGAAATCGACTAGTTTGACCAAGGGGCCCGGCCGCGAGCGGATCAAGATGTTCTGAGGCTTGAGATCACCATGAACATAGCCCTGAGCGTGGACCCATTGGAGAACATGGCACAGCTCGATCAGCAGATCGATCCTGACTGCCGGCGACAAATCACGCCAAGCCGATTCGATACCTTTTCCTTCGACATACTCCATTGCGAAGTAGGGTTGGCCGCCCGACATGCGCCCGAAGTCGATGGCCGCGACCACATGCGGGTGGGTGAGGGTGCGCAGGATGCGGAACTCCGACTCGAGTGCTTCGGTCTTGGCCGGAGTCACCGGATCGGAGACGCATTTCACGGCCAGCACGGCGCCCTTCCGCCACCGATCCTCGACTTGAAGGATCTCGCCGCCCGCACCGCTTCCGAGCGCTTTCTTGACGAGATAGCGAGTTCCCACCATGCCTAGTCGGCCGTTTCTTCGAAGATGCCCGTCGATCGGTTCTTCCTTACGTTGTCCCACGGGAAATAACGTCCGTTCATCGCCACGTAGACACCCGGCGGCAGACTCTGGGCAAAGGCAAGGGCGCTGCCCAGATTGAAGAGACCGTCGGAGCTGCCGAACGTGTAGGGAACGATCGCACCGGTCAGAACGATCGTCTTGCCCAGGTCGGCCTCGCCCAGCATGCGGGCCGTCTCCGCCATCGTATCGGTGCCGTGGGTGATGACGATCTGGTCCGTGCTGCACTCCTGGCAGCTCTTGAGAATGATTTCCCGATCGACTTCGTTGATCTCGGTGCTGTCGACCATCATAAGGGTCCGTAGCTCCATCTCCAACCGGCAGCGGCCGAGTTGAAGCATCTCGCGCACGTGCGTGTCCTTGAAGTAGAGCTGGCCGGTCAGCTCATTGTATTCCTTGTCAAAGGTCCCCCCGGTCACGAAGATCCGGATCACCATCATCCACCCTCCTGAACCGATCATCATGGGGCAAAGCGATCGGGTAGCATAGATCCGCGCTCAGTGAACACTCTCGGAAGCAGTTGTGTCAATCACGCAGGCGGGCGCCTAGGCTGCGGGGCGGGATGCCTGCTGGTGACCGAACCGGGCGGTGAAGTAGAAGCGGCTTCCTCGACCGACGGCGCTTTCAACCCCGATCTCTCCCCCCATCATCGCCACCAGCTGAGAGCAGATGGTCAGACCCAAGCCGGTCCCCCCATACTTCCGGGTGGTTGATCCATCGGCTTGGGTGAAGGCGCTGAAGATCTCGGCCTGCTTATCGGAAGGGATGCCGATGCCGCTGTCCTCAATCAGAAAGCGTAGGCAGACCGTGCCGTTGCTGGAGTGCTCGTGTCTCACCTCGACGCTCACTCGCCCCCGGTCGGTGAACTTGATGGCATTCCCGATCAGATTGGTCAGAACCTGACGCAACCTCCCGGGGTCTCCGCGCAAACGGCATGGTACGCTATCGGTCAGGGTCGTGCAGAGATCCAGTCCCTTTTCATCGGCGCGAATCGACAGCGCGGCAAGCGACTCCTGAATGCACTCGTCGAGATCGAAATCGATGTGCTCGAGCGTCAGCTTGCCGGCCTCGATCTTGGAGAGGTCGAGGATGTCGTTGATGATCGACAGAAGGGCATCGGCGGAACGGAGGACGAAGCCCTGGTACTCACGCTGCAGATCATCCAGATCCGTTGTCATGAGGAGCTCCGTCATACCGATGATCCCGTTCATGGGGGTGCGGATCTCGTGGCTCATGTTGGCGAGGAACTCGCTCTTGGCCCGACTGGCCTCGACCGCCCGGAGTCGAGCCTCCTCCAGCTGAGCGGTTCGAATGCGAAGCATCTCGTTGTCGATCAAGCCGCGCCAGTATTCGAGGCTGTGCCGACGGCCCTGCGCGAAGGTGAAGCCGATGAAGATCCCGAACAGAACCGCGAACGCCAGCCCCGAGGAGTCCCCACGGTGGAGACACGCCGCCAGGGAGGGGAGGACCATCAGTGAGGAGTAGACGCGAAGGAGGGCCGCATCCGGGGTGAATGAGGAGATTGCACCCGATGTGATCCCCACGATCGTGATGATCGCCAGAAGCGAACTCCACGTCAACCCGAAGATCATCAGGGTCAGAGCGCAGAAGCCGCCGTACAGCGTCGCCATGGCGATCACCCCGGCCCGGAAGAGCGTGTACCAGCGTGCGCGCCGGGCCGGCGGCGTCTGATCCAAGGCCCGGGCGTGATGGAACCGGACGATGGTGAAGGTCAACGTCAGGGCGGTCATGATGACGGATAGCAGCGGGTAGTCGCTGACGTAGGGAGTGGCCAAGAAGTAGACCGGCAGGAAGAGAAGATAGGTCCAGGCTCCCCCCAACATGCGATCACGCAGGTCACGAAGCGCCCGGGGGCGAAGTTTCTCGATGAGTTCGTTGTCGACGCGAAACGCGGCCGGTGGCAGCACGAGCTAGCCTCCACCCAACTGAGCACAGTTGCCTTGCGGTTTCACGGGAACCGGGTCTGAAACCACGGGATTGCAGACCTCTTCAGACCTCTCCCAACATCGGCATTCCCCTAGGGGTACATGACTTCGTTCTTGAACTTGAGCATGAGCCCGGAAACCCGCGGCACCGCCCGCCAGATCTCGCGCCGGACCACCTCATGGAAGAGTTTCTGGTTCGCGGGAATCCCCGTGCCGTCGTACTCCGCTCCGCCGCCCTTGTTGCCCCAGGCGGCATACCATTCGGCCACGTCGGGGTAGGTTTCCATCGACAGGGCGCGAGCCGTGGCGGCGATGTCGCAGACGGGCATGGGGACCTTGGCGGCGCTATCGGCGGTTGCCTGGAAGTACTTGTCCCAGTGGACGGAGACATACCCCTCCGTGTACGAGTGATAGACGATCTGCTCCTGCATCACCTTGAGATTACGGTAGTCAGCCTCCGCGTGGACCGAGATGCCGCAATCTTCAAGGTAGTGAGAGGCGTATCCCAGGAAGACCTTCGCCTCGTTTGGCTTGTTGGCCTTCCAGGCCTTGACCGCCTGCCCGTAGGCCCACTCGCACATCTGGTCGGCGAAGCCGAAACCGCCGGGACCGTAGATGTGCCCGATCGTCATTTCGCCCTCGCCCAAGAGGCCGGTTGGTCCATCGTACTTATCGGGATGATAGCCCGCCAGACCCATGATCTCCCACCACGTGTCGAGCGCCAGGCTGTCCGGGGGCGGGTACTCGAGCCAGGTGTCGATCGCGAACTTGTCCTTCGAGAGCTTCATATCGATCATGGAGCCGACGAACGACTCGAGGATTCCGCCCCCCCCCATGATGCTCAGGTTCTTCCCCATCCCCCGGGCGAAGTCACTGTGCATGCTGTACTTGATGTGCACCTTGAACTTCTTCACCTTGGGTGCGGCGTCGGTCGTATCCAGGCCGAAGACGAACTGGGCCGCAGCTCGCGTCATCCCCACGTGGGAGTTGTATCCCCAGCCCCACACC
>Ga0180432_10004624_pt1 | contig 18769 bp, 17 predicted proteins | sample SS_ome_10_FD_132414 | JGI IMG/M metagenome (GOLD analysis project Ga0180432, IMG submission 132414) | Hypersaline lake sediment archaeal communities from the Salton Sea, California, USA - SS_1_MS_2 metaG | ecosystem: Environmental > Aquatic > Non-marine Saline and Alkaline > Hypersaline >...
ATGTGGATAGGCGCTGTAACGTGTTTATTCCTGTCCTTAGCCTTAAACACACTGATTGACAACGACCAGGGAATGTATCGTATCAATCGCCCGGTCTTCTTCGTGGTGATAAGCCTGTTGGTCGTCCTGTTTATTTATGGAGCGCAAAAGATCGCTCAAATCTTTGCTATCAGGCAGATCAAAGTCTATTTAACTGATCTCCAAAACGATGCCCTGGAAGGAAGCCGGAAGATTGAGGAATCGAAGAGAGTACAATTCATTGTTTATCTGATTCTCGCGCTTATTCTTACGATCCTTTTCATCCTGGGTATCATCAGGGCCATGGGCCGTTAGATGCGTTCTTCCATCAAAGGAGCATTTTTTACCGAGGTGGTTTAAAGATTGGCAGGGGCGTTGGGTCCGGATAGGTTAGGATCTGGCCTATTGGGCTCCCGCGGGCCGCGGTCTCTGTCCCTGAAATCTCTGCCGGGACGATCGCGAAAACCTCTCGGTCCCCCGTCGCCAAAACCTCTTCCGGGACCTCCTCTGTCATCAGGCCCCCTGTCGCCGGGCCGCCGATCCTCGGGTCCTCTGTCGCGCGGTCCTCGGCGTCCGAAGCCTCTTTCGCCGGGCTTGCCCGGACCCCGTTCCCACGGCGGGCCGGGGCGTCTGCGACGATTGAAGTCCTGCTCCCAATGTTCAAATTGCTCAGGCGTCAGGATTTTTTTGACTTCCGCATTGAGTGATTTAAATTCCGCTTCACTCTTCGTTCTGAACTCCTCAAATATAGACTGCACCGTCTCGCGTCTTTTCTCAAAAGCGGCTTCCATCTTCTGGGTTTGTTCGGGAGTTAAATGATATCTAACTTCCATTTCCCGGACGACTTCTTTGGTCGGGGGTCGCGGTCCCCGACGCCTGCCGTCTAGTTCGCCTTTAAAGCGCAGTACGGTTGCACCCGAACCGATGATAACACCACAGATGAGGATGATCGCCCCCACGACAATCTGCATGACGGTCTGCCTGCCGCGAGGGGAAAGGCGTCTTTTGCCGGTAGAAGGAATTGAGGACTTGGCCTCTTCTACCATAACCGAACCTCCTGCAAGGGGGTTAAGAATTGCATCAGGGGGCTGGTCAGGGATCGCAAGGCGCCTACGGAGAAGTACCCCACGACGGACGCGGCCACGGCCGAGACGCTGGCGATCAGCTCGAGGACAAGGACGCTGAACTTATCCTCCTCGGGCCTGATCCGGTACAATATCCGCTCGGCCACTTTAAAGTCGGGCGTTTTTTCCCGCCGGGCCTGTTGGGCCAGTTTTTCAATCGCGTCTAACGTATCCATCCTAACTTCTCCAAAAGGTTTTCACTTTCGGCGATCTTTTTCAACTTTTTTCGCGCTCGAAGGGCACGCATTTTCACCATCGCACGGGTCCATCCCATTCGCGCCGCAATCTCCTTCGTACTGCATTGCTCGAAATACATCAGCGTCAGCACCACGCGGTCGGCCGCTGGGAGCCGGGCCAATAACGCGTGTAACATTTCAGCCGCGGCGTTCGGCTCAATATCATCCGTCTGTTCGGCCTCGATGGCGTCAAACTCTTGTAGCGGCACCGTCACATTTGTTTTTGCCTGTTCCTTCCAGTATTTATATCCCACGCGAACGCCGATTTTCCGCAGCCAGTGAATCAGCGGCGCCCGGCCGCGGTAACTTTTCAAACTAAAATAGGCTTCCACAAACACGTCCTGGACAAGCTCTTCGCATACGGCGGGATCCCTGCTGAAACGCCACATCATCTTCGTGATCTGCGTTTCGTACCGCCGGACCAACCTGACGTAGGAGTCTTTGTCGCCATCTAGGCAAGCCAGTATATCCTGCCAATCCTTGTTTTGCACTTTGATATTCTACCATATTTTGAGGCACATTTCAAATGAACGTGGCTTCATTATAGTCAGTGGGGCAAAAGCCCGCCCCGGTAACGAAAAAAATTTCATAAAGCAAAAGTATCGGGGGGTACTTTTGTTCGACTCAAAGCCGGTTTCGCCTTCCGTTGGGTCCTTTTCTAAAAAAACCCAAAAATTTATATGAGTACTGTTACCATTCCGGGAAACGAGCCACTATCCGGGTAGAACGGTGATGTTCATGATATTAACGACGTGTTCGGATCGATGAGGACAAGATGATGTGGTGCGATGGAGTAGGAGCAGGAGTCATGGGGATTTTCAGAATGTCATATTGTTGCAATAAACGTCCTTGTTCTCATCGTCTCTATTAACGATTCGTCGGGAATGAGAAGAGTTTTACTTCGTAAACAATTTTTTACCGTTTTACAATGAAAGGGAATCAAGATGTTGGCAAGAAAGAGTGTTTTGGGAGTTGTTGCCGTATTCGTGATTGTGGCGTTGTTGCTGGTCGGGCAATCGATTTCGCAGCCGGGACAGCGCGGACAACGGGGGGGACAACGAGGTGGAATGCAAGGCCCCGGCGGACGGCAGTTTGATCCGGCGCGGATGCGCCAGATGATGGAACAGCGCTTGCAGGAAGCGCTGGGAGCGACGGACACGGAATGGAAGGTGCTCGGGCCGCGCGTCATCAAGGTCCAGGAGCTGAGCCGGCAAGTCAATGCGGGCGGCCGTGGAATGATGATGTTCGGTAGAGGTCGCGGTCAGGGCGGTCCCGGCGGACCACAAGGCGGTCCCGGCGGACAGAGAGGACCCCGAGGCACGAATCGAGAGTTAACGGACGTGGAGAAAATTCAGCAAGCGCTGCAAACGACGCTCGAAGATACCTCCGCCACGCCGGATACAATTAAACAGCAACTCACGCAGCTTCGTGCGGCCAAAGAAAGGGCCAAACAGGACCTTGCAAAGGCCCAGCAGGATTTACGACAGGTGCTCACGCTGCGCCAGGAAGCAGTCTTGGTTCTGATGGGGTTGTTAGACTAAGACAAACAGTCAAATCGTTCATGGTGACGAATAAAATGGGTATCAGGGAATCAGGAAATCAGGGTGCAGGATTTAGGAAATCAGTGGATCAGGCGGGACAGTCTTGTGGTGACAATCTCCCTGATACCCTGAAACCTGATCTCCACTTCCTGATGCCCTGTTACCCTGATATCCGCCTTCAATGTTCACCGATAACCGATAACCGATAACCAATTACCGATCACTGATGCTATGAACGTACTTGTTGACAGAATGGTTCAAGAGGGATTGATCGAAGCCTCCGCGGCCCGGGGGATTCACGGGTTGCTCGCGAAGGGCGAGCCTCCCGCGCGGGCGTTTGCAGCGGCCGGGCTGGCCGAGGAGGACTTGCTTCGTTTTTTGGCGGGCGAGTTCCGATGCCCTTATGTGGAGCTTGACAAGTGCTCCTTCACGAAGGCATTTCTCAGTCAATTCCCGGCGCGGGTCCTTCTGGAAAAGCACGTGATCCCACTCGATTCCAATAATGGCGATCTGCTCACGGTCACGAGCAATCCGTTCGATACCTCGGCGATCGACGAGCTGCGCCTGGCGACCGGAAGAGACTTCCAAATTGCCTTGGCCCCGCTGGCGGATATTGATCGTTGTATCAAGCAATATCTGGGCGTCGGGGCCGATACCGTTCAATCGATGATCTCGGAAGCCGGCGAGAACGGCTTCCAGGTCATCGATACGGACGCCGATGACGATATGGACCTGACCGAGGCGGCCGAAGGGGCGTCCATCATCCGCTTCGTCAATCAGATTCTCACCGAGGCCATCGAGCTGCGGGCCACCGACGTGCACATCGAGCCGTTCGAGGAGTCGCTGCGCGTTCGTTACCGCATCGACGGCGTTCTTCAGGAGGCCTCGGTCGCCTCGGAGGTCAAGCAGTTTCAGGCGGCCATTGTCTCGCGACTCAAAATCCTGAGTAAGCTGGATATCGCCGAAAAGCGAATCCCCCAGGACGGACGAATCAAGATTCGCATCGCCGAGCATGAAATCGACGTTCGTGTCTCGGTGATCCCGATGCTCTACGGGGAAGCGGTCGTGTTGCGATTGCTCGACCGCTCTTCCGTTCTATTGGGTATGGAAAAGCTCGGTATGTGTGAGCGAGACCTCGATACCACGAAGATGATTCTCGAACGCCCGCACGGCATCATCCTGGTGACCGGCCCGACGGGCAGCGGCAAGACGACGTCGCTTTACGCGGCACTGGCCCAGATCAATGATGTACAGCGCAAGATTATCACGATTGAAGATCCGATTGAGTACCAGCTTCACGGCATCAATCAAATCCAGGTCTCTCGCAAGGCCGGCCTGACATTCGCCAGCGGCCTGCGTTCGATCTTACGTCACGACCCCGACGTCGTTCTCATCGGCGAAATTCGCGACGCCGAGACCGCTGAGATCGCCATCCAAGCCTCGCTGACCGGGCACCTGGTCTTCTCGACGCTCCACACCAACGATGCGCCGACGGCCCTGACCCGCCTTGTGGATATGGGGATCGAGCCGTATCTCGTCGCCTCGTCGCTGGAAGCGGTCTTTGCGCAGCGACTGGTTCGAATGATCTGTCCCGAGTGCAAGGAGCAGCTTTCGACCAGCGAAGTCCTCCCGTTGCGACAGCGCTTCGGCGACGTCCTGCCCGGCTCGCTCTACAAGGGACAAGGCTGCCCGCACTGCCAGGGCACCGGCTATCGCGGGCGAATGGGTATCTTCGAGATGATGGTGGTTACCGATGACCTGCGTTCGCTGATTATCGAGAATGCCTCGGCGCGCGATCTTCGTCGTGTAGCGTCGCAACAGGGCACGACGAGTCTTCGCGACGACGGGTTCCGGCACGTGCGTGAAGGCCGGACCACCGTCGAGGAAGTCCTTCGCGTGACGAAGGACGATTCGTTTCAACAAACAACTCTTTCGGATGAGAACCGCCAGAAGTAAAGGCATACCATGGCCACGTTTGCATACAAAGCAATCGATATCAACGGGCAGCAAATCGCCGACAGGATCGTCGCGCGCGACCGGGCCGCCGCCATCGACGAGCTTTTCGGCCGGGATCTCAATCCGGTGACTATCGAAAAACTGGACGACGGGCAGCCTGAGGGCGTGTTCTCACGGTTCGGCGGCGTGTCCAAACGCGAGGTCGATGCCTTTACGCGCCAGTTGGCCAATCTGCTGGCCGCGGGCGTGCCGATGAGCCGGGCGCTGGGCATACTCAGTCGTGAAGCGACGCGCATGGCGCCCAAGAAGCTCTGGGCGATTATCCACGACCAGGTCTCCGGCGGTATGTCACTGGCCGACGCCCTGGGTCATCACCCCCAGGCCTTTTCACCGATCTACGTGGCGATGGTCCGAGCCGGTGAGACCGGTGGTTTTCTCGATCTCGTGCTCGAACAGATCGCCACGTTCCGTGCGCGCGAGGCGGACCTCAAGAGCCGTGTCCGGGCGGCGCTGACGTATCCGATTATTCTGGCCGTGCTCGCGACCGGTATTCTAATCTTCCTGTTGACTTTTTTCATCCCGCGTTTTTCTCAAATGTTTTCTGAGTTCGGCGGCTCCCTTCCGATGCTGACGAAATACATTGTCGCCATCAGCAAGCTTCTCGTGAACTACTGGCTCGTATTCATCCTTGGTATCATCCTTATTGTTTTCGCCATTCAACGAATGCTCAGCAGCGAAGAAGGCCGGCGGGCCATGGCGACGTTTGTGCTCCGGCTGCCGCTGTTCGGCACGGGCATGGCGCGCTTTGCGCTCGTGCGGTTCTGCCGTATGCTGGGCACGCTCGTCGGCGCCGGCGTCCCCTTGATTTCGTCGCTGCGCGTGGCGAAGGAAGCCATCGGCAACCAGGTGCTCGCCGATACGGTGACCAGCGCGATTGAAAGCGTGCAGAAGGGACATCCGCTGGCCCGCAGCCTGGAGAACTGTCGCGTGTTATTTCCCGCCGCCGTTATTGAAATGATTTCCGTGGCGGAAGAAAGCGGCCGGATGGATCAGGAACTGACGCGCCTGGCGACCACCTACGACCAGGAGCTGGATCGCCATTTAAAAATGATCGTCACGTTGATCGAGCCGGCCCTGCTGTTCATCATGGCGGTCGTCGTCGGCACGGTTGTCATCGGTATGCTTTTGCCTATCTTCAACCTGCAGGAGTTGATCCGCTAATGAGAAGACAGATGATAGAGAACAGAAGACAGAAACGAGAAAGGGTGGCCGCCTCAAGTGCAGCTTGGGGATGGATTCGAGAAATGAAAAATCAAATATCAAAAACTAAAATTGTGGAATCCGCCTTCGGCGGATGACTTCCTTAATTTTGCATTTTACATTTTGATTCTTGCATTTGGTTTTGAGGCGGCCACGCAATGTTTCATAAAAAATTGAAGTCCGAAGAGAGTTTCAAATTTATGTTGGGAACTAAAATGAAATCGACAGAAATGAAAACAATCGAACGTCGCCGGCAACGTCGCGGCTTCACCTTGATCGAGCTGCTTTTGGTTCTGGTGATTCTAACCACGCTCACGGCCATCGTGCTGCCGAAACTGTCGGGCCGGTCGAAGGAGGCCAAAGTGACGGCGGCGAAAACGCAAATCTCCCAGTTGGAGGTCGCCCTGGATGCTTTCGAGATCGACCTGAGTCGTTATCCGACGACCGTCGAAGGTTTGCGGGCCCTGGTGGAAAAGCCCACCTCTGACGCCGAAGGATGGACGCAACCCTACCTCCGGCGGCAGGAGATCCCGAAGGATCCCTGGGGCAACGAGTATGTTTACAGGTATCCGGGTCAATACAACGAGTACGGGTACGATCTGCACTCTAACGGTCCGGACGGTAAGCAGGGCGGCGGGGATGATATCGTGAACTGGTCGGAAGAAAGGCGGTAAACGTGTCGCGGGCGTCCTGCCCGCGAATCGAGGGCGAGACGCCCTCGACACGGTGCGATACGGAGACACTAATTCGTGAAGACACAAAAGAGACAACGCAGCGGCAAAAAGGGATTCACACTCCTGGAGCTTATCCTGGTGATGGTGATCCTTTCGACGGTTCTGGCGATGGCCGCGCCGTCTCTGCGGGGTTTCTTCGGCTCGCGTAAGACGCACGACGAGGCCGCCCGGCTTCTCGCGCTGACGCAATTTGCCCGCTCTCAGGCCATCAGCGAAGGCATTGTTTACCGTCTCAACATCGATACGAACGACCGCGTTTACTGGCTGACCTCGCAACGGAAGGGCGTTTTCGAAGAGCTTGAGACGGAATTCGGATATGTCTTCACTTTCCCGGTGGATATTACGGTGGAATTGGAAGATGTGGATAAAGACGACGATGAGATGTTCTTTGCCTTTACACCGCAGGGAACGGTCACGGCCGGGACGATCCGCCTGATCGACCGGCGGGGGCTGGTTCTTGAAATCATATGCCCGACGGTCACGGAATCCTTTTCTATCATCGAACGTGAACGGGTGGATAACAGGTATGTCTCGAAACGAAATAGTTGAAGGGCGCCGCTGCGGCGGTTTCACCTTCATCGAGCTGCTCGCGACGATCGTTTTCCTGGGCATTATTATGCCCGTGGCGATGCAGAGCATCGGTCTGTGCACCCGGCTGGGCGGGCAGTCGCGCAAGCAGATCGAAGCCGCGTCGCTGGCGCGTACGAAATTGACCGAGCTGACCTGTACGGGCGACTGGCAAAGCGGGGAAAAGAGCGGCGACTTCGGCGAGGACTGGCCGGGCTATCGATGGGATGCGATCGTCTCCAGTTGGACGGATTCGGATGTCAGCCAGCTCGAACTGACAGTCGCCTGGACGTCACAGGGCCGGGAGCGCTCGGTCACGTTGACCACCCTGGTGTACGAGGAGGACAGTTAAGATGGCGAGCGGCTTGAGACACAACAAGGGCTTTACGCTGCTTGAGCTGTTGGTGGCGATGACGCTCATGGTCGTTACCGCCTCGTGTTTGTACACGGCGTTGTACACTGGTTTTCGGGCGAATCGCAGCGCCCGGTTCGCCGTCGAACCGACCACGATGGCGATTAACGCCATCGAATTGATTAAGCAAGATACGTATGGCATCCTGCCGTTGGGCGGCACCCTGGCCGGTTCCTTTCTCGGCACCAACTCGAGTGACACCAAAGGCATGGACACCGATAGCCTTGAATTTTATACCACCCATATACATGCGGATGACGATCTGCTCGCCGGCGGGCTCGGAAAAATCGAGTTGCTTTTAGCGGACGATGACGATGAAGAGCTCGACGAGGACCCTGAAGGGTACAAGCTGGTGCGGAACGTGACCACGAATCTGTTGTCTTCCAAAACGGTTGATGCCGAAGAGCAGGTTCTTTGCCGAAACGTACAATCTTTGAACCTTCGGTACTATGACGAAGAAGACGGCTGGGTGGATGCATGGGACTCCACGGAAGACGCGAACAGTCTTCCTGTGGCGATTGAGATTGACATTCGGGTGATACACAACGAGAACGGCACGAGCAAAGATGTTTCGGAGGAACCGCAGACGCGCCGGCTCGTACAATCTTTTGCGATACCTTGCGGCGGGGCGAAAGAGGAAAGCGAAGAGACCGCGACGGGAGCGGCCGGAGGGCAAATGGGCCCATGAAAAAGCACGCATTCGGACAATTTGATACAGCGTTTTACCCGTTACGCGGCTTAAAAGCAGGAGATTGCTTCGTCGCGACGCTCCTCGCAATGACATCCGCAAAGCTTTTCTTGTCATTGCGAGCGAAGCGAAGCAATCTCATAGCTCCACGATTTCCAAAATGTAGCATGGGAAATGCCCATCGCACGCACGGGACGATCCTGATCGTGACGATCTGGGTGGTGCTGGTGTTGGCCGGGCTGGCGCTTGTTTTCGCCCGGTCGATGCGGGTGGCGGCGGTTGTCTCGGCCAACCATGTGGCGTCTCTCCAAGCCGAGTGCATTGCCTCCGGCGCAGCGCAGTATGCCCGGGCCAGGCTGATCGCCAGTACAGAGGAAGAAACCTCCGACTTGATGGACAGCGAACCCTATGAGGCCATGCAGATCGGAGACGGGTACTGCTGGCTCTTGCGTTCGAACCTGGAAGACGACCGGGAGCTCGATTACGGGCTGACGGATGAAGCGGGCAAGATCAACCTTAACTCGGCGTCGGAAGAGATGCTGCTCAAGCTGCCGGGCATGACGGCCGAATTGGCCGCGTCCATTATTGACTGGCGCGATGAAGACAGCGAGATCACCCCGGGGGGAGCCGAGGATGAGTATTATATTCTGTTATCGGAATCGTATAACTGCAAGAATGCGGAATTTGAAACGGTCGATGAAATCCTTCTCGTGAAGGGCGCCTCGGAAGCGCTGCTCTATGGCGAGGACACGAATCTCAACAGCATTCTCGACGATAATGAGAACGACGGCGACGTCAGCGATCCCGATGACAATCGCAACGGCCGGCTCGATGCCGGTTTCTACGATTATGTCACGGTCTATAGCGTGGAAACGAATAGGGACAGCGAAGGTAATGAGCGGATCAACATCACAGACGCCGACAGCCGGCAGGACCTCCAGGGCCTTTTGCAGGAAACGTTCGATGAGGAGCGGGCGCTGGAATTAATGACCCTGATCCCGAACAATCCGAGATACTCGAGTATCCTGGAATTTTATTATGCGATCGGTCTGAAGCTTGAAGACTTTTCTAAAATTGCCGACCGTCTTACGACGAGCGACGAAGACACCTTTCCCGGTTTGGTCAATGTCAATACGGCGCCGAAGGCCGTGCTGCTTTGCCTGCCCGAGTTGGAGGAAAGCGACGTCGATGCCCTTTTGTCTCGCCGCGATTCCGGCGAGGGACTCGAGTCCATCGCCTGGGTGACGGAAGTGCTGGATCAGGAAAAAGCGGTCGCTGTAGGAAGTTATATTACGACCCGTTCCTTTCAATATTCGGCGGATATCCTCGGCATCGCGGCCAACGGGCGCGCTTACAAGCGTTACAAGGCGGTTTTTGACATGAGCTCGCAGACGCCGAAGATTGTTTATTGGAAGTCGATGACGCATTTCGGCTGGCCATTGAATGAATATATCGTAGCTGCCCTGAGAAAAGGGGAGCCTCTGACGAACACGATTTTAAACATGTATTAATTGGATGACGACAATGCTTGGCACTCGGACCCAGTTGGGGCTTGCTATTGATGAATTCGGAATTGTGGTCGCTGAAGTCGGCGCCCGGTCCGGCCGTCCGGACGTTCACCGTGCCGGCCACTGGCGCTTCGAAGAAAAGCTGAACCTCGACAACGCAAAGGCGTTGGGACAACAGCTCAGGCAGTTTCTCCGCGCCAACCACTTTTCGTCGAAACAAGCCGTGATCGGCATCCCGACGAAATGGGTCATAGCCAAAGAAATCACGATTCCTCCCGCGAGCGCGGATGCGTTGACGGGCGTGCTGAATATTCAGGCGGAGCGGGCGTTTTCTCTCAACGCCAGCGAGCTGGTTTTCGACTATTGTGGGCGCACGAGCACCACCGAACGGAGCGACGTGTTGCTGTTGGCGGCCCGGCGAGAGATTGTCGATCAGGTCAAAGACTTCGCCGCCGGGGCGGGCCTTCAGATTCGGTCCATGACGGTCTCGGCCCTGGCGCTCGGTAGCGTAGTGTCGCGGGCATCCTGCCCGCGAATCGAGGGCGGGACGCCCTCGACACGTTCGGACGACCGCGAGGAACATCGATACGGACTCTACACCCGGCCGACCTACTGCGAATTCTGGACGCAGGTTAACGGCAGCCCGCGATCCATCCAGCATGTTTCGCTGGCATCGACGAACGGTACAGCCGGCGACCGCGCCGAACTGCTGACCTCGACGATTCAGCGCTTGCTTCTGTTGTCCTCGCAACAGGATGCCGCTTCACCTCAACGCGTCACGGCGTACGACGGCTCCGGCCTGCCGGACCAAACCATTCAGCAGCTTAACGAGCGGCTAAAACCCCAGATTATCGTCACGGACGGCGGCGCTCAATTGTTGCCCGACGGACTCGGCTCGCCCGATGATCCGGAACAGGCGCAATCGATAGCCGCCGTCGCCGTGGCGATGGCCGGCTTGGGAACCGACAGGCCGCCTGTGGATTTTGTGAATCCGCGTATCGGTTTGAAGAAAAAAACATCTCGCAAACCCATCACGGTTTGGGCTGGCATCATCGGCGCGGCCTGCCTGCTCGCCTTGATCGCCGTGCTGGTGGACTGGCAGGCCGACAGAAGAGATATTGCGACCTATGCGGAACAGTTGGAGCTGATGAGTGAAGATATCGCCGCGGCTCGCGAAATTGTCGATCGGATTACCTATGCGACCAGTTGGACGTCTCAAGAGCCCGTGTTTCTCAATTTCCTCCGGGAGCTGACCTTGACGTTCCCGGAAGAGCCGACGATCTGGGTGACGAATCTTCGCTTGAGCGACAGCGCCGGGGCGGCGCTCGTCGGAAATGCTTCAACCGAAGAGAGCTTCTATGAAGTCATGGACAAAATCAAACAGCAGGACGCCTTCTCCAACGTTCAGATGATTCATTTGCGAAACGTCGGGCGCGATCTCAGAGAGAAAGAATTTGCTATCAATTTTGAATACCGAGGGATGAAATAGATATGTTAACGAAACGCGAACGGATTATTGCCATTCTGGCCTTTGCGGCGGTGGGATTTCTTGTCCTGAACAAGTTTCTCGTCGGTCCGGTGACGGGTAAGCTTCAGGCGCTGGAAACGCAGAAAAGCCAGTTGCGCATCGAGCTCGATGAGGCCCAGAACCTGTTCCGGAAAAGACGGGTCCTGGAAAAGAGATGGAAAACCGCCTTGTCGGAAAGCCTGCGAAATGAGGTGGAGGCCGAGATTAAAGTCGGCCGGGCGATTAATGAGTGGTCGTATAAGGCGCGGCTCACGCTCAGTTCCGTCAAGCCCGAGCGCGTGGCCAGCGACAAGGGGCTCAAGGAGATGACGTTCGTGGTCGTCGGGACGGGATCGCTCGACGCGGTCACTCAATTCCTCTGGAACATCGAGACGGCCGCACTACCTATCAAAGTCAAGGACATGCAGCTCGGTTCGAGCAACGAGTCCGGCCAGAGTATGTCCGTGCAGCTTCGCCTTTCCGCATTATGTCTTGGCGAAGATCAGCCCACTGCTACTGAAAGCAATCCACCACAAGAGGTGAGCGATGAACAAATTTAAGACCCTATCGATTTGTCTGGTGCTGCCGGCGGCTTTCGTCTCCGTCCTTTTCCTCCGACCTCAACCGGGTCTGGGCCGGGAAGCAACGACGCCGGATCCGAACGCGGTAGATGCGAACGAGCCGCCCGTTGCGATTGAGCGCCCCCCGGTCGTGCAGAATACATGGGCGTCGTACCGGATCATTCTGCAGCGCAATATCTTCTCGCGACAACGCGGCCCTCTCCGTACCCGGCAAAGGCGCGAGAGGCCTACTCGAGCGGTTGTCACACGAAATCCTGAGTCATATCTCGTGCTCAAGGGGATCGTCCAGGAGGACGGCACGTTCATCGCGTTCATTGAGAATACCCAGGACAATACGGTTCTCAGATTGCGCGAGGGAGAACGCGTTGCCCGAGGCGCCGTTAAAAACTTTACGCTCGATTCCATCGAGTATCAACTGGAGGACAAGACAATCAACGTCACGCTCGGTCGGGACCTGGAAGGAGGACAGGGCACGCTTCCGCTGAACCGGCTCATAGAACTCTCGGCGGGATCCTCCCCGGTCAGCGATCCGAACGCCGCACCTGAAGAAGCGATCCCCTCGGAGGAAGAGGCGGAAATTCTAAGGAAGCTAATGGAACAACGCAAACAACAACTCGGTCGATAAGGCACCGATGAGAAGAGTATCAAGAAACGTTTTGACGTAAAGGAGACAAAAGCAATGCAAACTCTTAAAGTCATGATCATTGGCGCGATGTTGGTGGTCGTCATCGTTCTGATGCCCGGTCATACCGTCGCGCAACAGGCTACGTCCCGAGCGCCGTCCGAGACTCAAGCCAAACCCGTCGAGGTCATCCATAACGGCACCGGCGTCAAGGTCAAACTCAATTTCCAGGACGCCCCTCTCCAGACGGTCTTGGAGTACCTGTCCGAAACCACAGGATTGACGGTGGTCTCAGATGAGCCCCTTTATGACAGCCGCATGACCGTCATCAGCCGCCAGCCCATCTCCTTAACGGAGGCGGTCTCCCTGATCAACTCCATCCTCAAGGAAAGGAGCTTGACCACGGTACTTAACGGCAAGATCCTCAAAGTCGTCACCCTGGAGGACGCCAAACAGGAGAGCGTTCCCGTCTTCTCGGGGCGCGACCCGGATATCGTCGTCCCAAGCGATAATGTGGTGACCTATGTGATCCCCGTTCGTTACGTTACCGCCAGCGCGCTGAGGCAAAACCTGGAGACCTTGATCCCGGAATACGCCAGCCTCGAAGCCAACGAAGACGGCAACGCCCTGATCATTACCGATACCACGGCCAACATCAAGCGCATGATGAAAATCGTGGCGGCATTGGACACCCACATGGCGACAATTTCAGAAATCAGGGTCTTCCGCCTGGTCAACGCCGACGCCACGAGCGCGGCCAACATGATAAACACCATGTTCGAGCAGAACCAGCAAGGGGGCTCACGCGGCAGTCGCGGAAGCCAGCAACGAGGGTCAGGGCCTATGAATCCCCTGCAAATGATGATGCAGAGAATGAGCGGACGCGGCGGACCCGGCGGAGGACGCGGTGGACCCGGCGGAGGACGCGGCGGACGCTAGCCCGGAGGGAACGATAGAGCCACAGGGTCTGACAGAGGATCAGGCAGATATCCTGAATCAGCTCTCGGACTGAGCAAGAAAAACACTTGGGCAGTGAAATACAGATAAGACGAATAACAAAGCGCGTTTGGATGCTAAGGAGACCGTAGCGATGGAAATTTTGAAAACACTTATCATAGGCGCCGCGCTGGCCACCACCAGCGTACTGATGCCCCGTTATAGCTTCGCCCAAGGGAGCGCCGCCTCATCGGCGGGAGCCGGGGCCGAAGACACGGTCGTCCTCACCCCCCGCAGCAACGAAGACCAGCGCGACGGCAGGCGGGTGGATATCGAGGAAAGCGGCTCTGTGCAGGGCGGGGGCGGCGTCAATGTAGAGGTGGTGGCCGCCGCCGATGAACGGACCAATTCCGTGGTTGTTAGAGGGCCGGCCGAAATCCTGGATCTCGTAGCCGATGTGCTCGCGGCTCTGGACGACACGACCACCCAGGTCGCCGGCGTCAAAATCTTCCAGCTTAGATATGCCGATGCCATGAACACGGCCGAGGTCATCAATCAACTCTTTGGCGATGAAGAGAGCTCAAACCAAAACCAACGCACGATGTTCTTCGGTCCCGGTCGAGCCAGGCAGAGTGACCAGGAAGATAGCGAGCAAGCCCAAGTCGTGGCGGCGGCGGACAGCCAGACCAACACCGTCGTTGTGGCCGGCCCGGACGATCTCCTGGAGGTCGTGGCCGAGGTCGTCGAAAAACTGGATACGCAAATTCCCAACGTGGCGGATGTGAAGGTCTTTCACTTAGAGTATGCCGACGCTCAGGACACGTCGGAACTGATTAATGAAGTTTTCGGAGAAAGCCGGACATCGTCACAGACCTCGCGAAGTACCCAGCAGAATCAGCAGGTCCGGTTCATGAGAGGCGGACCCGGAGGTCAGCAGCAGACCACGCAGGGTGGCAGTAGTATCTCGGATGTGGCGATTATCGCCTCGGCCGATTCCCGCACGAACTCGGTGGTCGTCAGCGGCCCGGAAGAAACACTGAATATCATTTCCGGTGTGATTAAAGAGCTGGACGAAAATCCCGAACAGGAACGCAAAATCTTCGTCTATCCCCTCAAGAACGCCAATGCAGAAAATATTAAGGAAATTATCAACAATCTTTTTGCTGAAATGCAGGCCCTGAACCAGGCCGGCAGCACAACCGGACAGCAATTCCAGGGCCAGCCAAGAGGCGCGCAGCAAACCGCCGCCGCTACGGGGGGCGGGGATTCTTCCAGTGGCGGTGACGATCTTTCCGAAGATACCTATCTCGAGGCCGACACGGACACCAATTCTCTGCTGGTACTGACCTCGACGAGAAACTACGGGTTGCTTAAGCCGATCATCGATGAGCTGGATAAACCCATCGGCCAGGTGCTCATCAAAGTCCTCTTTGCAGAAATTACGCATAATGAAGATATTGATTTGGGAGCAGAATTTTCGGCGTGGAATATTCGAGGCGACAGCACGGACTTGAATTTCGAGGCCGGCAGCGTTTTTGGCCAGCCCCTGACCGGCGCGACCGCAACGATATTCGACCAGGATGTCGAACTCGCCGTCCACGCGTTGCAGGAGACCGGCAAACTGAATATTCTCTCTCGTCCCTATATTCTGACCAGCAACAACCAGATGGCCAGGATCTCTGTTGCAGAGGAAGTACCTTATGCCACCGGCGAGAATGTGACGGACGGCGGGAATTCGCAGACCACCACGGATTACCGGGAAATTGGTATCATCCTGGAGGTCACCCCGTCGATCAATCCCGACGGCCTGGTCAATATGACCATCTTACCCGAAATCTCGTCTCAAACGGGTGAAAGCGTGCAGATCTCGGAGAATCTCACTCTGCCCGTCTTTTCGACGCGAACATCCGAGACGAAAGTCGCCGTACGGGACGGCCAGACCATCGTGATCGGAGGTTTGATTAAGGATCAAACCACGGAAACCATCAGTAAAGTCCCGCTGCTCGGTGACATACCCCTTTTGGGTCATCTCTTTAAACGCACCATCGTGGGCAACGACAAGACCGAATTGCTGATTTTCCTGACCCCGCACGTGGCCGAAACGGCCCAGGCGCTCACACCGATCTCCGAGAGAGAACGGGCACGAACCAACCTGCTCGAGGATGCGTCCGTCAGCGATATTTTCAAGAAGCATATGGATGCCATGGAGAATACGGATGTGGAAGAAGAAAAACCCAAATCCACCCAAGAGAATAAATCGAAATCGGTCAGAGATACCTTGTACGGACTCTAATTCATCGTCGTGCAAAGAGCACGTGATGTGACTTTTTGCATTCGCCTAAGCCCCTGCTTACTTTCCCTCTTCGGACTTCACCGAGCAGGGGCTTCTTTTTCTTCTTCGTGCCTTTTCTAAGCCTTCGGATATGTCAAGCCCGCACCGGTAAGAAAAAAACGGCTTTTTTAACCTGTTTGTTGGGTTTCGTTGGTGTTTTTTCCAAACAAATCGCGGATTCCGCCGGAAAATTGTTGATAAGGAGATAAAATTGCGTTATTATAAGACTCACGTTGGCAGGAGTATGAAAGTGAAGTGTAAATGAGGCCATTCCGGTTCATAATTGTTCTATAAAAAGCATGAACACCGGCGCTTTTTCTGTCGATGATTCATTGCTGCGTTCAAAATTAACTTTTTAAAGGAGGTACGACTATGTTAAAGAAGAAATGTATGTTTCTGGGAATTGTGATTTTGTTTAGTGTGGGTTTGTCGATGGCGGATCCCCCTGCCGTCCATCCGGTCACCGGAGAAGAGCTGGTGATCGACTGCCTGCGCGGTACACCGGATACCATCGACGGAGATCTGAGCGACTGGAAACTCAGCGCGATGACCCCGGCCGTGCTGGATCAGGTAGAGCAGTTGCATTCCGGACAGACGACCTGGGACGGGCCGGACGACAATAGCGCGAAGTTCTATATGCTATGGGATGACGATTATATCTATATGGCTGTAATCGTGAAAGACGATGTATTATCCCAGAACAAAACCGACGGGAGTATCTGGAATGCGGATGCCGTCGAAGTGTTTTTTGCTACGACAAACGCCGTTGCCGGACATGAAGAACATTACCAGTACGGCTTTGACTTCAAAGACCACACCTGGAACTGGTGTAACATGGACGGTGCCGGTCAAAGCGCCATCGATTATCTTCAGGTCGCTTCCACCGAAACGGACGATGGTTACATCTGCGAAGCCGCGATCGAATACGGACAGATGCTGTCGTTAGATTGGTCTGTGGGTAGTACCATCGGATTCCACCCTGTTATCGACGACACCGACATCCCCAATGGGGATAGAGAACTCCAGCTGACCTGGACGGGTCGCGAAGCCCATGACCAGAGCTTGGGATACGGGTATCTTATTCTCTCCGACGCGGAGGTCAATCCGGGCCCCGCAACGGGTCCGAGTCCGTCCAACGGCGCCGTGATCAACGATACGTGGGTGACCCTGATGTGGCGCGCGGGAACGTTCGCCGATTCTCACGATGTGTATCTGGGCGATGCGTTCGATATCGTCAACGACGCCACGCGAGACGCTGACGCATTCCAAGGCAATCAGAAAGCCACGATGTTTATCGCCGGCTTCCCCGGATACGCCTATCCCGACGGACTGGTTCCGGGGACGACCTATTACTGGCGGATCGACGAAGTGAACGCGCCGCCGGACGACACCGTCTATAAGGGCAATGTCTGGAGCTTCTCGATTCCGCCCAAGACGGCGTATGAGCCGGTCCCGGCCGATGGAGCCGGACTGACCGAAACGTCCGTGATCCTGACCTGGACGCCGGGCTTCGGTGCGAAACTGCACACGGTTTTCTTCGGCGACGATTACGATACAGTGAACAACGCGACCGTCGGTGTCCCGCGCGGAACGGCCGAGTACAATCCCGGCTCGCTTGAAGCGGAAAAGGTGTACTACTGGCGCGTGGACGAATTCGACGGCCTCGGCACGTACAAAGGTGACGTATGGGCCTTTACGACGCCGGGGGCGGTCGGCAATCCGCAGCCGGCCAACGGCGCCGACGATGTGTCGATGGCCACGGTCCTGGCCTGGACGGCGGCGGACAACGCCGCCTCGCATGAGGTGTACCTCGGACTCGACAAGGACGCCGTGGGCGGCGCCACTTCCGGCTCGCCCGAATACAAAGGCGCCAGGGCGCTCGGAGCGGAAAGCTACGATGCCGGATTGCTCGAGGCGAACACGACGTACTACTGGCGCGTGGACGAAGTGTATGCCGGTAATACGGTCAAAGGCCCCGTCTGGACCTTCACGGTCGGCAGTCATCTTCTGGTCGATGATTTCGAGAGTTATACCGACAACGATGCGGAAGGTGAAGCCATCTGGCAAACATGGATCGACGGTTTCGGCGTCGCCGACAACGGCGCCCAGGTCGGCTATCTCATGCCGCCGTATTGCGAACAGCAGACTGTTCACGGCGGTCTGCAGTCCATGCCGCTGGTGTATGTCAACGAAGCCGGCGTGACGAACTCAGAGGCGACCCTGACGTTAACGTCGCCGCGCGACTGGACGGCCGGAGGCGTTGCGGAACTAACGCTTTGGGTCCGAGGGGAATCTGATAACGCCGTCAATTCGCTGTACGTGGCGGTCGCCAATTCCTCCGGCGGGCCGGCCATCGTCGCCAATGACGATCCGGAAGCGTCCATCAAAACCGCCTGGAAGAAGTGGGTCGTTCCACTTCAGGCCGTGACCGACCAGGGCATCAACCTGGGTAACGTGGCTAAAATCGCCGTCGGCCTGGGTAGCAAAGGCGGTGCAATGGCAGGTGGATCGGGCACGATGTATATTGACGACATCCGCCTGGTTCAACCGTAAGCAGGCGTTAACTTGGAAAATATTTGATTTGCTTCAATACGGGGCCTATACCGATCCTCTTAGTCGGTATAGGCCCCTTTTAAGTAATAGCTGAACTTTTGCAAAATTGAAGTTAGGCATACTTTTGGAAAGAAAAAATCTTGTTTCTTGATTTTTTCTTTCTAAAAAACCGCTGTGTAATGTCTTACGGGGCA
>Ga0180432_10004625_pt1 | contig 18769 bp, 14 predicted proteins | sample SS_ome_10_FD_132414 | JGI IMG/M metagenome (GOLD analysis project Ga0180432, IMG submission 132414) | Hypersaline lake sediment archaeal communities from the Salton Sea, California, USA - SS_1_MS_2 metaG | ecosystem: Environmental > Aquatic > Non-marine Saline and Alkaline > Hypersaline >...
CATCGGCTGGGCCGAGGAAGAGGAACTGCTTGCGCATATTGCGAAATTGAAACCTCACGCGTCCTAGCCCACGGTCTTCGCCCATCGACGCGTGTCGTTCGCTGCTGCGCGGTTGCGGCCATTCTTCCCCACCTCCGACGACTCCACGGAATCTCGGCTCCCACAGAAGCAATTTCCCGGGCGATACTTGCCCGCCCGATTCGTCTGTGCAAGAATGGGGCCGAACAGGATTGGACCTGTCCCCGTTTCTTCCTCCGTTTCTTCCTGTCCGTTTCTTCCCCCTCCCCAAAGCACTGCCCCCACGGTTCTCTCCGCGTGCATCGTGTTGTTATGCGACGTACTCGGCTAGAAGCTCGAACCCATCGAATACTGTTTTGAGCCCACGTTGGAGACGACGGAACTCATCTTCAGTCGCGTTGAATTGAATCTTGAATTCGGTGTCCCCAATTGACTCTGCTGTGTTGCCGTACAACAGGATGCGAATCCAAGTGGCATGCAACTCGACTGATTCGATGCCACCATAACCGCTCCCGGCCTGGATTCCGCGTTCGACATAGATGTGATCCATCCCAAGGGCAATGTCCTGTTCGTCAAATTCGTACGCCCGTTGAAAGTGAATCGCCTCCCGATATTCACCATGCTGTTCGTCGGCGAATCCAACGAGGATGAATTCGTCATCGGAATCGTCGACGACCACAGTGTTGGCTGTGAACTCTGTCATAAACGGGTCTATCGCATAACAATGATTCTACGGCTCCGCGCCGCATATGTCTTCACGGGGGTGGATTATGTGATCTGCAGACGTATAGTAATCGCCCCGCACCATCAATTACCTCGCGAAAGTCCAGTCATTTTAGTAACTTATCGCAAATCAACCGGAAATGCAAGCAACTGCAAAGACGGCGCCGGGGCGTATAGTGCCCGGGTTTCGGGCGATGACCAAGAAACAGGTACACTTGTTGACATCGGAGACCATCGTCTGGATGCCGCGGGCGCAAGAGGATCCCAGCCCGACTGAACCCTCTTGTTGCTAAAGCAACACCGACGGTTTCGCGAAACAGGTTTTCTCGGTAACAAGGCAACTCCGCAAAATCATCGGTGCCACCCGTGATCTGGGGCACCGTTGCTTGTGCCTCGCAACTCAGCCCTAGCCACCCGAAAGCTGGCTTTGTCGTTCTTCTGTGGCACACGCGTAGTTTCTTGACGCCCCCATCCGGCACGTCTATAATCGCTTTTGTGGATGAAACTTGCGCGGCGGCGGTCGCGCGGGTGGCATAACGTGGAAATCATCAATGACACCAGACTCTGACGGAAACTCCATTGCCATGAAGAATCCCATTGCCATTAAGAATCATCGTACTCGATTTGTTGTTCTTGCGCTGCTGAGTGCATTGTTCGTGGGCTTGGCACACGGCGGGACGGCACTTGCCGAGCGGCCGGATATTGTGCTGATAATGACCGACGACATGGGCTTCTCCGATCTGGGCTGCTACGGCGGCGAGATCAAGACGCCCAACATCGACCGCCTGGCGGCCGACGGGTTGCGGTTCACGGAGTTCTACAACTGCTCGAGATGCTGGCCCACGCGGGCGTCGCTGATGACGGGGCTTTATCCCGAGCAGACCGAGCCGATCATACCGATGAACACCCGAAACGTGACCATCGCCGAGGTGCTCGGCCCGGCCGGCTATCAGACGGGCATGGTCGGCAAGTGGCACCTTTCCAAGGAGATCAAGCCCGGCGGGCCTATCGACCGGGGTTTCGACCGGTTCTATGGAACCATCACCGGCGCCGGCTCGTTCTACAATCCCTTGACCCTGACTCGCAACGAGGAAGAGGTCGAACCGGATAGCGACGACTATTACTACACCGACAAGATCGGCGACGAGGCCGTCAAGCAGATCGGGGATTTCTCGAAATCTAAGAAGCCGTTCTTCCAATATATCGCATTCACCGCGCCGCACTGGCCGATCCAAGCGCCGGAGAAGACTGTCGAGAAGTACCTCGACCGCTACAAGGACGGCTGGGAGAAGCTACGGAAGGAACGTTACGCGCGAATGATCGAGATCGGGCTTATCGACGCGAAGCGTTGGAAGTTCACCGACCCGGCCCCGCGAGTGGAAGATTGGGAGACGATCGGCAACAAGGAGTGGCGAATCCGCAACATGGCCGTCTATGCCGCCATGATCGATCACGTCGACCAGGCCATCGGCCGAGTGGTTGCCGCTTTGAAGAAGGCCGGCCGCTTCGAGAACACGCTGATCATGTTCGTCGACGATAACGGAGCCTGTCCCGAGCATCTCTACGGCGACGGCTGGGGGACCGCCGGCAACGTCATCAAATGGGCCAAGGACCAGGGCAAGGAACTCAGCATGGGCGACAACATGGACGTGCCCAGCGGTGGACCGTTCACTTATCACAGCGTCGGGCACAACTGGTCAAACGCCTCGAACACGCCGCTTCGAAGATATAAGAGCCACACGCACGAGGGCGGTTCCTGTACGCCGTTTATCGCCCATTGGCCGAAGGTAATCACCGACGGTGGCCAGATCACCCGCGAGATCGGCCACGTCAGCGACGTCATGGCGACCTGCGTGGCGTTGGGCGAGGCCGAGTATCCCGCGGAGTTCAAGGGCAACGTCATCCCGCCGCGCGAAGGCCGCAACCTGATGCCCGTTTTCCAAGGCAAGACCCGCCCGACGGACCACCCCATCTTCTTCAACCACGTGGGCAATCGGGGCATCCGCCATGGCAAGTGGAAGCTGGTTTCCGCCCGCGACAAGCCGTGGGAGTTGTACAACCTGGACCTCGACAAGTGCGAAACCGACGATCTGGTCGAGAAGATGCCCGAGAAGGCGGCCGAGCTGGAGAAGATTTGGCAAGCGTGGCATAAGAGGGTTACGGCGAAGCCCGGCGATAAGTAATGAGTCGCCAAGAAGAGCAAGATATCGGGTGCCATGTCCCACGCTTGCGTGGGCATGCTGGGTAAACGATGTCTACCGGAACGCGCATGCCCACGCAAGCGTGGGACATGGCACCCATTTGCGTTTTTGGTAAACAGGGACTATCTGATAAGTAGAAAGAACACATGAGTCTCACGGTAAACCAAGTCGCGCGGATGATGGACATCAGCGCGGTCAAGACCGATACCGATCTGGACACCGTCCGCGAGCTGGCCGAATACGCCAAGCGGTTCAACTGCATCTGCGCATACGTGTTGCCGTGCTACATGTCGGAGCTTAAGGCCCTGTTGGCCGACGCGCCGGACGTACTGCCCGGCGGCGCGGTCGGCTTTCCCGCCGGGGCCACTACGACCGCCGTCAAAGCGGCCGAAGCTCGCGAACTGGTGGCCGCCGGGGCCGGTGAGCTCGACATGGTAATGAACGTCGGCATGCTCCGCAGCGGGCGGTTCGACTACGTCGAGGAAGATATCAGCACCGTCGTCGACGCCGTCGAAGGCACCCTGCTCAAAGTCATCATCGAAGCCCATTACCTCGACGACGACCAGATCAAAAAGGCCAGCGAGATATGCGTCCGCTCGGGTGCCGATTTCGTCAAGACGGGAACCGGCTGGTCGGACACGGGAGCCACGCTGCACAACATCAGCCTAATCAAATCGGCCGTCGGCGACGATATCGCGGTGAAAGCCTCCGGCGGTGTTCGCGACTTGGAGACTTTGGAAGAGATGCACCGCCGCGGCGCCACCCGGTTTGGCGTGAATGTGGCGGCCGGGGCGAAGATTCTTGAGCAATGCCGTGCCCGAGAAGGGTGATCGATCACGCAGTAGGGCAGGCATTCTTGCCTGCCTTCGCTGGGCTCGCGCTACTTTCGCGGAGCGAAAGGCGACTATGGGTGCCAAGTAGAGTACACTACGGCGGGTCGTATCCGCCGGGGTTCCAGGGGTTGCAGCGGCAGATTCTCCAGATTCCGCGACATGTTCCGCGAATCGCCCCGTATTTTCGCACCGACTCAATGAAATACTCGCTGCACGAGGGCGAGAAGCGGCAATGGGGGCCCAGCATGGGGCTTATGAACTTCTGGTAAAACCGAGCCGTGACGATCAGGAGCAAGCCGGGGATTCTAAGCGGCAAACGAGCTTTTTCCAGCACGGCTCGCACGGCGGTTTTCCTAGGCTCGGACGTCATGATCCCCATTCTATCACAACCGGGCCGCACCACGCCATGCCCATCCGGGGGAGGGCGGGGACAATCCCTTTCTCCAAGCGAATTCGGACGCTCGCCGTCGCCGGTCTTGTCTCTTGCGGCAAACTTAAGCGGATGCTCGGGCATTGCGGATTCCGCCGCCTGGGTACGCCGGCAAAACGCATGGAAAATCGAGGACGGCGCTTGACCTTCACGCCGGCATGTTATAGCCTTCCTTAACCCGGTGCTTTGGCTGGGAAGTCTGACCGGCAACGTTCGGCGGTCGTCGATTTCGTTGGCGCGAAGCAGCCAATAGATTGAGAGAATGTGTTGAGCATGGATTCGAGGGTTTGCCCATGGTCTCCAGAGAACTTGTCGTAGCGGCATTAAACCATCTTCCCGTCGAGCGGATTCCCCGAGATATTTGGGTAGCTCCGCCGGCTAAACTATCTTATCGCGAGGAAGTGTCCGAGATCGGGCTTCGCTACCCGAGCGATATTATCCGCCCGAAATTTCATTACAGCCGCGGGGAGCGGGAGAAGGGCAAGCCGTCGAGCACGGGAGCCTACAGGGACGCTTGGGGATGCACGTGGGAAGGCGTCTCGAAGGGTGGCGATTCCCGGGTAAGCAACCCGCCGCTGTCCGACTCTGGCAGAATCGCCAACTGGGAGCCGCCGTTTGAGATTTTCAAGAATGCCCGATTTGGCCCGGTCAATGGCGAGTGCGAGGCGACCAGCCGGTTCGTGCTTGCCTCGACCGAAACTTGCCTTTTGCGGCGGCTCTGTTTGCTTCGCGGCAGCAAGGCGGCATACGCCGATTTGGCCGCCGACCGACCCCGTATTAGGAAGCTGCTTGCCAAGCTGCACGATTTCTCTTGCAAGGAAATGGAACTCTGGGCCGAAACCGACGTCGACGGCGTGATGCTTAGCGAGGATTTCAGCGGCGGCGCGACCGCGGCTGACATGGGGGTCGGCGAATCGACGCCCATTGGTTTGCAGGCCTGGCGAGAGATCTTCAAACCGCTCTGGAAAGAATACTGCAAGATCATCCACGACGCCGACAAGTTCGTTTTCGTGAGTATTCGTGGAGACGCCGGCCGCTTTCTGTCCGAGATGATAAAGGCGGGAGTTGACGCCGTGCATTTCGACCCGTTCCCATCGGGTTTCGAGAAACTGGCCAAACGTTTCCACGGTCGAGTTACCTTTTGGACGGAAGTTGACCGGAATCTGATGCTAGGCGACTCCAGCGAGGACGTGGCCGAGACGGTCGGTCGGGTTCGCGGCCCGCTTGATTTCGGCTCCGGCGGCCTGATTGCCCGATGCAACTGGCAAGGCGGCATGTCTCCGGAAAACGTTCTGGCCCTGTTCGATAGTTGGTCGCGGCCGATGGCGATGCACGTGTAAGCGGACACCCGTCAAAAAACAATTTGACGGCGGCCGAAACGTGACCTATCTTTTACATTGGGAGCAGGTAGTTCGCAACCCGAACATGTTCCTTGCTTCGTGGGCAGCCTTTTCGCTACTAACTTATCGAGACTGAGCGGTTTCCCGCTCAAGCGACTTGAGGTTTTCGTTTTCTCTTTTCTGGGGGATCCTGCGATGAGCCGGCTCGCTACCACCGTGCGCTTTTGGCCTATTGGAATTCTACTGATCGCCTTTATTCTTGCCGGCTGGTCCGAAGCGGCTGCACAAGAGCCCGCCGCCGTCCGCGTCGAGGAGGACTGGGAACTGGTCGTGGGCGATCCCGACCCGACCGCCGATGCTCCGCAGGTGATATGTGCTATTTCACCTCAGGGCGACGTATCCGGCGTCTATGGTGCCTTCGAGTTGAACGCTCGAAGCATTCCCGACTTCTTGGCCGGAGGGCTGCAACTTCAGGTTTGGGAAGGCGACACCGCGCTGAGTGATCGCAGGCATCCCAACGGGTTGTCAATGCAAACGGCCGGCGAGACGGTCACCTGGACTCAGAGCATGTCTCTCTCTGAAGGCACGTTGACTTTCGACGTCAGCGAGGGCGCGTCTTCAACTTGGGGCGGATTCGGCGGCGAGGGTTACTTAAGGGCCACCGCAAACACCACCCTGACCAATTTGAACGGATACAACCCGGAGGTGTCCGTGGCAAACTCCGGCGTTAGCTACGCGGGCAATCGTGTAACATCCCTGGTGCTCAAGCAAGTTCGCGTTGAACTCTCCGACGGACAAGTCATCGTGGACAATACCGACCGAGTTGTGCATTCACAGGGAGTCGAATAGGACACCATTTTCGCGATTCCGCCCGTGCTTGGAGATACTACCATGAGATACGCAAACAACCGACGCCGCCGTTCGGGAAACGTGCTGATACTCACGATGCTGATGATGATCGCGATGTTCGCCGCGGTCGCCTTTTCCGTGGACTTGGGATACTTGTTCGTGGTCCAGTCGGAAGTGCAGAGAACGGCCGACTCGGCGGCACTTGCCTCGGCCTGGAAGCTTTGCGACGAGACCGTTCTAACCGGCAGCATCGATCCACTGGAGGCGGTCGTGGAGGCAAAGGCTTCCGCCGATCAATATGCCGCGCTTAATGCGATTGCCGGAAAAGCCCCGGCGCTGTCGTGGAGCGATGTCGACATGGGCTACTTGCAGGCCGACGGCGAGACCATTTCGCTGAACCCGACCGCTTACGTGGCCGCCTCGGTCAACGTTCGCCGAGACGCGGATCAGAACGGCAGAGTGCCGCTCTTCTTCTCCCGCGTTCTCGGTATCAACGATTCGGGCGTGTCCTCGGAAGCGACGGCCGTCTTCATAAACAAAATCGGCGGATTCAAAGCGCCGTCCAATGGCGAGAATCTGGGAATTCTTCCTTTCGCGCTGGATAAGCAAACCTGGGACAACCGGGCCAGCGCCGGTTCGGTCGACAAGTATTCATGCAAGCAGGACCTTGATACCGGGGAGTGGGTCGTTACCGAAGAACCGGACGGCATTCCGGAAGTAAACCTTTTCCCGCAGAGTTCGATCGCCGAGGAGTTCGACGCGCCGGGTAACCGAGGCACCGTCGACATCGGAAGCGACAACAACAGCACGAACGACATCGCCCGGCAAGTTCTATATGGTGTGAGTCCGGCCGATCTGGCCCATCATGGCGGCAAGTTGGCATTCAATGAATGCGGTGAAATACTGCTCAATGGCGATACCGGTATCAGCGCCGGAGTCAAAGACGAATTGAACTCGATCAAGGGACAGCCGCGAATAGTCCCGCTCTTCACGGATGTGAACGGCAACGGCAATAACGCCCAGTACACGATCGTGCGCTTCGTCGGTGTGCGCATCCTGAACGTAAAACTGACCGGAAAAATGTCCGGTAAGGAAGTCATAATCCAGCCGGCAAAGTGCCAAACCAAGGGCGCAATCGCTTCCGAAAGTGATACCAGCGACTTCGTCTATTCGCCGGTATGGTTGGTGAAGTAGTCTTACGACGGATCGAAAAACAACGCGAGTGGCAAACGCGGCTCCGCCCGGCATGTCGTACATCGCCGGATGGAGCCGCAACTCGTTTCTTGCGGTCTTGTCGGCGTTCTGCTCAACGCTTCCCATCTCGATAATCTTCGGTCCGGTGTCGAACGATCTCGCCGTCGACCATGTAGATGACGTCTTCGGCGATGTTGGTGGCCAGATCGGCGATCCGCTCGATGTGCCGAGCGATTCCAAGCAGGTGGATCATCGAGTCAAGATCGTTGACGCCGTCGCGGATGTCGGCCTTTATTTGTTCGTAGATGGTGCGGTTTATGTCGTCGACCTCGTCATCGTCGCTGCAAACCTTGTGGGCCAAGGCCGGGTCGGCGTTTACCAGGGCGTTGAGCGAGTTTTGCAGCATCAACTGAGCCTTTTCCACCATGTCGGAAAGTTCCGCCGGCACCTCGCACTCGCGACGCTCCGCCAGGTACGCCGAACGCTCGGCAATGTTGACCGCCAGATCGCCGATCCGCTCTAGATCGTTGTTTATTTTCAGCACGGCAACGATCAGCCGCAGGTCGACCGCCACCGGCTGGTGCAATGCCAGAATCTTCAGGCAGTCTTCCTCGACCTCGACCTCGCGATGGTCGATTTCAACGTCGCCGTCGATGACCTTGCCCGCCAATAGATCGTCGCGAGTTTGCACCGACATCACCGCGCGGCGAAGCTGCTCCTCGACCAAGGCGCTGAGCGCGAGCAATTTCTTCTTAAGGCTGTCGATTTCCCGTTGGAGGTGAATTGACATCATTTGCGATTCCCTATCCGAAACGGCCGGTTATGTAGTCCTCGGTCTGTTTTTCGTTGGGCATGGTGAACACTTGCTTGGTGCTGCCGAATTCGATCAGCCGTCCTTCGTAGAAGAATGCCGTGTAATCCGACACCCGGGCCGCCTGCTGCATATTGTGCGTGACTATTACGATCGTGTAATCTTCGCGAAGCTCGTCGATCAGGTTCTCGATGCGAGTCGTCGACTTGGGATCCAACGCCGAAGCCGGTTCGTCCATCAGCAAGATCTCCGGGTCGATAGCCACCGCCCGGGCGATGCACAGTCGCTGCTGCTGGCCTCCTGAAAGGTCCAAGGCACTGTCGTCGAGCCGGTCCTTCACTTCGTCCCACAAGGCGGCTCGCACCAGACTCTTTTCAACGATCTCGTCCAGTTCTACCTTGTCGCGAAGCCCATGAATCCGCGGCCCGTATGCCACGTTGTCACGGATCGACTTGGGAAACGGGTTAGACTTCTGGAAGACCATGCCCACGCGCTTGCGAAGCATTACCACGTCGACGCCGCCGGCGTATATGTCTTCATCGTCGATAAGCACGTCGCCGGTGACGCGCGTGCCCGGGATTATGTCGTTCATGCGGTTGAGCGTGCGAAGGAACGTCGACTTGCCGCAGCCGGAAGGGCCGATGAAAGCGGTTACCTGCTGGGCAGGGATATCCAACGAGACGTCGAACAACGCTTGCGTGGCGCCGTAGTAGAAGTCCATGTTCGCGACGTGAACCTTGCGGTGGAACTCGCCGGGCTCCCGGGGATTGTCTACCATCGACACCTCCTTCTCATGCGAGTTCGCAACAGGATGGCCGTCAGGCTTACTCCCAGTACGAGCAACAGCAGCACCAGGGCGGTTCCGTATTGCATCGGACGTACGGCCGTTCCCTCCGGATGTTGCGTCGCCAGGATGTAGAGGTGGTAGGGCAACGCCATCACTTGATCGAAGATCGAGTTCGGCAACTTGGGAAGATAGAAGGCGGCCACCGTCAACAGGATCGGAGCCGTCTCGCCGGCCGCTCGGCCGATTCCCAGAATTGTTCCCGTCAGCATTCCCGGTATCGAGTACGGTAACACGTTCTTGTATATTGTCTGCCATTTTGTAGCTCCCAGAGCCAGGCTTCCTTCTCTTAGAGATTGCGGAACGGCTCGCAATGATTCTTCGCTTGCCACGATAATCGTCGGCAGGATCATGCAAGCCAGCGTTAGGCTTCCCGCCAGGATTGACGCTCCGAAATTGAAAAACAAAACAAACAGCCCCAAGCCGAACAGCCCGAACACGATCGAAGGCACGCCGGCCAGGGTCACGATCGCCAGTCGCACGGCGCGGTTGAAGCGGCCTTGCGAGGCGTATTCGTTAAGGTAAATAGCCGCAGCCACGCCCAGGGGCAGAGCCACGGCGATGGTTCCCAGCACGAGATACAGCGTGCCGAGAATCGCCGGCAGGATTCCCCCTTCTGCCCCGCTTCGCTTGGGGAACCCGAAAATAAACTCCCAATTGATCACCGGCAGGCCGTGATAGACGATGTCGAAAACGATATAGCCGACGACGAACACGACGAAGTACGTGACGCTTCTAATCGCCCAAAAGGCCGCTCGTTCTGTCAACTCTCGTCGCTTCATTATTCCGTCCGGTGCTTCTTGAGTACTCGCTGTGCCACCATGTTGATGGCGAAAGTGGCCAACAGCAGGACGATGCCCACGCAGAACAGGGCCCTGTAGTGGGTGCTTCCGAAAGGCACCTCGCCCATCTCGGCGGCGATGGTGGCGGTCATCGTCCGCACCGACTCCAGCGGCGAGGCGGTAATCACTGGCGAGTTTCCCGTAACCATCATTACGGCCATCGTTTCTCCAATCACACGGCCCATGCCGAGCATCACGGCGGCGATGATTCCCGACATGGCCGCCGGTATGGTGACCTTCCACATGGTCTGCAATCGCGTGGACCCCAAGGCCAAGGCGGCTGCCTTGTACGATTCGGGCACGTTGCGTATGGCATCCTCGGAGATCGACACCACCGTCGGTATCGCCATCAAGGCCAGCAGCAGCGAGCCGGTCAAAGCCGTCAGTCCACTGGACAGGTCGAAAACGTTCTTCACGATCGGCCCCAAAACGACCAGCCCGAAGAATCCGAGCACGACCGAAGGAATCGCCGCCAGCAGTTCGACCAGCGGTTTAAGGAATTCTCTCTCCCTAGGCGATGCGATTTCCGCAATGTAAACCGCCGCGCAAACGCCCAGCGGAATCGTTATCAAGGTGGCAACCACCGTCACCAGCACCGAGCCGCACACCAGCGGCACCATGCCGTACGATTCCCTGACGAAAGAGACCGGCACCCAGCGAGTGCCGAACAGTTCGCCCACGCCCGGGTCGCGCAGGAAGGGCGCCGCCTCTTTGAAGAGGAAAACGAAAATCAGCAGCACGATCAAGATGCTTGTCGACGCCGAAGCGAGCAACAGCAAGTGAACGGCCTTTTCTCGCCATGAGGAGTACTTTGTCATTTACTTCACCGGCACGTAGCCCGTCTCGCGGACGACCTCTTGGCCCGGCGCGGAGAGACAAAACTCGATGAATTCCTTGACTTTGCCTTGGGGCTCTCCGGCCGTGTAAATCCGCAAGGGGCGGGAGATCGAGTATTCGCCCGAGGCTACCGTCTCTTCGGAAGGAACGACCGCCGGCGAATCGGCATCGGCCTTGACCGAGATCATGGCGATTTTGTCCGCCGCTTCGGCCGCGTAGCCTAAACCGACGTATCCGATCGCCCACTTGTTACCTTCGATCTCTTGCACGATGGCCGAGGTGGCGGGCATCAGCTTGGCGTCGGCCCGATAGTCCTTCTTCTTCAGAACTGTCTTCTGGAAGAAGCCGTACGTGCCCGAGCTTGAGTCACGAGAGAGTACCACGATTTCCGCATCCGGGCCGCCCAGTTCGGACCAGTTGTTGGTCGCGCCGATGTAAATCTTTCCGATCTGCTCAACCGTGAGTTCCTTGACCGGATTCTCGGGGTTGACGGCCAGTACGATACCGTCGCGGGCGACGATTGTCTCGACCGCTTCGATACCCTGCTGCTTGCACTGCTGAAGTTCCTTGTCCTTGATCTTTCGCGAAGCGTTGCAGATGTCGGTCATGCCGTTGAGCAAGGCGGCGATACCGGTGCCCGACCCGCCGCCGGTGACCGAGACGGTCGTATCCGGATGTTCTTTCATGTACTCTTCGGCCCAAACGCCGGCCAGATGGACCATCGTGTCGGAGCCCTTGACGGTCACCTCATTTTCATTGCCTCCGGCCGAATCACCGGAACCGGACGAGCAACCGAGCGTCAGCGCCATCGTCGTAAAAATCGCCGCCAAACCAAACCATCTCCTACACATTTCTCTTCTCCTTCTACGTGACAACTTAACTGAGCGCACGATTCTAAACGCCGATTGTTAGCGTTTTGCTAAAGCCCAATGAATAATGCGCAAAGGTAGGACAAACACCCAGAAAGAGGCGCAACCGGCGAGAGTAAGGAAGTTTGCGCCAGTCACACGGGGGGAGAAATAAGCAAGAATATCCGAGGATTCCCCGTTTTCAAATCGGGGTGGGAAACACGGACGGCATCATCGGCGGAAGCCCGCGAGAAACGGAAAGGCCGCCGAAGTTCCCTAACGTCGCGGGCGCCAGCCGTCGCGGGAACCGCTCCAGTCGCTGGCCTCGCCCGTCGAGCGGGTCGCGTTTCGCGCGGGCGGTTCGCTGGTTCGCGAAGGGACCGCCAAGTCGGTCAATCGGTGGCCCGCTCTGCTGCGCGACTCGCCGGCGAGTTGGCGGAAGAACTCGGGCGATACCTGGTCGAGCACGATGACTTCGCTTTCGGCCTGGGGGTTTGTCTTCGATCGGATTACGCACATCACTTCGGCACCCTCGCCCAATCGGCGGCGAATCTTCTCCAGTGTGGCCGCTTCCCTGGCAGTCAAGTCATTTGCGGCAACCCGAGTCGGCTCGGTTCTGAACCAGGGCGTGGCATTCGACGGCGCGCCTTTCCACTGCTGGCTGCCCGGAGCTTCTCGCGGCACGGGTCGCGGCATGGCCGTGGGAAGCGAGACCAGCGGCGTTCTGGTCGCCGGCTCGGCATCGGTGGCGGCAACTGCTCCGGTAGATGTTTCTCGGCCGATGTGGGCCAAACCGGTTTCCGCCAGTTGTTTATGAATCGAAGCCAAGGCCGCGTACAAGCCGGCACGATCCTCGGGGTCGGCCGCGTTGCAAACGCCGATCACCTCTCCCCGCGCGTTGAACAGCCCGCCACCGCTGCGACCTTCCACCGGCATGCCGGCGACCTGGAGGTTGGGAGGCCCGACGAACTTGTCCAGCGAAATCACCCGCGTGCGACGGGAACTGGGACTGCTGCCGTTGTTGCAGCCGACGCTGGTGACGGCTTCGCCTTCGGAAGTCTTCCAATTCGGCGGAGCGACTCGAGCGGTCGTCACCGGTCCGCTAACGCGTATGGCCACAAGGCCTACGTCACGCTTGAGATCGTATGAGAGCAAACGGCCGACGAGCTTCCTTTCGCTTCCCGGGCCGAACAGATCGACTTCAATGGGACCCTTGCCTTCCGAGTCGCGAAAGATATGGCCGCAAGTAAGTATCAGAGCCTCACCCTGACGCGAATCGATCACCGTACCCGAGCCGCAGGAATGCCCTCCGTCGGGGTCTTTGATTCGCAATCTCGCGCTGGCGGCGATAAGCTGAGCCGCGGCGGCCGTTTCCGGATCGTGTCGAGGCAGCCAACCGGCGGCCGCGTTCTCGCTCTCGTAAGACCCTTGGGTCGCGGGCGTCTGGACCGTGTCGGCACCGGGCAGTGGCGGCGTGGTTACTGCAGTCAAACGTGGAGAAAGAGCGTCTCGCACGGCCTCGGCCGCCTCGGCCGTCTTCCTCGGCGGTGCCAAACGACACATCTGCTCAAGCCGGCCAAGATTCGTCACACCCTCGCGGGCAACCTCGCGACCATCGACAAGCATCACGAAACATGGAATTCTGGTCACGCCGAATCGATTGGCCAACGCCGGCTCATGTACCACATTGACCTTCCGGACCGGGTATCCCTTGGCAATCAATTGATCGACCGCCGGAGCCATCATGTGGCAAGGTCCGCAAGCGTCGCTGTAGAAGTCCAGCAGAACCGTATCCCCGGAACCTGTTGCCGAAAGTGCCACTAGCAAAACCGCCGTTTGCAGCGAAACCATCTCTTCCCTCCTGGTGGAGTCACAACCGGCGGCGACCAGTGCCAGGCAAAATGGCGCAGTCGGCCGGTTGAAATGCGGATGCCGCGAGCGGTTTCCGGGAAAGATAACCCACGGGGACGAACGACTATCGACGGCGTTCGACCGGGGTGAACCGGAATTGGCCTACGGGCAACCTCCCTGTTACCTCTCGAATTAAATGCATCGCGGCGCCGAAGCGCCATGGCGTCCTTGCCACACACGAGGCGTAAAAGAACAACATTCGGTTGAGCCCGCCCACCGATTCCAAAACGCACGGTCGGCGACAGCGGCCATCAACCGCTCTGCATTCTCTCCATAATGGCCATTCGACGCAACCGCAACTTTGACCATTTTCCGGGCAATGTGGAAAAAAACCGGAGGATTGCGAAGTCGGCTTGTGGCGGTGAATACGGTGGGCGTGGCTGGGGATGAACCGCGAGGAACGAGTGGTGAAGCCCCAGAATTGGCGATCTGGGCCTTCGTTGCTCGTGCCTCGCAACTCAGCCCCAGCCACCCGAAGTCCCACTTTGCGTTTCTCCCGGTCGGAAAAACCGGTCGATTGTCGCCGGAGGGCCTAATGCCTATACTGGTGGGAATCATCTACCCAATAATCCCAGCCTGAGGCCGACTCCGCAGCGAGGTTTTGCGAAAATGACTGAAAAACGCCGACTAATTTCCCGCAATGATGCCAAGACGCCGCTGTTCGTCGGCGTTGACTTAGGCGGAACCAACATCAAAGTTGGCGTTGTCGACGACCTGGGGAGAGCCCTCTCCTGGGTAAGCGTAAGCACGGAAGTCGAAAAAGGACCCGACCATTCCACCCAACGGATGGGAGACGCCGTGGCCACCGCCATTGCCGAGGCGGGACTCAAACCGGCCGACATCGCCCGCGTGGGGCTCGGCTCGCCCGGCCCGATGGACATCCAACAGGGAATCCTGCTCAAACCGGTCAACCTGAAGAACGAAGGCCAGAACGGCTGGAAAGGTTTCCCGATACGAGACAAACTGGCCGAAATCTGCGGAATGCCCGTGGCGTTTAATAACGACGCCAACGCCGCCGCCTACGGCGAATATTGGGTCGGCTCGGGCCGGGAATACGACAGCATGGTGCTGTTCACCTTGGGGACCGGCATCGGCTGTGGGATTATCGTCGACGACAAACTCATCGCCGGTGCCCACAGCCACGGAGCCGAATGCGGGCATATCATCCTCGACCACGGCGACGACGCCCGGATGTGCGGCTGCGGAAAGACGGGCCACCTGGAAGCCTACGCCAGCGCCACGGCCGTCATTCGGTATACACAGCAGTTGCTCGACGCGGGTCGGGAAACCTCGCTTTCAAAGCGTATCGCCGACGGTGCTGAACTTACGCCAAAACTCGTTGCTGAAGAAGCGGAAAACGGCGATCCGCTGTCCTTGGAAATCGTCATGGAAACGGCCAAATACATGGGCGTGGGCATCGTCACCGTCATGCATACCATCGACCCCGAGTGCGTCATGCTCGGCGGCGCCATGACATTCGGCGGCGCCGGCAGCGACTTGGGCCGGAGATTCCTCGACCGCATCAAGGAAGAGGTCGCCGCTCGCGCCTTTCCCGCATTGGCCGAAAAGACAATCATCGACTTCGCCACCCTCGGCGCCGACGCCGGCTTCATCGGCGCCGCCGGCATCGCCCGTTTGGAGCACTCTGCACGTTAGCCGCCCCTGGGATCGCAGCAGTCGATCAATGCCCTCGAACGGTTCGCAGCTTCACGGGGCCCAACAGTCCGGCCGGATCGAGCGGCGCGTTCGGAGCGAACCACTTGTCTTTGAATAGGGCCCAGCCGATGCGTTCTTCGGTTGGCAACGACGCATCGCCGATCAGGCGGTTGCGCCATGTGTTGGTTACGGCGACGGTCAGTGTGTTCTTGCCCGGCCGGACGGCTTCGGTTACCTCGAGCATCATTGGCGGCTTCCACAGCGTGCCGAGTTTCTTACCGTTGATTGTTACCTCGGCCAAATTGGCGACGCGGCCGAGGTCGAGGAACAGTCGCTCGTCGGAGCGCTTGGCATTCAGCTCGAAAGTGCAACTGTACGTGGCCGTGCCCGAGAAGTGCTTAACGCCGGTGTCCTCGTGTTCGCTAAGCGAACGCAGCGTGGCCAGTTCGATCTTCTCCGGCGCGCCGCGACCGTGCGGAAATGTCACGCTCCAGGGACCTTCGATAACTTGCGGCTCGGGAATATCGGCGACCGATACGTTCCTCGTCTTGCCTGACTGGCGGGTCAATTTCCAGGTTCCATCGCTCGAAGCCCACGGGCGACCACCCTCGACCCACAACGGCGGAAGGCCGGGTTGCGGGGGGGCGGCCTTTGAGGGCGTCATCCGAGCAACCGGATCGGCATCGCCCGCGCCGCGGCGAAAGACGACAAACACCGAACCGGCCGGGGCGAAGCGGATCGGCACAACCGTGCGGCCGTTCTCTTCTTGCCAAACGCCCGCGTCGGCTCTAATTCCGGTTGCCGGGTCCCAAAGCTCGGGCACACGACCGGTTGATCGGAAGACGACATCGACGTCGCGAGGTTGTCTTTCCTGGTTAGACAAGAAGTAAATGTCGGCCTCGTCCGTGCGGCGGTGGTTCCAGCACAGCGGCGGCGAGGTGTATTCCATTTTCGACCGAAACACGGGCGTAAGGTCAACGCCCGGAAACTCGACGTCGGGCGACAATCCGAGTTCGTCTAGAACATCCTGCGTCGCCGCGTCGGATCGCACCGACTTCCACGAAGCGGCAACGACTAGGCGAACCTTCTCGTCGCACTTCGGATAATCGACAAGACTAATCGAACGCGTCGGCCGTGGGCCAATGATGGGTACGCCCGCCTTGGAAAGCTCGCCGATCTTCGCGGCAAGCTCCGGCGTCATTCGATCGGTCTTTGGCAATACCAGCATCTGGTACGACATCCCGTCGGGCAACACCAGCCGACCGTCCTTGGCCGTGGCGAGTGTTAGCAGGGCATCGCGGTTGATGCTACCGAACGAGTACCCCTCGGCCAACGGCAGCGGCAAGTCCCTTCGCAAGTACGCTCGGGCCGGTTGCTCCTCGCCGGTGAAATAGCAAACATCTACCACGGGCAACCCCTGCTGAAGCATGGCCGAGCAGCGCCGCACGTAGTCGAACCACGCCAGCCCCGGCTGATGCCAGGTCTGCGTGCCGCTGAAGAACGTGCCCAGCGCATCGAGCGTCACGCCCGGACCGGGTTTCTCCGGAAAAGCCTGATGGGCCCAAACGTGAAGTATCAGCCGGTTGATGCCCTTGGCCATGTTGTAATCGCCCATCGGTTTGAGCAAATACGGGTCCTCGTTCCAACGCATGGGAATTTGCGTAAAGGCCTCGGCGCCGATGATTCTCTTTCCGTAGATATGCCCGCCGGAGATTGCGTCGGCGATGTCGTTAGGTTTGTCCTGGTTGACGCCGTTGAGCCAGAACTCGCCCATGGGAAAGTCGGCGTACCGGAAGTGCCGCATGCCGTCGGCCATCATGGTCGGCGCGATGCCTTCGGCGCTGAAGGCGGCTCCCTGCTCGCGCCCCAGTGCCGTAAATGGTTCGTAGAAGTTGTCGCAGACCAGATCGGCAATCGTGCGGCGGATGTCGTAAAGAAACCGTTCGGACAGTTCGGCCGATTCGACCGGCACGCCGCACATCGCGGGCAGCCATTTCAGCGGATCGTATCCACGGCGCTTGATGAACTCGGCTCGGAACAGCGGCGACCAGTTCTGACTGGTGGCTTCCCAACTGTCGGTATGGTTGATCCACATCGCCTTGCCGGCCAGTTCCGGGCCGACTCGTTTCAGCGCCGCGCCGAACCAACCGTTAAACTGCACTTCGGCCGCCTTGGGGTTGAACTTATCGCATTCCAAGCCCGAGCCGGTTCCACCGGGACCGTTGCGGACGCCGGTTGTCGTGTAGCCGATTCGGCGGATCGTCCATTTTCCCGGCGGCGGTGTCCACCGCAACACCCCCTCGCCGTCCATCTTCTCGGTCACGTCGACGATGCTCTCGGGCTTCACGCACAAATCGCTCGGGCACTGCCCAGCGGTAGTCCACTCGCCGCGCCGCCAGCGGAAACCGGCCTTGCCTTCCCAGTGGTTAATGGCCGGCTGGGCGCGAAGTTCGATGTGCTGGGCACTGAGCCGCCCGCGGTTGCGGACTTTAGTCCCTTCGCAATTCTCCGAGTGCGGCGGCGTGCCCGAGCGGTCGAGTACGAAGCGGAAAAACCGCGCCGTGGTGGGCTCGATGGCGTGCGTGGCGCCGAAACCGCCGTCCTGCCAGCCGTGAAACTCGGTCGGCTTCAACCGGCCCAAGGAGCGAAACTCCTTCCCGTCATCGCTTACCAGCACTTCCGCGCGATGCATGTGAAAGCCCGAACGCTGGTCGGGCAGTATCTTGATCGAGCGGCAAGTGAACGGCTCGGCGAACTCGAACTGAATCCAACCCTCCGCGGGTATGTTCAGCGACCGTTCAACGCCGCCGACCAACGGCTTGGGGTCAAAGTTGGCGATGTTCGTCGTGGCCTTGGGCTTAAGTTGCGTGGAAGTGACGCCCGAGCCTTCCAGCGCGGGATAAGCCAACACGGCAATGTCGCGGTAATAGTCGCTTCGCATCGTCGGACGGGCGAGTTTGCCCTTAAACGGCTTATCGCCGTCGATGGTCGTCGAGGTTGTGACCAGTTGTTGCATCGACATGTCCGGCGTAATCCACGGCCCTCCGGCCAATGCCCAACCGTCGCAAGCGTTCATTGCCAACCGCATGCCCAGCCGATCGGCTTCTTTGGTGGCATGCACGACCAGTTCCCACCAATGTTCGGACAAGGGGTTGGCCGGCGGTTTGACGATGGTCTTGTCGCCCTGGTGCCCGATGGGCATCAGATAAGCCCCGCCGATTCCGGCCTTGGCCATGTCTTCGAGGTCCTTGGTAATTCCCGCCTTCGTGGCGTTAGCCTGCATCCAGTACCAATATACCCACGGCTTTGACGAATAGGGCGGGTTGGTGAAACTTTCGGACAGATCGTCCGCTGCCGCTTCCAAGGTTCCGACCAACACAACCGCCTTGGCCGATGAGTTGGGAATCGTCGTTGAAGAGCGGTCGTCGACGG
>Ga0180432_10004626_pt1 | contig 18766 bp, 34 predicted proteins | sample SS_ome_10_FD_132414 | JGI IMG/M metagenome (GOLD analysis project Ga0180432, IMG submission 132414) | Hypersaline lake sediment archaeal communities from the Salton Sea, California, USA - SS_1_MS_2 metaG | ecosystem: Environmental > Aquatic > Non-marine Saline and Alkaline > Hypersaline >...
GCCAACACCGTGATCGCAAGCTACAGCCCCGGATCGGGGGTGAGCTCGATCGCACTGGCGATCACCGAGAACACCAGCGAGAGGGGCTTCCGCCGTGGAGGATCTTAAGAACAGGCATCTGGCCGACTGGTACCTCTCGAGCAGGGACAAACACCCAAGGCAGTGCGGGGTCTACTACTCCTCGTTCATCGAATGCGATGTGACGAGGTACCTGCTGTGGGATCAACACTGTGTCTCCAGAGAGGAGATTGATCAAGCCATTGATCAGATAGGCAAGAGGCTCGACCACTCGATCGAGTTCCGTCTTTACAAGTACGCAGACATAGAAGCCATGAGGATATTCAGAATGAACAACGATACACCCCAGGCCTTCGTGGCCATCTCCTACATGATGGCTAGAGGGGACGTCAGGAAAAATGGCGTCTACTTCGCCTCGTGCATCGAGGACGACATCGCGCGTGACTACGCGCTCGACTCGTGCCGCGTAACCGCAGACGAAGTCGATGACTGCATCGACAAGCTCAACGACCGCCTCGACTACGCACTGCACCAGAAGCAGTGGTGGTACGCGGACGTCGCTGCGAAGCGAATCTTCAACATGACCAAGTACAAGGAGCTCAGGTTTTGATCGTTCCAATCGTAGAGTTGCTCGAGATTTCAGGTCGATGGGACCTTATCAAGAACATGAACGTCACCGTCTTCGCTGGGTATGCTCAGCAGGCTGTCGTATGCGCTGACTCGAAGGGCGTATACGCGTATAGAAAGAACACGAAAGGCTATCAGGTCGATGGCGAGTGGGTGAATCTGAGGCCTCCAATCCTCGATGACACCGCACCAATACCAAACTACGAGTGGTCCACCTGGAACGTGTCGACTGTCAGGGATCGCGACGTGCTCGCGCGCCTTGGCTCATACGTCATCGCCATCAGGGAGGGCTACATATACTGCCTGCGCATGCATGGTGACATGAGCTTTGGCAAAAGAAACGCCATCGTTGGATTCAACGTCTTCCCAAGCGACATAAGCTGGGGAAACTTGAAGTGCGGCGTGTGCGTCCACCCGAGAGTGGTGTCCAACGGCATCAGATCCTTGAGGGTGGCCTATAGCTCTACCGCCCATCTCTTAAAGGGCGCCCTGTACAAGGTCTATAACAATCAACCAAGGGCCATACACATGCATGACCTCTTCCCAAATCCCGAGATCCAAGAGGCGATCACGCTGGCCGCCATGCAATCCGACGAATATCGCATCGGCGAGGGTGCATGGGAGTACGGAGACGTTATCGTCAAGCGACACCGCAGGCTCTGGTGGGTGGGCCGAGAGCTGGTTGAACTCTACTGGGACCTCAAGGACATGTGGAAGCGAGGCGAGATCTACAAGTCCACCCTGCACGCCTGTGAGCGAAACCGAAGCTCCATCGACATCACGGACGAGAGAGGCGGCAAGGATACCCGCGTTCACGGAAGCGTGAGCACGAAGAGGCCCATGGGATTTTACGAGATCTGGGTCAACGAAGACGGCTACGACGAATACAGAATCAGGATCCCAGATGACTCTATGTACAAGTGAACTGTTCACCCCGGCCCACGCTCTCGAGCGTGGGCCGCTTCATTATGACCTCGCGCTCAGGATCGAGATCGCGCTCTCGGAGTACCCGACACTGATCGACAAAGATGGGAAGATGCACGTCATCATCGGCGTGGACGAGTACCTATCTAAGCTCGCGCGCAAGCTGTACGGCTACGGCATCTTCGCAAAGCAGCCCGAGGCCGCAACCGACCAGGCAATCATGAGGATCCAAGATGGCCAGAGATATTGGTGAGCTCGTCAGGCTCGTGAACAAGATGGTGGAGCAAGGCAATGGCCACAGGCTCCGATACATCACGATCAAGGACATCATGAGGATCCCTGGCTACTACTACCTGACGGCGCCGTTCGTATTCGCCGACAGGTGGGGCGTCGCAATCGCATCAACGGATCACGCCAAAGTCACGAAGCGTCGCGCCGAGGCTTTTGAGCTCCCTGAGGATGCCGACCGCCCGTTCCGGTTCGCCGCACAGTTTGGTTGGAGCACGAATGCGCTCAAGTGCGAGTTCGTCGAGCTCCCCGAGCATCATGTGCTCAAGATCGACCGCCATAATCGCCTGGTCATGCTCTACAAGAAGTTCAGCCACCACTGCCCCGAGAAGTACGATCATCACGCCGGCGTTGCCTACCCCATGGACCCTGTGTTCAAGGTACAGGAGTCGATCTACCAAGGCGTCACGAAGCATGTTCTGTTCAATGGAACAGACTCGATCGTAATGGGCAAAAATCGACACAAGCCCAACACCCAGCTCGATGACACAGGCATAATCCCGGGCGTATTCTACGACGTAGACGCCTTCCTCACCGAGAACGGCAAGTACCCCAAGCAAACGCACGTCGCCAGGCCTGTGCCCTTGACGAGGCTCGTGACGCCGCCCATTCAGGAGGCGATCACGCACGCCTGCTTCGAGGCCGACGACTACCGCGTCGCCTACGGCTCGTGGGCCGACGGCGAGGTGATCGCCAAACGTGTCCACGAAGAGTGGATGTTCGAAGGCAAGAGGGTCGAGCTCTACTGGGTAGCCAAGGAACTCTACGAGGAGGGCAGGATCTACAAGTCCACGCTCAATGCCGTGGTCAAGAACCTCAAGAGGGTCTCGATCGACGACACGAGGTACGGTCGGAACTTCTTCGCAGAGAAGACGATGTACCCGAGGTCCTACTACGACGTGTGGGTCATGCCTGACGATGAACCCGAGTTCAAGGTCAGGCTAAACGACGACTTCTGAGATGGGATAATGTATGTACACCAAAACCTTAGGAGGTACACACATGACTACTCACATCCAGACACACAGCGGCGTGTTCCACGCCGATGAGGTCTTCGCCTGCGCCATCCTTCGGGTGGTCCACGGCGGTGACGTCGAGATCCACCGCTCTCGAGATGAGCTCGAGGGCATGGACTTCGTGGTCGACGTCGGCCGGGTCTACGACCCTGCCACCGGCCGGTTCGACCACCATCAGAGGGACTTCAACATGGCGAGGCATGACGGCGCTGGCTACGCTAGCGCCGGTCTCGTCATGAAGGAGTTCGCCGGACGCCTGGCCCTCGCGCTGGGCGTCCACCTCGCCGCCGTCCTCGACTTCGAGGACACCATCATCCGTCGCGTCGACCAGCGCGACATTGGGCAGGTCACCCCCGAGTCCTGGGAGGTCAGCTCACAGGTCTCGGACTTCAACCCGCCCTGGGACGCCCCCGAGACGGACGCCGACGCCTGCTTCATGCAGGCCGTCGACTTCGCCGAGGGCATCATGCGGCGCTCGATTGAGCGCTCAGATTCGCGCTACCGCGCGAAGGACGTCCTCAAGAACGAGGCCGTCGTCGACGGCAACGTGACGCGCCTTCCGATGTGGATCCCCACGTCGAAGGGAGATGTGAAGACGGACTGGCTTGCTTTCGAGCAGGCCGGAAGCTGGCGCGCCGTGCGCCAGCGCGACGGGCTCATGCCCCCGGAGGCCTGGCTCGGCCTCTCGGGCGATGAGCTCGTCGAGGCATCTGGCGTGGCCGGCGCGGTGTTCGTGCACCGCGCCGGCTTCATGATCATCAACGAGACCTACGAGGGTCTCGTCGAGATGATCGGCCGCTGCAGTGGCTGACTCGTGGGGCGACCTGCGCGCCGCTCTTCATGAGCGGCGCTGGTGGGACGTCAAGGTCTTTGGCCCTGAGCAGGAGGAGTATGCACGCTCCATCCTGCTCAGGGACAAGGGCTCACCCTTTTTGTGGCAAGGAACCAAGAGCACGGGGACGTTCTACACGAACATCAGCCTGCCCATGGTGATGATTCACTGCGTGGGGTATCGACCACTCCGCCGTGTTTTTGCCTTTGATCACTCACTCGTGATCGACGAGTATCCGATCAACCTAACACCAAAAGAAATGGCCACATACGCTAGCCTTCCGGGCATAGCGGGCCTTGTAATGGGAGGGTTCTTAAGTGACTCCTGATCAAGGAATCGCAGAGGCAAGGTCTGCGATCGCAAACAAACGCTGGGATCGACTCGCACTAATATTTAGCCAATGCGACGCGAGCGTGATCTCGTATGCGATCAGCACGAAGGACCCCATGGTCCTGATGACGCTCTACTCCACATCCACGAACAAGACCGCACACCCTGACCTGATCAGGCCCAACATCCCTTTCGATGAATTCGACTGGATGGTGCTGGTTCACGACCCGGACAGCATCTTCGTTCGAGGCGGAATCTACGTCTTCGACGAAGAAGAGGTCGACCTGACGATCAAGGAGCGCTATCAGGCGATCAGGCGAGCCACCCGCGGAGAGATTGGGGACGATCCTGATCGACCTTTTGGCCTCTTCAGGCCCCGAATCAACGTGGAGTTCGGCACGAACTTCCACATGATTGACGACCCCATGGAGATGGGAATCACGTGGGGGATCCTCGATGTCATAGGGGGACACCTGCCCCAGGGCGCCAACTCGTACGCATGGCACAAGAACAAGGAGAAGGATGTCTCGTTCTACACTTCACGGAGCTCCAGCGGTTGACCTGTTCTGCGGCCTCGGAGGAGGCTCGATCGGCGCACGGCAGGCAGGCTTGAACATCGTCCTGTCTGCAGAAATCGATGAGAACGTCGCCAGGATGTATGGCGCGAACATCCCATCGCTGATGGTGCTCTCACAGGACGTCCGCACGCTCTCACCGATCAAAGCAGAGCCCAGCTCTCTTCTGATCGCCGGCCCTCCATGTCAGGGCCACTCTAGCCTGAACAACCACACGCGCGGCAATGACCCGCGCAACGCACTCTACGAGTGGACGATCGGGTGGGGCATCGCTTCTGGTTTTGATCACATGATCATCGAGAACGTCCCGAACATCGTCCACTCCAAGAACAGCCCGGTCGATACGGCCGTGCAAAAGCTCGAGCAGGAGGGCTACTCGACGTGGCTCCGCAAGATGAAGGCGACCGAGGTCGGTGTCCCCCAGAACAGGACGAGACTGTTCCTTGTGGCCTCTAAAACTGCGACGCTCGGCGCCATCGAACGCATCGAGCCTCCGACTGTGGCCGAGGCCCTCGCAGATTGCGATGACCTCACGGGCGTGCCAAGGGTGAGCAAGGCCAATCAGGCAAGGCTCGACTGGCTGCACGCCGCGCCTGGCCGCATGAGGGTGAGCCAGGCGAGCGGGCTTCTCCCGCCGTCCCACCAGCACGCAGGCCGCACACACACGGATGCGTACGGGCGCATGGATCCAAATGGATACGCGCCAACACTCACCACGAACCACTACTCCCTCGGGGCGGGCAGGTTCGGTCACCCTACGGAACCTCGCATGCTCTCCTTCAGGGAGGCGGCCAGGCTTCAGGGTATCCCCGACTGGTACACGTTCAAGGGAGCGAAGGCGATGACGGTCCGCAAGGCCATCGGAAACGCCATACCGCCAGCCATGATCAGAGAGATCATAAGGAGCATGAAGTGAAAGTCACCGTGAAGCTGGTCGTGGATTACGACCACGACCACCTCGAAGAAGCGGGGATCCTGAGGCACAGGGTCGAACAGAGCATCGGCCGCGGCATGCTCGGCGACTGGGTTGACGAGTACTCACTGGACGTGTCAGTCCAGGGGTACGAGGCACCCAAGGAGGTTCGATACGAACTCCCCTATGGGGTCGTGATCGACGTGCGGCGCGCCCCCGGTCGAGAGGTCATCCCGGGCGGCATTGTCGATACTAATAACACCTCTGCTCGAATATCGGAGAGCGCCCTTGGGTCGGGCTTCGATCAGCTCGAGTCCATGCTCATGGCAATGGCCGGGGCCGGCATCGACCTTGGCACTGACGCCATGGCGGAAGCCATCAAATCATGCGTCGACGGATGCATCAACAACGACTGGTTGACATGAAGAAGTACACGTTCATCTGCAAAAGCGAGGAGGCGGCCTGTGCGTTCATCGAGGGCGTCGAGTTCGTCGCCGACTCATCCCTTGAGATCGACTACAACGCCAGCAATGACAACATCGTGGTGCTCTACGAGCGCCGAGACGACGACGACTGTGAGGAGGTCACCAAACATGTTTGACTACGACTTTGACGACCTGAACGACGCGCTCATGAACGGAGCCGCCACCCTCGTGTGCACCGAGTGCAACGAGGAGGTTGGCGAGGGCGAGCCGGACTGCCGCGGCGTCCAGTGGAAGTGCCCCTGCTGTGGCGCCGACGGCAAACACATCATGTCGATCCTCGTGATCGAAGGAGTGATCTGATGTCGATTGGAGATGTCAGGGGGGCTATTGATCGCAGGGACTGGCCTGAGCTTCATCGCCTGATCAAGGACGGCGGCCCGATGCTGGCCAACTACGTGCTCGGATCAAGGGACGAGCAGGCGATCAATGTCGCGCTCTGCTCGATCGATCATGACTACGAGGCGGTCGCGAGGACGGTGATACCCTTCCTCGACTTCACGGACTACGACGTCTACGCGTGGTGCCAGTTCCCCTACGGGCACGTGGGCCGGCACGTACCGCCATCGGGCATGTGCGCCTACCCATACGAGTACATGCTCGAGTTCATGTCGCCGCGCGAGGTCGAGGATCTGCTGGATGACAGCATACTCCCCGATCGCATGGAGGAATGCGGCATCGACCCGTCCCCCGCCGGGGTCATGACGATGTCTCGCGGCGCCGGGCAGTACCAGCTCTACACACTCAACAAAAGCGGGGCCAAGAATCTACCGGATCCCGACCACCACAGGTTCATCTCGGACATGCTCGAGCGCGCCGCGAAGATGACCTCCTACAGCTGCATCAGCATCGAGCGCGATGGCCGCATCACGGCCTTTGATACCTGGTCTGATGTGCTTCGAACTCTAAGGTTCTGATCGCGTGCGCCTCGACGTGATCAATGCATGACCTAAAACGCGAGGTAATCCACGTGATAATGGATCCCACAGGCACCGATTTGGTGTTCTCAACGGATAAAATAGGGCCACACAAGCATGGCCCTGCAAGGAGGAGAGATGCAACTTACATTTGGTTACAACAGAACGGACCTGCCTGAGGACCGCCCCGTGTGGGGATGCCGCGCGATCCTGAAGGTGGACGCCCGGGCCTACCCTCTCGACTTCGTCTGGGACCGTAAGTCGGTCATCGGGGAGGTCGACGACGACATCAAGCGCGTCGTTCCGGTCGCGACCGAGGCTGCGCAGAAGCGCGTGCTCCGGGGCCTTCGTGACGGGTCGATCGATCCGCGCGAGACCAGCGACATCAAGCTCTTCGACGATAGCGACGAGTACGTTTGCTGGGGACGGGCCGCCGGCGGCTACATGTACCTGTGCGTGTGGTCGAAGCCATGAGCGAGAGCCACAAGGCGCAGATGGTGCTCGCGAACAAGATCGAGGGCGCCGCAGGGTACCGGGTGACCACGAACATCAGGCCCGTCGCGGGTGAGCGCACCCGGTTCTACGTCAGCATCAAAGTGGGCAACCTCTATGTGGGGTGGGCTCACTCGATCTACGGTGGAGTGGAGGGCGAGGTCGATCAGGCCTGGTTCCACTATGTCGACGTCGAGGACTCGGAGGCCATCAATGAGGCCATCGGGGAGGGGATCTTCCCCGAGAAGGAGGAGTACGACGAGGAGCTGGGGCAATGACCTACATCGACGAGATGATGCGCGCCATTGCAGTGCGCCCTTTGATGTACGCCAGCACCTACGCCGACGCGGGGTATCTGTGGTGCGTCTACCTCGTGTTCAAACTGCACGACGAGGACCCGGCGAGGAACAGGGATGACCTTCATACCCTGATCTACGACACACACCGCGCCGGAGCGAAGGGCCCACGCTGGCCCGAGGACATTCACAAGTTCCGAACGTATCTCGCGGGGCTTGAGGCACGCGTACGCAGCAAGCACAAGGAGATATGACATGGCCATCATGCATATCGGCTTCGTCAAGGCCACGGCAGAGCCGAGGCTGCTCGTCGGGTACGACACGCGTCTGTTCTCGGACTACCCGCGCCCCGCCCCCGGGATCATCCCATGGAAGACATGGTATGACTTCAGGAGCCCCCGCGGGCGATGGGTCACGCCTGACAAATGGGTTCAAGAGGGCGAACACGACGTTCCCATCACCCGGCCCGACGCCCCCGAGCTCAAGCGCAGGTCCACCCAGCCCGTCTTCGAATGTTCGCTCCGCATCGAGCAGGTCACCGAATACATCGAGTTCGGCACGAACCTCGGGGGTGAGCATCGATTCGCCATGGAAAAAACCCTGCCGGCAAAACTCTTCTTCCTCGTCCAGCATGAGGAGGAAGGCGACATCTTCAAGATCCGCGGCAAGACACTCTACGGGCGCTGGTACCTGTCTAGCAGCAAGCTCAATACGATGGTCGTTCGGCCCCTCACAAGGGATAAGAAGTTCACACCGCTCGAGGGCGGGCCACAGCGACGGGGTCTGATTGAGGCTCTGGAGGAGCACTGGACTTGAATATCGGAGACCTCCGCGCTCTCGAGGACGAACAGGACCCCGAGCGCCGAAGAGCGCTACTCGACAGGCTCGCCGGCGCCATGAGCGCCGACGAGCTTTTTACCTACCTGCTCGACCGACTGGGAGGCAACACGGGCGCCGTCCAGATGCGGTACCTCGACTACGAGGCAAAGAGGGACCGGCCTCGCTGGACCAAGATCGACGGAGAGTTCTTCTGTGTCGAGTGCCTCCGTGAGATCGGAGGCGAGGTCTCTCCCATGTGCGTGAGCTACGTCGAGGTCGCCGTGCCGTGCCTCCGTCATGTGGCGGGGAACGAGTTCCTGATCGGGGGCAACGACTTCGTCGAAGCGCCCTACGTGACGCTCGGCTGTTCTCACTGCGGGATCACCGCCACGGTCGAATCGGAGGAGATGTGATCACACGACGGCAGGAGCATTGACGACATGGGTGAGTACCGAAAAGACGAACATGAGATCGTGAATCGGATCTGGGGCGAGCTCATCCCGTGGCTCGAGACGGGCGTGTACCAGCACGGAGGCACGCACGACACCCCCAACTTGGGGCGCTTCTGCCTCTGGGACGATCTGCACCTGTACGTCTTTATGAAAGATGGAGCAGTGACCCACAGTTTCTTGCAAACCTTCCCATCGAGAGGCAGGGAGGTCTGCCCCGAGGGCGCTCGCCGCGCGTACGGCCGGCGCGCCGGCGACGCGCTTGAGCTCATAAGGAGGACATTCAATGGAGGAGATTGAAGCGTTTCTAAGGGACATTGCGCCCTATGCCGAGGTGGTGGTGACCCCCTGGGGACGCACGTACAGATACAGAGTCAGGGGTCGCGTCATCGACCGCACCGTCACGGTCAACCTCCACCACCACCAAGTCTGCCTACTGGTCAGCGAAGAGGGGTCCGTCGAGCACGCCTACGCAATTGCCGATGAAAAGATCGAAACCGTGGACCCGGACTGGGTGCGCCAGGTCGCTCGCGGCGCCATGCGCGCCGCGGACATCCTCGAGAAAGTGAGGGGGCACTATGGACTGGACTGAAGAGCGGATGGACGAGATCGCGACGAAGTGGGTGCCCGAGGCCTCGCACTACGTGTCGGACACCGATGGAGACTTCATCAGCATCGTCTCGCACTTCACCCACATGAAGCTTGAGTCGTCATTTGATGTGGACGGACAACTTTGCGCCGTTGGCGTGATCCTCATCGGTAAGCTCTTCGAGGACGCCAATGACCTTCGACGCATGCAACGCGAGGCGAAGATCTGTGCCGATAAGATCGACCTGCTCAGGAGGGTCTATGGATGCGCTTGAAGCGGAGCTTCGAAGCCTCGTGCCGTACGTGAGGGAAGTCACCTTGGTGCCCAACCAGTACAATTTCAGCCGTGAAGTCCGCATATTTTGGAGCATGCGCCTCGACTTCAAAGAACACTGCATCTATGTCGACTTGGACCACGACAAGCGTCCAGTTCGGGTCGGCCTTGGGCGGTCACACCGAATGGAAATGTCCGGCTCCGACGAGGAAATCAGAGAGGAGGCGCTCGAGAGGCTTCGCCTACTCGACGCCGTAGCAAGCATAAGGAGGCACCTTGGAATTCAAGCGTAACGAAATCATCAGGAAGCTCGAAGAGATGTTCCCCGACGCCGACTCGATCACGACCGAAATGCTCAACATCCTCGAGGTGAACTACCCCAAGTACACCATCGAGCTATGGTTCGAGTCGGCGGGCTACAGGTACCGCTGCTGCGTGCTCGAGCTCGCCTCATCCTTCATTGGCGACATGGGCATGACCGAGGAGGCCATCCGCAGGATGTGCGCCGCCAAGGACAAGATGGAGCTCATCGACAGGGTGTTCAATGGAACGAAAATCGGTGCGTAGGAAGCTTCAGGAGATGTTCCCCGAATCCGGTCGGGTGTCACTGCACTCGTGTTGGTTGAGCATCAGGTTCGAGAGATACAGGATCGAGCCATGGTGGAACCTCGACGGGTCGTACGATCAGTGCCTCCTGTGCCACGTCCAGCCCCCTCATGGCCCCATGCGCGACGTCGAGGCCCACCTGGCCATGATCATCAAGGCCAAAGCTCAAATGGAACTCATCAACAGGACGCTCAAGGGCGTCACCCTGGAGGGGGGATCCTCATGAACGAAATCAAAGAATGCCCGAGGTGTTGCTACCCGCTACGGGAGAGCCCATCCTTGGCGGACGAAGGGATACACGGGTACGACTGCGACGCTTGCGACCTTGAGGTGCTCGACGGCGAGTTCGACAAGTTCGAGCCCGAGCACTTCGACGTCTGGGGGGAGATCAGGTCGCTCATCAATGGCCTGAGGGGCGACCCCGACCGGATCGACCGCCTCGTATGGATCCTACTCATTCACACGAGGACCTGGCCGACCGAGCGTGCATCGGCTGCGAAGTGGTACGCGATCAATGCGTTGCGTACGACGTTCGCCGGCTCAGTGTGCCTTGGCGACCTCGTAGAGTGGATGTGTGCCCCGGGCCAGCCTGACCCCGCGTTCAGGGCCGCGTTGGCCTGGGCGATCGTTGGTGACCCACACCGGTCTCCATGTCTCGTGTCTCAATCGGGCATCAAAGCCTGGCCTGATGCTAATTTAGGGGGCTGGCTCATCTCAGAAACCCATTACCGGGGGCACTGCCATGTCCAGTGCAGACGACGCGGCAACGAACATTGGAAAGCATCACGTTTGCTCAGGAGGTGACATCATGCTGATGTGTCATGGCAACCACTTCTCGTGCTCAATGAGCCACCTTGCCTCTTGTGGGTTTGATTACTCCCACCTGTACACGAGGGGCTGGGAGCGTCTCAACTTCCAGCCCGCGCCGGAGCGCGGGTGCTGGTTCTTCGTTGGAGTGGATGCGCACGGGGAGAGGTGGTTCGGAGGGTACACCCGTATCGACGTCACGAGGCTGTGTAAGAGGCTCGATGACCTCGCGGCCGCCCTCTTCGTCAAGGACGCGAAGAAACTCGTCGACATGGACAACCTGCCAAAATTTGGCGGGGAGGAGCCCTCGAACTCCGCGCTGCTCTACTCATGGGATGAGGCCAGCGTGCTCGGCAAGAAGATGCAGCCGAGGTGGAAGTGGGAGGCGCCCGAACTTCAGTACATGACCTCTGATGAAGAGGTCGTGGGCGTGATCCGATCACTCCGGGGGAAGGGCATGCGCTCCACCGCAAACCACGTCATCTCGGAATTCATCCAAAACCCAGAACTCAAGGAGGCGCTACGTGCACCTGATCTCTGAAGCGAGGAGCCTACTCGCAAGGAAGTACGTCTTTGAGCTCGAGGACTACGACCTCGAGCTCAAGACACGCGACGCGCCCATGCACGAAAGGGAGCAGCTGCGCGACTACCTCTTGCCCTTCATGCCGAAGATCGGCGGAAGCAGTGTCCTGTCATGGTACGGCGATCACGTCTTCACTGAGGACGGCAAGGTGCACCCGTACGACCCGATCATGGGGCTCGCCGGGATGCCAAAGCCGTGGGTCGCCTCCAGGAATGGTCGCTCTGCCATCATCCACAACACCGTTGGCCTCCAGAAGCTCCTCTACCTGAGCGATGAGGAGATCATCCCAGGCCCCTACCCGGGCTACTTCAAGACGTCCGACGTCACGGTCGGGTACCACGTCGACTACGATCACCCCCACGCCTGGCGTCGCCTCCACATCAAGGATTCCCTGAGCTGGAGTGACGAAGGCTGGGAGGAGTACGTCAGCTGCCCCGACTTCGAACTCCTCATCTGGTCAGCCTTTGACGAGGATGGCTACCACGAGAACATCGGCTACGTCGATGGCTACATTTACTGGAACCTCTCCAGAAGGAAGTACACACTATGAAACACCTCATCATCCTCTTCGCCCTCTTCGTCTCCGCCTGCACCCTCTCACCCGAGGAGGTCAAGGGGGTCGAGGAGGGCCTCTACGAATGCTTCGAGAAGGAGCTCACGGGCGAGCGCTTCACGAAGTGCTACGCGCCCGTCGAGGCCGAGCTGGCAAGGGCCGAGCCCTTCGGGCACACCTCACCCCACGGCGTCAAATGGCAGTCGGTGAAGTCTTTCTTCGCCGACATCGACAACTCCGAGGACTTCCGCGTGGGCATCAAGTCACGCAGGGTCCACCTGCGCGGGCGCGTCCGCTCACTCGACACCGTCGAGTCCTACCCCGTCGCGCTCGTGGGTGACCTGCCCACTTTCAGCGACTCAAAGCGCAAGGTCGAGTGCGTGATGGACATCGAAGCCGAGCCGCCCCTCCTCGGGGACTACGTCGAGGTTCGCGGGACCGTCCCCAGCGGCGTGGGCTTCGAGCCCTACAAGGGCATCAACCAGATCGCCCTCTTCGCCTGCCACCTGACGGTCATCAGGGCCTCGCGATGAGCGAGGAGTACAGCGTCGCAGCCCACATCGAGCTCACGCGACGCCTGAATCGGATCTTCATCCTGTGGAGCGCCATACCCAAGCCGCCCACCCTCGGCCCTCATGAAGACATGACGGCCATCCTGGATTCTGCGCACGGCGCACTCGAGATGGCCCACCTCGCGCCCGTCACGTCCAACCGACTGTGGCTCAACGCCGTCGAGCTCGTGGAGATGGCCCAGCAGAACATAGGCAAGTTCACGGATGACATGGTGGACGAGAGGAGGCTCCCGAATGTGGACGTCCTCCAGTACGCCATGGCCATACCAGGCTGTGAGCGACTCGTCGAGGCCATCTCGGATCGTCGAGACCGGATGACCGTCAGGAATCTGCAAATGTTCGCGAACATTACTCACGAAGAGTAAGGGAAAATTTCTTTCGTGCAGTTTGCCGACTGAAAAAGGCCGGAGAAAATCTCTCCGGCCTCTTTTTTTGCCCCGAAAAGTTTTCTTCCCCGAAGAAAATGGGCGCCTGCATTTTCTTTTCTGCGACCGAGAAAACTTTCTTCAGCAGCAATGACAACCGTGTCAATTTAACGGTCAAACTTTAACACCCCTCCAAGTGCATGAGAAACAACGGAAAGTACTGTTCTGGCACTCCTCTTACTATTTGTGTGTAGTACTTTTTATTACGTAAGGAGTAAATCTAAAGGAAACAAAGAAAAGAAGAGAGGGTTGAGATTTTTCTTCCCCAGAAAAAAGAACCTCCTCAATATTCTCTCCTGTATAGAAAAACCTCTACACACACAAAGGGCACAGGGTGACAGTTCTCAAACGCCCTTCAGGCTGCGATTGCCTTATTTGGATTCTGACGGCCTTCTGCTGCTCAGTAGGGTGGTGACCCCAGTGGTGCCTCTTTCGCAGCTCTGCGTGGACGCTAGGGCCATTAGGATCGATGTCTGGGCAAAAGAAAAGGCCACCCACTTCTGGATGGCCTGTTCGAAGGTTTTCTGGAGGTCTACTGGTCGGCGTACTTCAGCGGGAGGTCTCCGATGGACCGACGGAGGGTCTGCATCTCGTAGAGGTACTGGTTTTCGCTGATGTACCTGGCTTGCTCGTTGACCTCACGGCAGTAGTCTCGGAAGTCGAGGTAGCCTTCGGACGTGAGGTTCGGGTCGCACTCGGAGTGGCGGTAGAATCTGGCGTAGATGTTCGACTGGCAGAACCAGTCGATGTTGGCGCGGTGGACGATGTCGGGCATCTGGCTGACGTCGCGCATGGACCCTTCGATCACTCGGTTGAGGACCCCCGAGGCCTCGTTGGCGGCGATGCGCTTGAAGAGCGTCTCGTCACGCTCCTCGGGTGAGAAGCTGCGCAGGAAGGGGATGACGCAGGCGCGGCGGAACATGCCGTAGGTGTTGTCGCGGGACTTCGGCGGGGTGTTCGAGGACATGACGATGGCGGCGGTGCTCTCGAAGCTGATGTCGAGCTTGGCGTGCTTGACGCGCGAGCCGATCATCTTGTCGCCGGAGAACTTCTTGAGGTCGCCGTCGCGCATCTTGTAGTCCTGGTCGAGGTCGTCGTCGTAGGCGATGAGCTTGCCCTGGAGGTTGACGGGCCCGAAGTCGGTCGAGAGGTCCTGCAGTCGACCCTGCCAGGTGGAGTCGGCCCCGAGGACGTTGTGCACGAGGAACTCCATGAGCGCAGACTTGCCGTTCGAGCCTCCGCCGAGCATCAGGAACCACATGTCCTTGCGCCTCGGGCGTGAGGCCCAGTAGCCGACCAGCGTGTTCCAGTAGGTCGCCATCTCCTCGTCGCCTGAGAAGATCTCGAGCACGGCGCGGTCGTAGGTCGGGCAGGTTGCCTTTGGGTCGTAGTCGATGGGGAGGCACGAGCTCAGGAAGGACTCGGGCTCGTGGCGGCGCAGCTCCCACCCGTCTTCGGTCAGGTGCAGCTCACCGTTGTTGCAGTTGATGACGTTGCGGATCGGCTTGGCGAACGGGTCCGTGCCCCTGCCGGACATGGCGGTCATCACGTCGAGCGTGTCGCGCTGGAAGCGTGCGACTCGCCTCTCGTCGTGAGGGATCAGCTCGACTGCGGCGGCGTGCGCGTACCGCTTGACCTCCTCGGCGAACGTCTTGCGCCACATCCTGCCGTCGTAGCGGGCGTAGATTCCGTTGTAGCAGACGAGGCTCCCACCCATGTCGGCGATGGCGGCCTCGGCGGCGATGTGGTCGGCCGCCTTGGGCTTGACCTCGAGGTCGTTGTAGATCGTTTCCTTGTGCCCGGCGATGGCCGCCTTGAGCGAGGCCTTCTTGCCGGGGAACTTGGCAAGGCATGCGTTCAGGAAGACCTCGGTCTGGGCGCGGGTGGCGTCAGGGTAGGCCTCGGCGAACTCGTAGGCTCCCTCCATGAGCATGTCGTCGATGGTGTTGCAGTCGGCGATGATCTCGTCGAACGAGCGTGCGCCAGGCGGCGAGCTCAGGCCAACCTCGAGCGCGTCGGGGAGCGTCTTGCCCAGCTCTTCGAACCACTCGTGTGCGTCGAACTTCTCGTACTGTTCGCCCATGTCGACGAACGGGTTGAGCAGCCGGGCGCCATCGCCGATGATCTCGGCGATGGTGTGCGCCGCGTTCTCTCCGGCCACGTCGTTGTCGTGCCAGATGATGCACTGCCGGCCGGCGATGGGCGAGAAGTCGGAGCTGCCCATGCCGTTCGAGCCGCCGATCCACGTCGTGGGGACGTACCCGAACCTGCGGGCGTGCGGCTCGAGCGCGCGGAGGGCCTTCTCGCCTTCGACGATGATGACGGCGGCGTTGGGCTTGTCGTGGATCTCGTCGAGGTTGTAGAGGGGCAAGACGACCGTCTTGGGGCGCCCCAGCCTCCAGTGCTCGCCGTCGTACCATGTCTGACGTACGACCTTGCCCTTCCCGGGGATGTCCCACCTGCACACGGCGAGGGCGCGGTGCCCCAGCTCCTCGTACTCCATGTTCACGACATCGACGGTCGTGGTGTCCTTGAAGCTAAGCGTGACGTTGTACTTCTTGTCGAAGATCGACGAGCGCGGCGTGTCGTTCTTGCCGACGACTGCCGTGAAGTGCGGCGCGCGCATGGTGGTGGGCTTGGGCTTGCGGCGCACCGGCTTGCGCGGTCGAGGGCGCGGGGCGTAGGTGCGAGCGGTCGCGCCTCCGGGTAGGTAGATGGACTTCAGCTTCTGGATGGCGTCCCTGGCGTCGGAGGCCAGGCCCTTGAGCATGTAGGCATCGATGATGGTGCCCTTCACACCACACGCGCCGCTGTAGCACTTGTAGCAAATCGAGCCGTCACTCCCTCGGAAGATCTGCATCGAGCCAGTCGAGTCTTCGTGCTCCGGGTTGATGCAGTTGATGGTGGGGCTGTGGTCGAAGTTCGAGTCGACCCCGAGGTCGCGCCATGGCTGTTCCATGCGCTTGAGCTCGGCGACGGCGTCGTCGTTATACACTACACACTCCTTATACGATTCGTATTGACAGATGGTTCATATAAGGCGACCATCCCTTCCACGTCAAGGGTCTTCTTAGACCTCAAAATTGAGCGAAGCGGTGTGATAATATGACTGTCCATGCCGCCTCATTGGGTTCGAACGGAGCAGTAGAATGTACCAACTCCAAGTAGAGAAGAGCTACCTCGTTGTGCGGGGCGACCACCAGCTTGTCCCGGTCATGGCGATGGCGGCGGAGCTGGGCCTGACCCACAGGTCGGTCCTGCTCGAGAGGGCATACGAGGCCGACCTCGTGCTGACGGAGTCCGCCGAGCGTGAGCTCGAGCTACTCCAGCCAGTGGCGTCATGGAAGGTCGTCGAGCCGGGCCAGGTGTGGTGCGCGCACAACGGCGACAGCGATGTCCCCTTCACGATCGTGGAGGTGAATGAGGCAGAGGAGCGGGTCTATGTAGACCGTGGCGAGCAAGGCAGGAACAGGAGCATCAAGCTGCGCAGGTTCAAGCCGGCTTGGTACCGGATTCTCAAGCTCAAGGAGGACTGAATGCGGATTCGAGACTACTACTGGTTCGTAGAGGATAGGGGGGGAGCCCTGTTCGAGCAGATCGTGGACGGGGACCACCCGCTGTTCGGCCGGCACACCGACGGGAGGTTCTCGGTGGGTGACAGGATCGTGGTGGAGGCCGAGTCCGGGCTCTATCGCTGCTGGAAGGTGACCGAGGTCAGGGCAGTGCTGCACAAGAAGCTTACGGGGTGGGCCTACGTCGTCGAGGAGGAGTGCGAGCTTGAGAGCTGGCTCGAGCGTGGAGGTGAGTGATGACACAAGAGTGCGGTGAATGCATTGGGGCCTTGGCGTTTTATGACGTCGTTTTGTGTCTGATCGAGCGAGCGATCGACGCGGGTCAACTCGACCTGAGCCTGCTCGGCGACGATTGGGTGGTTGGAACAGGAAACACCCGACCGTCACGCAGCTCCGAGTGGGGTGTGTACGTCGACGCGTGCTCATTCTCGGGCCACCTGCGCGTCGACATCGCGGACTACGACTACGAGACGATGGAGTGGACCTACCACAGTGGTGTCGGCTTGGGATTCCCCGAGCCGCCGCCGGTGCCTGGATTCGTCCTCCGAGGGGGAACTCCCAGTGATCAAGGAGAAGAGCAGTGACACAAGAAAGCAATGAGACCCTTGCGGTGAACGAGGAAGCTTCGTTCGAGAGGCGCGTGTCCGACATCGTGGATGAGGCGGCCGATGACGGGCGGCTCGACTTGAGCTCGCTCGGCGACGATTGGTTGACCGCCAATACCTTCGCCTTCCTCGAGGGCAGGTGGGTGGCGTGCGTCGACGCATGGAACAGAACGGAGATGGACTTCCTCCGGGTCGAGATCGCTGACTACGACTACGGGCAGGCGCGGTGGCTCTACCACGCCTGCGGTGACCTGGGATTCCCCGCGCCGCCGCCCGTGCCCGAGGAGTTCCTTGCGATGGAGAACCCCTGATGGGCAAGAAGACTCTGAAGTCGGGCGAGTACGGATACGGCATGGTGCATGACACCTGCACCGAGCTCGAGCTGGGAGACCTGAAGGTGAGCGTGTGGCCCCTTCATGAGGGCGCGCTCGATGAGATGGCGCTCACCTTCCAGACAGCTGATCGATTCTTCGAGCTGGACGTCCCCTGGCAGATGGCAATGGGCATCCGAGATGCGATTGATCAGAAGCTCAACTTGCTCCCCGACAATCTGAGACAAAGTGTCACATCTGGGGGCGTACCGATCGGGCGTGGCGATAAAAAGAAGAGCGTTTTCGAGAGGATACAGGATATCGATGAGGTGGTCCAAAATGACGCAAAGCGTTTGATCAGGGCTGGCAAGACAGGTGAGCAGATCCCTCGATCAAAAGAGGTCGATGCTGCGATCAAGCTCTACAAGAAGCTGTGGGGTGTGAAGTGAGGACGAAGATGAAGGCTGACGAGATCATTGAAGAGGTACGGGGCCTCGAGGCGGAAGAGGATCCGGCCAGGCGGGAGGCGGCGCTGAGGAGGCTGACGAGTCAGATGACGACGGATGAGTTGGCTCGTGCACTCGCTCGTGAGCTCCGTCGCTATGAGGTGGTCATGCCCCTTGGTGCGTCGAGGGGCGTTGCGACCGAGGCGTTCAAGGTCGTCTTTGGTGACCGAGGCAGTCACCGCTCCGAAGCTGCCATCCAGCAGGTCGTTGAGATGACGACTTGGGACGAGATGTTCTTCAACCATCTCAACGGGTTCGAGTTCGTCTATGGACTGGACTACTGCCCGAAGTGCCCGCGGTCGGCGACGGATAGTGACCCCTTGAAGAGATTCAGAGTGACGCTAGGTAACCATGACGAGGTCTACACGATGTGCGAGTGCGAGGAC
>Ga0180432_10004628_pt1 | contig 18764 bp, 25 predicted proteins | sample SS_ome_10_FD_132414 | JGI IMG/M metagenome (GOLD analysis project Ga0180432, IMG submission 132414) | Hypersaline lake sediment archaeal communities from the Salton Sea, California, USA - SS_1_MS_2 metaG | ecosystem: Environmental > Aquatic > Non-marine Saline and Alkaline > Hypersaline >...
GGTGAGGATATTCGGGAACTACTATTCTTGCAATACGTGGCATGGTAAGAGAAATTATAACCTATCCGCTGGATAATGTCAATCGGAATTAAGTATTGTGTCCCCCGAATTGGCGTCCCTTCTTATTAAAAGCTCCGTATCAAAACTGGCGGAGAGGCAGGGATTCGAACCTTTCCCTATTCAAAACCCCTCTTTTACCAAGTATTTTACCAACAATCCACATAAATCACAACCTCATTATTTCTAAAACCTGTCTTTGTCCTTCCGGTGTAGAATGAGAATAGTGCTGTAATAGCACATTATTATCCTTGATTCCGGAAACCGCCTTCACATCGGCAATAGGGACATTAGCTTTGGCACACTCCGTAATAAACCGATGCCTGAAGTAATGGGGAGTTATCGCCACGCCTATGATCTCTTTGCTTACTTTCTTCAGATATTCATAAATTCCGTCAGCCGAACACTTACTACCAGCTTGATCGTGGAATAACCACTCTGAGTTATTGTTACTCAGTGCCTTCCTTAGCAAGTGCTCCAAACCATCATCAAAACCCACCAGAGGGGCTTTCTTTTTGGTTTTGGTAGTCTCTGGTCTTATGTTTATTGCAATGGGTTTAAAGCCGCGCAAGACGACATCGTCTTTCTTTATAAGAGTTGTTTCCTGCCTGCGCCTGCCTGTTTTAAACATAAAATAGATAGGGAAGTAGTAATCCGTTCTATCCTTTTTAATAAAAGAGAACAACGTACGCATCTCGGTTATGGAGATATTCGGGTAATCCTTCTTGTTCGCTTCTGGCCTTCGCATCTGCTTTAGGTCTTCGAGCAACCCCTTGCTGCAATAGCCAAGATGATATAGCCGCTTGATAAGTGACTTAATAAAAATAAGCTCTGCACGCCACCCATCAGGTCTATTTAGTTCGTTTTTATAATAATTCTTGTATTCCTCGAAAAAGGGCAAGCTCAATTGCTTCGGATTCTTGATATGGGGATAATGCTTCTCCTGGAAATCCACAAACAGCCGTGTAAAGGTATTGCGGTAATGCCCTATGGCTTTCCTGGTAAGTCTATCAGCCAACAAACCTTGATGCAACTTTTCCCAAATCGCGCTGAAATCAGCTGTGAGGCGGTCTGTGTAGGGTAAAGATATGTTCTTGCGGTATTCCATGATTGCATCCAACCGCTTTTCATAAGCATCTGCAAAGGAAACTGCTTCTATGTTACGGAATATAGTATTACTGCCCTTGTAAGGGCGGAAATATATCTCGTAGCGCTTACCCCTGACTTTTTCTCGTACGCCTGCGTATTTACCCATTTATCCCTTTAGCCACTTTTGAAATTCTGTTACAAGCGTGTATAATCTTTTTCCTCTTTTTTTTAGAGGACACCCGGTTTTGTCTCTCCAAGATTTACGTTGTATCGTGTTCCTTGAGATTTTTAAAATCTTTGATACTTCTTCTGCAAATAATATATCCTGCCTTGTCATTTTTTACCTCCATTCGCATAGCGCAATAAATACCCCGATTTTCTTCGTTTCTTTGTGTCTCTAGCGCCAACTGGACGCCCTAAAGACTTGCCCTGCTTCTTCGCCCTCTCTAAACCTGCCCTGGTTCTCTCTACGATCCGCTTCCTCTCTTGCTGTGCCACCCAGGAGAATATCGCAAGAAGCAACTGTCCTAAGCCTTCATCTCTCGTATCAAGCCAAGACTCCTGTAAGGACTTTAAAGCTATGCCATTTCTTTTAAGGCGCTCAAGATAGCCCAGGGTGTTTGATATGCCTTCCCTTGATAGTCGGTCAAGGCTCCAAATAAGCAACAAATCAAACTTTCGATTATCGGCATCCTCGAGCATCTGTAGAAAGCCTCCACGATCACCATTGCCCCCGGAGGCCTTATCTGTGTACTCTCGAACTATTTCGCCACCTAAGGCCTTTGCGTAATCTCGTAAAGGCGTTAGCTGGTTCTTCGGATCTTGTGATTCATCGGATTTGCTGACACGGCAATAAATTCCGATTCGTTTTTTCTTATCGGGCATCATTTGCTCACCTCCTGTTCTTTTGGAAATAGCTCATCGACCGAAGTCCCTAAAATCTCGGCTATCTTGTAGCGTAGATCAGCCGGGCAACGACGGCGGCCTACTTCATAATGGGAAAGCTCTGTCTGGCTTATCCCGACAAGGGAGGCAAGGCGCCATTGCTTCATGCCTCGCTTTATGCGCTCAAGCTTTAATTCTGTTACCATATTTTGCCTCCTTAATCTTAATTTATACCATCGAGGGTAAAAAAATATACTTAGTCACCTAATACTTTCCGTAGCTCAACTACCAAAAGTATATCATAAAAAAGACACCTTGTCAACACTTTTCTTAGTTTTACTACAAAATGTACTAAAAAAATTTTTAGTACTTATCTGCCAATAAAGTTGTTGTCTTTCGTGTTTCCTTGAATCTCTGCGTTTCCTTTTCTAAGAGATCAGCAAAGGCTCTCTCCGAGATACCTGGCTTTACCTTTACGGTTACTTTGTTTAATACCTTTTTCATACCAATACACAGCGTATCATATAAAGTGTCGACCCAGTCATTCTGCACTCCCCCGAGGTTACGTTTAAATCCCCAAACTTTTCCATACGTTTTCAGCAATGTGCTTGGTAGAGTTAAATATATGTCCTTAGGTAACACCTTTATATAAACTGGTAAATCCTCTAATCTCAAATTTAAAAGACTTGTTAATAATTTTGCTGTTGTAATGTGCCGCCATAGATCTGGAATATAATAAAACTTGTCCATGTGCCCCTTAAATCTTACGGGTTCTTCGATAATGCCCATAGTCCTATAATAAGAAAGACCATCGTATGAAATATCAAAATGAAAGCTTTCCAGGTATTTTATAGTCTCTCTAATTGTAAGAAACAAATCTGGAATAGGGTCTTTTTTTTCTGGTTTGCCTGAATGTGTTTTTGTAGTCATACTATGATAAGTATATCACACCGCTAGGTGTTGTCAACTGCTTTTGAATAATCATTGGAGTTACCTGGTTGGGGTTAAGCCTAATCTCGGCTTTTTTTCTTTAGCTTTTTTAGATCTCTTTTTAACTTTTTTAGCACTCCACGAACTGAATATGGAGTTGAATCTTCCGGACTTGCGCTATCAACTATCCAGCGCGGATCACCCCTCTTAGCATGCCAAATTACCCTATCGGTCTCGGCATCGATAAATGATACATCAACCCATACATTTGCCAGCATTTCGTTAAAACGACTCGTTGTCTCCCCTACAAATATGCCATCAGCGCCTTGTCTGCTAACTTGAGTAGGTTGCGTCTCTACCGCATTTACAGGTTTATACAATGAGCGCTTATTAATAACCTCAAAACCCAACACTTCCAAGCCGCTTACAAATAACGCTGTAGCAGCTTTCCTTGTTTCAATGTCCCCCGTAAATGGCTCAACATAGACTCTCTGTAGTGTGCCTTCGGGCAATTTGTTTTTCTTCCGGGCGTATTTAACACCAAAACTGCTACCTGCATTTTTCCTTAATTTATCCTTAGCTTCTTGTTCAGATAACCCATTTTGAAAATCTGAAGAAGCAAATTTTATATCTTGTTTGCAATAACGATCCAATTTTTTTGCATATTTTCGACTTCCTTCCACAGTACCTTCCCACTCAGAACTTTCTATTATTCCGTTTTCGTTGAGGTAAAGTTTTATCGTACAATTATTACCAGACAAGAAGTAAATATTATTTGACCAGCTGTAAACCGTAGTACTTCCATGTTTTTGCTTCTTGGAAGGATGCCCAAGAACATTAATTGCTGTTTGTATATTTTGACCCTGCAGAAGGCTAAGCCCCTTGTCTATTTGCTCCTGCATCAAGGGAGCATCTCTGAGGTTTCTTATTCTACATGACTCAGCTATAGTATCGGCCATGTTTGAAATTGCACCTCCAAGCTCCCCTATCGCTCTGGCTTCACCTATCGGTTGTCTTCTTACGGAAGTAGAACGGGTATCCATTTTAGGTCTTGTTAATTGTGTTGTGCCAGGTTCAATGCGAGGTATTTTGGACGATGAACTATCTTCAACACGATACCCAGTGGAGTGACCACTGCGGGTTACGACACGCCCTTGTTCAACACGATACCCAGTGGAGTGACCACTTGGGGTTACAACACGTTCTTGTTCAGTATCAACATAATATCCCGTAGGATGACCGCTGGGGGTTACGACGCGCTTTCGTTCAGCATGCGCCATAGAACAGGAAAAAATAACTATTGCGATTAGTGTGATAAATATTTTCATATCATTTCTCCCTCACCGTCACAAACAATGCAAGTCCGATTAAGAGCGTTGCGATATAATTTCATCCTTACTCATATATCCTAATCAGTTGTTCAATTGATTGAGCAGCTGCTTTACAATCAGCTGCATACTGCCCCTCGCCTAAAGACATCTTCTCATATTGTTCTTTTGCTATTAGCAAATTTCTTATGGCTTCTTTATTTTGTCCTAATTTCCCGTAAAGCATTCCGAGACTATGATAGCTTGAGGCAGAGCCTAAATATACATAATCGTTTATTTCATTTCCTTTTTCATAATAAGTTATGGCTTGCGGAACCTTTCCCATTCTTTCATAAGCATCAGCAAGGCCATAGCAAGAAGACCGGGATTCAGGGTCTAATGATACAGCCTTTTCATAATAAACCTTAGCGTACTGATATTGGCCTCCATACATGAAAAAAAGCCCAAAACTCCCATAATCCATTGCATCAAAATAATCAGGGTCATTACTTATAACCTTTTCGATGCACTCTCTTGCCTCTTTGTATTTCTTATCATGTAGATATTTTGTGGCCTTCTCTTTCAAATCTGAGTTAGCTCTGTCTTGATTTGTAAATTCCTTCTCAATATTTCCATTCTCATCATACATTATCCATGTGCCATCTTCTATCCCCTTACTGAATTTAGCAACACCTCTCAGCTTTCCTGTTGGATAATATAACTTTTTGTTTCCATCTTTTAATCCGTTTTTATAAAAACTCTCGCTTTCAAGCTGCCCATTTTCATAATATGACTTAGCTGATCCTTCTAGCTTACCGTTTTTATAATATAATTCATCTTTTATTTTTCCATTTTCCCAATACCCCTTATACGCCCCTTCCAGTCGACCATTCTTAAAAACGCTAAATGCACTTACCTTGCCGTTTTTATGATATCTTTTACAATTCCCATCTTCTTTGCCATTTTTATATACCCTAATGGCCTCTATCTTGCCGTCTTCATAGTATTGCCTTTCTATGCCTTCTTTTTTTCCGGCCGAGAAATTTACTTCTGTTCTGAGATTCCCCTTTTCGTCATATACTTTGCCTGGCCCGTTCAGGTCACCATCTTTCCCTGTAAGCTCTGACCGGATATTTCCATGCTCATAATACTCTCTAATTAATACCGTATCTGTATTCTTTCCGATAATCACAGAGCTTTTCCTGTTTCCATTTGCATGGTATTCTTTAACCAATTCCTCTTCGCAAAAAGACAAGCTCAATGAAAAAACTATGATCAAAAAAATACTAACGAAAACGTTTTTTTTCATATCACTTCTCCCTCCCACATCCTACATATGCTCCGTCCGGAGTGAGCATAGGCTCTCCCACGACATACGTGCCATCCGGCGCTAGGTTTGGGTTCTCCACCAACGTAAGAGCCGTCGGGAGCCAGGGTAGGATTGCCACCTACATAGCTACCATCAGGAGCTAAATTAGGCGATCCGCCCACATATGATCCATCGGGTGCAAGATTAGGCTCGCCACTCACATAAGTACCGTCCGGGGCCAGATTAACGCAATCATCAGCGGCATAAGCTATGTTTAGTACAAATGCAAAGCATATGACTGATGTGATTATACCAAGCGATATTAGGACATTTTTCGCTATGATTTTCTTGATGGGGTTATTCATTAGGGGGTTCTCTCCAACATAATAGTAGACATAAATGGATTACCCAAACTTCCTGTATAGTTTATTACGATTTTGCAAGGGTTCTTTTTGGGTAAGTCTCTATAGTTAAAAGCAACGTAATGCTTTTTGCTATTCAAAAACACTTCTATTGAATGTCCTGGATCTATTAAATTTTTACTAACATAACGACCAGGCGCAAAAGCTTCCTCCCAACCATTCCCCAAACTAATTTTATAATGTAAAATGGTTGTAGCCATATCGCCCGCATTATGAAGCAAAAAGTTAAGCTGCACAGTAAATTCAGCGGTGTTATCTTTTGTCCTTGCTTGATGCAAGGTAGCTTGTTTTATTTTAAGAATTTGAAGCTCTGGGGCAGAGGTAGGTGGTTTTATTGGAATTAGTTTCTGCGGGAGTCGGCTTTTATACCTCATTAGCATAACACCAGCAACAAAACCGCCAATAATGGCTATGGCAAGAGCTACCATATACTGAATAATCATATTACCACCTCGTTGCGATAAAACCTATTATACTGCTGCAAATACAAGAGAGCAAGGAATAACCCATGCCCCTTGCAGTAAGCTTTGACCTCTTACTAAATAATCGTTCGATTGTTTGATACCCTATTTTTGTATATAACAAGCCCCTTATTTTGCAGGGGAGTATTGTTTGGCATACCTTCCTCAACCTAATGCCGTGCAAGGATGACATGTGGGGCTATAGATGAAGTTTTTTTGGTATTCTTCCATCTTCAGATTCGTCCTTATTGCGTATGATAATAATCCCGGATTCCTTCGGTTCAAATCCTTTGCCTTCAAACATATCAGGCAACAGCTTCTTAGCAAGAGCTACTGCAATCGTGTGGTTATCATAAGCTGATCGCACGAAATGCTCTATGAAATGCGCACCTTTCTCTTGCTCTAGCTTCTCAAGGGCATCTCTAAGCTTTTCCACTTCAGGTTTTCTGGGTCTGCCGTTACGGTTTATATTTGGATCGTTTTTAGAAAATGGCATATTGTTTCTCCTTTTGTTTTACAATGACTGCCCACATATTTTTAAGAAAATCTAATCGCCCACATTAATCTCTAATGGCTTCTCATCTTTCATAATCATTGGCATCACAGTGTATGGCCTGTTTATCTCACCCTTAACATCCATTTCTTTGGGTAACAGGGACAGCATCATCTTGTAGAACTCTTTTTTGTTAATCTTGTTTTCATTAACCCAACGAACTAATTCATCTATACCGCCTATGCGGTTGAATGTTTCAAAAAACGCTGCCCTAATCACTTTAGCCTTGTCTCTGGTCCCGGCTTGCTTACCTAACGGATTAATAACCGACCCGGGGAGTAGCCTGCCCCGAGAATCCCTTTTCACTAAATCTTGACTATTATTCGATAGTTTTTCCATTTTTCTTACCCCTTTCTGTTATAGATATGATGCATTCTGCTTATATATCTTATTGCCTAGAACAGCTCTAATAACCAAGGATGTCCCCCCTCTCCTTATTGCCTTTGAAGCATTTTAAACCCCTTTGCAGGCCAATTCTGGCGATTCCCTTACAGGGTCTAAATACACTTTTTGGGTGTCTATGCTTTTCTTTGGTTCGTAATTAGGACACATAATAATACTTACTTGCTTATATTGCTTACATTCCTTCTGACAACCGCTACATTTCTTATTTACACCTGAAAGCATGCTTACAGCCTTTCTTGTTACACATAATTATATATCGGATAATCGACTCTTTGTTACACATATGAGTGATTATGGGTGCTTATGGCGTTCTCTTTCACTTTGGGTGCTTGCTTGGGTGCTTCCCATTGCTTAAATCTGTATCCATTGGCCTGCCAGGAGAAGTTGCCGGACTTGCCTTTAGAAATTTGCTCAATTATCCCTTCGTCAGCTAACAGCTTCATCTTTCTAAGGATTTCCATAGGTGATAGTGTGTGTCCAAATTTATCTCTTATAATTGAGCTTATTTTTCTGTAGCCTACGTATATAGTTTCCCCGGTTATTTTTTCAACCTGAAAATGCCTTATTGCTTTTATGGTAAGCATCATAACATATCCGTCTTTTTTGAAACGGTCGCTTAGAAATTTATCAAGTACTGCCATATCAAATGGTAGATCTTGCATTTTTTGCATTTTGCTACGGGTGTTTCTTTCATGAAATTGGCAGATCTCCTTACCCAAGCAATAATCCTCAAGACCTTTGCAGCCTATTTTACACTCTCTTTTATCAGCCCAGTCAACATAGCGAAGTAACTGGTTTTTTTGTTCGCTTATGCCGAGAGGCTTTTCGCATCGTTCATTCCACTCAAGCAGTTTGTCTTTTATTTCTGATGAATCATACCCTAATCTCTTTAGTTCAACAATTATAGCGTGGCGCATCTTACGAAATTCATGCCCGCGCTCGCATCCATTTAAGAAAGCTTGCTTGACACAATCTCTAAGGTTGTCTATAGATTTATTATTAGCCACCGCTTTTACCAACATTTTACCAACACTCTTTTTGGCAAGTTTACCAACAGTTTACCAAGCATATAGGTAAAAACAGGTTTTAAGAGCTGACAACAACTGACAGATAACTGATATTATCCGTAGTTAATCTTCAACGATAGATATAGAGGTTTGTTAATTTAGTGGATATTGAATAGGAAGGTAAAATATCATGGCGGAGAGGCAGGGATTCGAACCCTGGGTACCTTGCGGTACTCACGCTCTCCAAGCGCGCCGATTAAACCGCTCTCGCACCTCTCCGACGAATTGTTTTATTTTTGGGCAAAAACCATTACCCTGCTTCCTTCAGGGTCAAACTTGCACTTTTTGTGTTTTTTTAGTTTTAATTTCTCCGGAATATCTTTGGTTTCTTTGAAACCGGATTTTTCAAAAAAGTCCGGGCTGTGGGTAACACAGTAAACGGGCTTCCGGAAATCCCGTTTTTTCGCTTTTTCGGCAAGGGAAAGAAGTATCATTCTGCCGACCCCCCTCTTCCGATGGTAATAATCAACCCCTAACGAGGCAATTTCGAAATACTCGCCGTGGTCAACTACCCTGGCGAACGCGACGGTCTTTCCATTTAATTGGGCGACAAAAAACGTGCGCCAGTCAATGTTGTCACCGTCGAGAATGTATTTTTCAAGCTTCTCCTCGATATAGGGAATATCGTTTTTCGTTGTGCGTTTTATTTTTATCATTTTTGCGTGAAAGGTACTTCAGCGGTGGAAAATACTCCTTTCTGTCGCATTTTCTTCACTGCCTCAGTATCAAATTTTCTTCGAAAATCTGGCGGAGAGACTGGGATTTGAACCCAGGGACCCCGTTAGAGGTCACACGCTTTCGAGGCGTGCGCTTTCAACCGCTCAGCCATCTCTCCTAAACTGGCGGAGGAGGTAGGATTTGAACCCACGGTTCCCGTAAGGGAACAACGGTTTTCAAGACCGCCCGTTTAAACCACTCACGCACTCCTCCGGATCTGTCAAAATAATCTGCCGAAGATATTCGCGTAAATATCCTTCGACATGGCGAATGTGTTTTTCGCGAAAGCTATGAAAGAAATATTCCTGAAAATAAAATTAAGGACCAGGATCGCCACAAAAATATTCGCCACATATATAAAAAGAACGGAAAAAAAGTATCCTGTCTTCATTATGTCCGGTTGCCTCACTTTCATGACCTCTATCGTCATGAAAACATGAAAACTCATCGTAAAACCTATAAGAAAGATAAATTCATTCGAGAACCGTGACATATTATAGAATTTTGAGGCGAGCAAGTACAGTAAAAAAAGGGCTATCGTGTGGATCGGCACAAAATAAGGCGCCAGGCGTATAAACAGATTTGTTTTCGTTGTCGTAACGTTACCGCCGGCATGCGAGACCTGGAAAGACATTACCTTGCCTGCGCAAAGCCACGTCGCCAGGACATGGACGATCTCATGCCCAAGTGAATAAACATAAACCGGTTTAAAAAAAACTATGTGAAAGATCGGATACGCGAGAAATCCGCCCGTAACGAGATACAGGTTTACATCAAGAATGTCCATGCCCCGCAGGGCCTGGATAGACATTTTTGTCGAAGCGATAACGACCGGTATAAAGATAAGCGGTACGATCGCCTTAATAATTCTCATAAGTGTAAAAACCTATTCCGGCCCAAGAGCCCCGGTAAGGCTCTACGGCCACGCGGGTTAAACCCCGTAAAGCTGTTATTTTATAACCTCGAGATCGCCGATAAACGGCCGAAGAGCTTTCGGGATTTTTACGCTCCCGTCTTTATTCTGGTGAATTTCCAATATCGCGATCACAAGCCGCGCAAGCGCCACACCGGAACCGTTCAACGTGTGGACATATTCCGGTTTTTTCGCGGCTTTAAGCTTTCCCGCATGAAGCTTCTCCGGATGAATTTCCGCGGGATCCCGCCTATGGCGGGAGAATTTTATGTTGGCTCTCCGCGCCTGGAAATCCGTAAAATTGGAACAGCTTGAGACTTCGAGCCATTTTTTCACGCCCGGCGCCCATAGCTCTATGTCATAGCACTTGCTCGCGGCGAAACTCAAGTCACCGGTAGAAAGCTCTATAACCCTGTAAGGAAGCTCAAGCGCCTGTATCACATCTTCGGCGTCCTTTAAAAGTTTTTCCAACGCGCTGTATGAGTTTTCCGGTTTTACAAATTTCACCATTTCAACCTTGTCAAACTGGTGAACCCTCATAAGGCCTCTGGTATCTTTTCCGTATGAACCGGCTTCCCTTCTGAAACAGGCCGTATATGCCGCGTAGGATATAGGAAGCTTTTCTTCATCAAGCACTTCGTTAGCATGGATATTCGTAACGGGAACTTCGGCCGTAGGTATCAGAAAAAGATCCTCGTCTTTTAGCTTGTACATATCATCCTCAAGCTTGGGGAGCTGGCCGGTCGCGGTCATGCTTTTGCGGTTTACCAGAAACGGCGGGAAAACCTCCGTATAGCCGTGTCTGCCGGTATGAAGATCAAGCATGAAGTTAAATAACGCTCTTTCGAGGCGCGCGCCGTAACCTATATACAGGGCGAATCCCGCTCCGGAAATCTTGGTAGCCTTTCCGAAGTCAAGAATGCCCAGTTTTTTGCCTATTTCAATGTGATTTTTTGGTTCAAATGTAAATTCTGGGATCTTACCCCATTCTTTAAGCGTCTTATTTGCCTCTGGGCCTGGCCCGACCGGAACAGAATTATGTGGTAAATTTGGGATATTATATATAAAATCACTACATTTTTGCTCTATTTCCTCCACTTTTATTTTAAAATCAGCTATTTTTTGGGATACTGTTTTCATAGAGGCGATAAGGTCCTTTGGGTTCTCTTTTTTCTTCATCATTTTACCGATTTTCGCGGAAACTTCGTTCTTTTCACGCTTAAGGCCCTCCACTTCAGTAAGAAGTTTTCGCCTACGGGCATCCAGCCCAAGGAATTCATCAATATCAAGTTTTACACGCTTATCTTTAATTCCTTTTTTTACAATATCAGGATTTTCGCGTATGAATTTCATGTCAAGCATAAGTCAGATTCCTCCTAACCTTTATTACAGCGATCGGTCGCCCTTCGGCTGCGCTCAGGACTCCCTTTTACCCCTTTATAACCGCGAGCGGTCGCCCTTCGGCTGCGCTCAGGACTCCCTTTTACCCCTTTATTACAGTGAGCGGTCGCCCTTCGGCTGCGCTCAGGACTCCCTTTTACCCCTTTATAACCGCGATCGGTCGCCCTTCGGCTGCGCTCAGGACTCCCTTTTACCCCTTTATTACGGCGATCGGTCGCATTCTTGCGACGCGCTTTGATATGCCCGCATTATGAACTACGTTTACCACATCGTTTACATTTTTATAGGCCTCCGGCGCTTCTTCTGCCAACGTGCCTTTTCCGGCGGCCATGACCAATACCCCTTTTTCCGCGAGTTCCCGGGAAATAGATCGTCCCCCGCACGCGGCAATCGCGGCCTTTCTGGACATAAGGCGGCCGGCTCCGTGGCATGTGCTAAAGAATGCCTCTTCCGCTTTTTGTGTGCCGGTTAATAGATATGAAGCCCTCCCCATGTCGCCCGGAATTATCACAGGCTGGCCTATGGTTTTATATTTTTCCGGAAGATCAGGATGGCCCGGAGGAAAAGCGCGCGTGGCGCCTTTTCTGTGGACACAGAGAAGTTTTTCTTTCCCGTCAATATTATACTTCTCAAATTTCGCTATATTATGAGCGACGTCATAGATCAAATCCATTTCCATTGCCCCGAAACTTTTTCTGAAAATTTTCTCAAACACTTCCCTGACAAGATGCATAAGGCACTGGCGGTTGTTCCAGGCATAATTCGCCGCGCACTTCATCGCGCCTATGTAGGCCTGGCCCTCCGGGGATTTTACGGGGGCGCACGCGAGCTGTTTATCCGGAACAGAAATTCCGTATTTATTCAGGGCGCCTATCATATTTTTGGAATATTCGTCGCATATCTGATAACCAAAACCGCGGGAGCCGGAATGTATCATGATCGTGATTTGATTTTTTTTCACGCCAAAGGCCACGGCCGCCTTTTCGTCATAGATCTCGCTTACGCGCTGGACCTCTATAAAATGGTTTCCGCTTCCGAGTGTTCCCGACTGCTTTTTTCCTCTCTGGTACGCCCGTTCGGAAACCGCCGCGGGGTCCGCGCCTTCCATCACGCCTTTTTCCTCGGTATATTCAAGGTCCTCTTTCACGCCGAATCCCCTGCCGACAGCCCAGGCCGCGCCCCGGGTTAATATTTCTTCTTCTTCTTTGGGATTGACCCTTATTTTACCTTCGGAGCCGACGCCGGCGGGAACGTGATTGTAGAGTCCGTTTACAAGCTCTTTGATCCGTGGCTTCACCTCTTCTTCCGTCAAGTTTGTTTTTACGAGACGGACGCCGCAATTTAAATCATAACCGATTTGCCCGGGGCTGACTACGCCCCCTTCGTCTATATCATAAGCGGCCACACCGCCTATGGGCGCTCCGTAACCCCAGTGGATATCCGGCATGGCGAGTGAGTGTTTTACTATTCCCGGAAGCATGGCGACATTCGCTACCTGCTCGGGCGCGCGGTCACGCTTTATGCTCTCAAGCAAATGTTCGTCAGCGTAGATCACGCCGTCAACGCGCATGCCGCTCCTGTAGCTTTTTGGTATGCGCCATCTGTAATCGTCGATCTTCTCTAACGGGCCGTTCCAAACCTGCATAATTAACCTGTCGTTTTCGGCGATAATCGCGTAGAATACCCCGGGAACAGCCTACGCGTTTGCTCACACATCGAACACGATATCCACACTATATTCCGCGTCTTTCTCTTTAACCTCAAGATCGTGGTATGTGGCCGCCTTTATTTCGGTTTTCAGCCGGTTTCTGTTCTCTCCTACGTGCCTGCCGCGGGCCTTCGCGGAAAGTTTCTTTTCATTTAAAAATGCAATATCGAATTCAAAAAATATTATACCTTTTGTGTAAAAATTATAAAGCAATTCATCCAGCCACGCGACCAGAAGCTCCTCACGCGAAGCCGCCTCAAGCTCCACACTTATGGAAACGCTCTCCTTAAGGCCCTCCAGGTCCGCTATGATATCGAACATGGCGTAAGCGGCGTTTATAAAAAGTTCCTTCAGGCCTTTGCCGTACACCCGCACGGCTATGTCCGCGGTGTGGGAAAGCTGCTCGTAACGCTTCATATAATATGTTTTTGAATATCCCTTAGTACCTTTCCGACAAAATCAATGCGTTCATGGCATTCTTTTTTTGTAACTTCTATGCCGCCCGAATAAAAATCCAAATTTCTTTTTGCCCGCATCTCATTTCCGGTTTCATTAATAATATCGTTTTTTAGAACGTCCAGCATTGTTTTCATTATTTTTAAAGGAAAAAGATCATAAATACTTCAGAAAATTTTAATTAAAGTGTATCACGTAATAAATCCCAATGTAAGGAACTTGGCTAAATTTTTTATTCCTTAACTAAGCTGTTTCGCGTTCTATTTATCATAAATTGTACATTTTCATTTGCGTTTTTTACTTCTATGGCGATCCCCGGATGGCCTGTTTTCCATACGCGAAATATTTCATCCGCAAAGCTCTGGCCGACACTATTTACATTTTTGAAATCTAAAATAACGGTTTTAAATTTATCGAGGCCGCTTACAATCCGCCTTGCCTCCGACCTGGATACGCATTGGGCTCTCTTTTCATAGAGCCGCACCGTCACATCTGTTCTGCTGAATTCAAATGAAGCGTCGGTATACTGTTTAAAGATATTTAACAATATTTTTTTCGAATGCGTGTTCATGGCAAAGTTCACTTTTGTCCCGTTTATACTTTTTATATCCTTAATAAAGACATCGTCCAAAAGATTGTCAAAAATCAGTTTTTTATCGGATCCCCGTATAATAAGAATATCTGTTGCCTTTGAAGTAAAAAATATTCCTTCGCCACTATGTAATTTCGGAGCGGTGGTCTGTTTTCCTTTCAGTAAATCCTGTATCGCCTCCATAACACTTCTTAATCTCTTTTTTCCCATTATATTGTTAAAAATACCCACTCCGGTATCTCTGACGGAAAAAGAGACCGTATCGGCGTTCCTGGCCATGTTTACCTTAATCGTCTTTGAACGGGAATGTTCTATGGCATTATTTAATATTTCAGAAAATGTATAGTTTAAAATATCGGAAACGTTTTTTCTCAGGTTTTTAAAAATCCCTGTTTTTTTCTTGATATTCGCCAGGACCCTGTCTTCGTTAAGGTTGCGATTGCATAAATTAAGAGTAATGTCGAGTATGTTTTTTTTGGCATTTTGTACGCATTCCCTTAAGGCAAGAACATAATGCGCCCTGTTGGCGCTTCCAATAAGAGTAACTTTGCCCTCATCTCTTAATTCCTTAAAAAACCTGTTCACATAAGCCCTCGTGAACCCGGTGGCCTTGACAATTTCGGAAACCTTCAGCTTTCCTTTTTTTTTCAATCTTTTGATTATCATATTCTTTATGTCCATGGCTTTCACCGGCCTGGTTTACAAGTTTTCGTAAAATTTGTTTTTAAAAGTTGTCAACTATTCATAAATGCTGGTAAAACATTCGGGCAAATATACAACTTTAGTATACATTAAAAAATGAAAGTTGTCAACACTTACGCGTGATTTCGCGGCCCTTGGCAGGGATCGTTAATTTCTTTTCGCGGGCCAGGATTTTGATCCGGGCCTCGTACTTTAAGGCCCGGTATCCGGCTCTGCGGGGTTCTTTATAGACAGATTTGGCGGGGAGATGGCTTCGAATGTATGCACTGCCTCGTTTGCGGGTGTGTTCGTTTACGAGACGGGGAATGTTGGCGGTGATGCGGGTGTAGAGAGAATCGTCAAAACAGCGGGGGGTGTTAGGCCGGTTTAGCCCCGTGATTTGCTTAATTTGGCCGGGAGTGTTTTATTACCGTTTATCAAGGCGAGTTTTTTCTGTCTGCTCCATTGTTTAATCTGGAATTCACGCTTTAGGGCTTTGGATTTCGTTTTGTGGGGTTCTTTGTAAACGAGCTTGGCAGGAAGGTGCGCTTGCACATAGGCACTACCCTTCTTGCGGTTGTGTTCGGATACACGACGAGGGAGGTCTTTAGTTATGCCGGTGTAGAGGGAGCCGTCGGAGCAGCGAAGGATGTAGACGTAGCAGTTAGTTTTCTTCTTTTTCATGTTTTGTGTGGCCCTTCGGCCCGCCAAAGGCGGGCCTCAGGACCAAATATAAAAATGTAAGAACCTCTCTAGCGAATACTTCGGAGAGGTTCTTATATTTTTATGTTTGGTACCCCGCAGAGGACTCGAACCTCTCACGGCCGCCTTAAAAGGGCGGTGCTCTACCAGATGAGCTAGCGGGGCACGGTTAATTCTTTTACAAAGAACGTTTTCTTTATACTTCCTGAATCTCTTTTTCCTTACTCGCCAGGTGCTTGTCGATTTCTTTCGAGTGTTTGTCGATGAGTTTCTGGATGTCGTCTTTATGGGCAAATTTGGCGTCTTCGGTGATTTCCTTATCTTTCTCCATTCTGTCAATTTCGGCATTTGCCGTGCGGCGCGCCGTGCGAAGCGAGATTTTTCCCTCCTCGGCTATTTTTTTCAGGACCTTGGCAAGCTCATCCCTGCGTTCCTTCGTAAGAGAAGGAATGGATATGCGAATAAGCTTACCGTCGTTATCCGGCGTAACACCGAGCTCCGAGGCAAGTATAGCTTTTTCTACATCCGCGAGAACGGAACGGTCCCAGGGTTGGATAACAATAAGCCGCGGCTCCGGCGTGGAAATGCCGGCGAGCTGCCTTAAAGGCATTGTCGTGCCGTAGCAGGCGACCTTTACGCCTTCCACCAGGCTCGTATGGGCCCTTCCGGTTCGTATCGTGGAAAATTCTCTTTCTGTGGCTTCGACCGTTTTTTTCATTTTATGCTCAACATCCCTTAAAATTTCTTTTGCCGTCGCCAATTAACCTCACCCCCGTTCAATAAACCAGCGTGCCGACTTTTTCGCCGGTAACAACGCGTTTTATGTTTCCTTTTTTATTCAGATTAAACACTATGATAGGCAATCTGTTGTCCATGCAAAGACTCACGGCTGTGGCGTCCATAACTTTCAGGCCTTTTTTCAGAACATCGATATACCGCATTTTCATGTACTTTTTCGCGTTTTTTGTTTTCATCGGATCGCTTGAATAAATCCCGTCAACCTTGGTGGCCTTCAGGATTACTTCGGCCCCTATTTCCGTCGCGCGAAGCGCCGCCGTCGTATCGGTGGTAAAATACGGATTACCCGTACCCGCCACAAACACCACAACCCTGCCTTTCTCGAGATGCCTCATGGCCCTTCTTCGTATGTAAGGCTCGGCAAGTTCCCGCATCTCGATCGCGGTCTGGATGCGCGTAAAAACGCCTATTCTCTCAAAGGCGTCCTGGAGCGCCAGCCCGTTAAGAACCGTGGCAAGCATCCCCATGTAATCGGCGGTCGAGCGGTCCATGCCTTTCTGCGTAGCCGCTTTCAAGCCCCTGAAAATATTTCCGCCTCCGATAACGATCGCGATTTCGCAACCCAGGCGCCAAACATCCCTGACCTGCTTCGCGATCGAAAGCACGACAGCAGAGTCAATACCGTAACCCTTTTTGCCCTCCAGGGCCTCGCCGCTTATTTTAAGAACAATACGTTTGTATTTCGGTTTTGTCATTTATTCCCAACAGCCGCGAAGCGCCGCAGGCGCTAAGGCAATCCCAAACGAGGAAATTGCTTCGCCGGCCCTTCGGGCCTCCTCGCAATGACGCGACATCACATCTTCTCGCCCAGCTGATAACGGGTGAATCTCCGTATAACGATATTTTCCCCGATCTTCGCGATAAGCGAATGCAGAAGGTCTTTTACTTTTATCTTCGGATCCTTGACGAAAGGCTGATCAAGAAGACAGGTTTCCTCATAAAATTTTTCCAGTTTTCCCTCGAGGATCTTTTCGACCGCGGGCTTCGGTTTGTTTTTTATGGTAGAGGCGAGAATGTCTTTTTCTTTTTCCAGCACCGTTTTCGGGATATCTTCCTTTTTCACGTAAGAGGGTTTCGCGGCGGCGATTTGCATGGATACATCTTTCGTGAATTTTTTAAATTCGTCGTTTCTCGCGACAAAATCGCTCTCTGAATTTATCTCAACAAGAACGCCTATCCTGCCGCCCGCGTGGATATAACTTTCTATCCGCCCTTCTTTGGCGGCGCGGCTCGACCTGTCGGAAGCGAGCTTTACGCCTTTTTTGCGCAGTATCTCGACCGCTTTTTCGATATCGCCTTTCGCCTCTTTAAGGGCGGCCTTACAATCCATTACACCGGCTGATGTTTTTTCTCTCAGTGTTTTGATAGCGTCCAGCATTTTTTTCCTTTCGATTATTTGGATTTTTTTCTTTTTATCTGCCCGTCTTTTTTATTTTCTTCCGGAGAGGGGGATCCTTCAAGCTCTATATCGCCTTCGCTGATACCATTTTCTTTTTTACGTTTTGCCCGCGCGGCTGTTTTTCCGGAAGAAGTTTTTTCGCTTTCTATATCCTTTTTGCCGGCCATAAACTGATTTTTTCCGTCGAGTACGCTTTTGGACAGGATCGAAACAACAAATTTTATGGATTTCATGGCATCGTCATTTCCCGGTATGACATAATCTATCTTATCCGGATTGCTGTCGGTGTCCACAAGCGCCACAACGGGGATAGAAAGCTTGCGCGCCTCATGCACCGCGATCTCTTCCCGCTTGGAATCCACCACGAATATGGCCCCCGGCAACCGGTCCATTTTTCTTATGCCCTCCAGATTTTTAAGAAGATTGGCGATCTTTTTATCGATCGTGGCCCTTTCCTTTTTGGAAATGCTTTTGTAAGTGCCGTCTTCTTTCATTTTCTCAAAGGACTCAAGCTTATTCACGCTCTTTCTTATGGTTAGAAAATTGGTAAGCGTGCCGCCGAGCCAGCGCGTGTTTACGTAAAACATGCCGCACTTGAGCGCCTCTTCCCTGATAATGGACTGCGCCTGCTTTTTGGTGCCAACGAACAGGACATAGCTTCCGGCGGAAGCGACTTCATTCAGGAATTTACAGGCATCAAGAAAAAATTTGGCGGTTTTTTCAAGGTCTATTATGTATATGCCTTCCTTTTTGCCGAATATGAATTTTCCCATTTTGGGGTTCCACTTTTTTGTCTGGTGGCCAAAATGGACCCCCGCTTCCAGTAATTGCTTCACTAACGCAGTGTCTTTTTTTGTCGTCATTCTGTTATGCCTCCTTAGCTTATCGGTGTATTATTATATTACGTAATCA
>Ga0180432_10004629_pt1 | contig 18753 bp, 22 predicted proteins | sample SS_ome_10_FD_132414 | JGI IMG/M metagenome (GOLD analysis project Ga0180432, IMG submission 132414) | Hypersaline lake sediment archaeal communities from the Salton Sea, California, USA - SS_1_MS_2 metaG | ecosystem: Environmental > Aquatic > Non-marine Saline and Alkaline > Hypersaline >...
CATGGAAGCGATGCGCTTGTTCTCCATCGCCTTCGCGCCGGCCTTCATCAGGGCCTCGCCGCTCATGCCCCCGGAGAGCAGGTTGTTGAGCTTCCACTCGTCGACCTGCCCGCTTTCGTTCATGGACGCTGCGATGATTGCCTGTGTCATGGGGTTCTGCCGCATCTGCGCGCGGTGCCCCATCCACTGTGACGTCATCTGGTAGGCGGCCTGATCACCCTGCAGCCCGGTGGCCTCGAAGACCTGCTGAGCGAACTTGGTGTCGGTCTTCAACATCTGCCCGATACCGGTCGTCATCATCCGACCAAGGTCTGCGCCGGCGCGGCGAGAGATTCCCATCCCTGGGGCCGCCTGCACGCCGGTAGCCATGCCGGTCAAGATGGTGTCGGCGGAGAGGCCGGTGCCGCGGGCGCCGAAGGTGACGCCGGCGAGGGCGTTCATCTGCCCGCCGGAGTCGAAGTACCCGAGGCCCTTGAAGGACTTCATCATCCCGTAGGCTTCGGACAGGTTCGAGTCGAGGAGCTTTGCTACCGCCTTGGTCTCGGAGACGAGCTTCTTGAACTTCTGCGAGAACTGCTTGGCGTCACCGGCGCGAGAGAACTCTCCGGCGGCGCCGGCGGTACGCATCAGGCCCATCATGTCTGAGCGCTGCTGGCCAAGATCCATGTCCTGGCGCATCATGCCCTGGATGGTGTTCTCCACGGTGCCGACGTCGCTGGCGCTGAAGCCACCGCGCATGCCGGTGTACTCGGCGATCTCGTGCATCGTCCCGGAGGTGGACAGGAACTCCCCGGCACCAGCGCCCATCTGGCGAAGCCCGTAGGCGACACCGCCGCCGATGGCGAGCGCGGGCAGCATGGCCAGACCAGCGGTTCCTACCGCACGCGCACCTGCCCCGGCAAGTCCACGCAGCCCGCCCTTGGCCATGATGGTACCGTAGCCGCCCCTCATGATGTTGCCGAAGCCGCGCACGTCGCTGGACATGCCTGCCCGAACAGCAGACGCACGGAAGTTGCCAGTGAACCCGTGCACCGCAGACGAGAACGGATCGAGTGCACCTGCGAGGTATCGACCGCGGCTGCCCATGTTCTGGAAGCCGTGGGTCATCGACGCCCAGCCTAGACCGGCGAACGCCGCCATCCCAACGCCGCCAGCAGCGGCCATGCCCATCCCGGCGAAGCGGTGCGCCTCGGGCGCCATCGCTGGCGACAGACCCGCGCCGGTGCCACCGATTGGCGCTGGGCCACCGAGAGCGCCGACTGCCAGCGCAGGAGACATCGGCTGACCGCGCGCAGCTTGGCCGACCATCCCAGAATACGCCTGGGACTGCGCCATGTACTGCTGCTGCGCAGCGAGCTGCGCTTGAATGGTGTGCACATCCATCGGTGGCATTATCTCATCGGAGCGCTCCGGCAGCAAGTACTCCGGAGTCGTTTCGTGAAGAACCGGCTACGCCGGTGTTACCACCGACACAGGAGGCTTGGGCGGTTCTGTCGCCTTCTTCTTGGTTACCGGTCTCTTGGCCGGCTTCTTCTTGGGAGTGACACGCTTCTTGGGCGCCGGCTTCTTCGCAGGGGGCGGCTTTACCAGAGCGGTCTGCTCGTCGTCGAGCTCGCGGATCCGTGCTTCCAGCTCTGCGCGTACCTCTACGGCGACATCCTTCGGCACGTTTACCGGGAGCATGTCATCAGGCATTGCGTCGTCGATGAGCAGCGAGAGATGCGACGCTAGCTTCGAAAACAAAATCTTCTTCTGGTCGATGCGCCCGAGACTCTGCAGTAGCTGGTTTACGTCAACCACGGATGAACGTCCCCAAGCAGTCCTTCAGCGAGACCCCAGCTTCTGAGTCCCGCGCCATCGCCTCTCTAGTATATAGGCGGTATTGGCTCTGGTCCAGCGCATCTTCCAGCGGCATCCTCCCGAAGGCCGCCACCTGCTTCTGCGTGTCCACCGGAGTAGGCAAGAACATGCACAGGACATCGGTGTCGTAGCCGACGCCCTCGACGATCCTAGCGACGATGTCCGCGATGAAGTTGACGTCTCCGACGATGAGCAGGCCGGCGTGTCGCCGACCGGGGTCGTCGACCATCAGGTGACACTTCGAACAGATGTCGCCCTCCATGCGGGCGTAGCAGCTCGGGCACATGAACTGACTCTCCGAGGAGATCTCCGTCTTCTCGGAGAGGTTCATCCACGACCAGAGCGTGATGTCGACGAACCACTTCTCCCTGGTGGAGTGACGCCCGAGGACGACCTGGATGGTCCACTGTGTCTGGTTCAGCGTGGAATCTAGTTCGTCGGGCTGATAGATCTTGATGTCATCGCTCATCCGCGCTTCCTCACCTTATCCGCGTAGGCACGGGCGCTGGAGTCGTAGTCAACGACGCCGCAGCGCCCGTCCTTCTCCAAGCGGAACTGGCCGTCGAACGCTACTCCCGGGATGCGGGTCTTCGCTACCTTCGTCTCCACGATCTTGCCGTCGATCTTCACGCGCCTCGTCTTCCACTTGCCTCGCACCTTGGGAGGAGCTGTGATGGCCCGTCGCAGATGCTTGATCCGGACGTACGCACAGACAGCGTCGCCCTCTCGGAAGGTCCGTAGGACGGTCCGTGTGAAGTCTGGTAGCTTGGTGTGGTCGCCTGTGATGACGAACTTGTAGGTACGAGCGCTCTTCGAGACCTTCCCCACGAGAACGCCGTGCTCCTTCAGGAACGCGACGAACGCCTTCAGGCTATCCCTCTCCGACACGGCCATTCAGCACTCTCTTCACCCGCTTGATGGGTCCGAAGGGGTTGTCCGCCAACAGGAACATGAACTCTGTCCGCTCCAACTGCACGTCGCGGTCTCTGGTGAGTGGCACCCCCCACAGCGACTGCGTCGGGTAGTGCACACCGAGCCAGTCCGCAGCGGCCTTGCTGCCGATCAAGCACCTGAACGGGTAGAGCCGCGTCTTGCTGCAGTGCCTCCACAGGAGCGACATCACCTCCTGTGGTGTTGGCGCAGGCACTACGATGAGGTCGTCATCGGCGAGAATGTCCTTGACCGACGGGTCCGGAGGCGGATCGCCACGCAGCGTAGCTACGACCTCTCCCGGCCGTATCTCGATGGTCTTGTAGTCCACGGAGAAGATGCGCGCCACGATGCCCAGGAGTTCGTAGACGTCTGAGGTTGCGAAGCGCTTCTTGATGATCGTACCGGACATCAGTCCGCCACCTTCCGCTGCTTCGCAAGCAGGTGCGTGAACACCAGCTTCCTGATACCCCGCACGGACTCACGAATCACGGCCGACTTGGACATGCCCGTGTGCTCCGCGACCGTGGCCACGTACTCGTAGGTGTCCGCGTCCATCCTGAACGCCACGAGGATGTCCTTGCGGCGCGCCTTGTGGCCCTGCCGAGACATCAGGCCTTCGGAACCTCAGTCCCGGGAGGTGGGCTCGGAGGCGTGGACGCCGCGATCTCTGGGTCCACTGTCACGTCGTTGTCGAGGTCCAGGTCGAGATCGAGATCTTCGAAGCTCTCGGACGGTGGCTTGCCCTCAGCGGCGTTCACGGTGTCCACGATGGTACGCGCGAAGCGTACCCCCACCGGTGTCGCCGGGAGCGCCGGCTGCGAGATCGAGCGCTTCCCTGTCTCGGCATCCGTGGTCACTGCGATCGGAATGAACCCGATCTGCCCGTCGCGGCTCCGCACCTTGGCGCGGTAGAGCTTGATCCTGTCCAGGCTCAGCAGTTCCATCAGCCTTCTCCGTCTTCAGGGTTCACTACGATAGCGGTGTCGCCCTCTGCGGAGACGTCAAAGTCGTCCCAGGCGTCGTCGCCGATCTCGTCACCGAGGAAATCCGAGACGAAGTCTTCGGATACACCTCCCACGTCCACTGTGTTGTTGGCCAGCGCGGCCGGTGGTGCCACGGGTAGATGGTGCGGTGCCTCAGCGCTCTTCGCGAAGTTTCCTGCCGACAGCACCTCGGGGATGCCGTCGTGTACCTCGGGTGCTTCGGTCGGTCGCGCCGGTGCTGCAGGCGCCTTCGACGGCTTCGGCGCGGGGCGCTCCGTCACAGCAGCCGGAGTGATGTTCTGGGCGTTCGCGAGGAGGTCCGGGAAGGTCTCGAAGAGGCGCTCGTGCGCGACGGGCCCGAGAGGGATCTCGGCAACGGCGCCGGTGTCCTGATCCTCGAGCTCCATCATGACGCACATCTTCGGCGGGGTCTCCCGGAGATCCACGCGGTCGCTGATTCCGACCAGTCTGATGTTCATGGTCTCCACCCTTCGGGGATGACTCCCCGCTTCTTCATCTGCGACTTCACGGCAGCGGCGCGCTGGTTCTGGATGTTCCTGGCCGCCATGCGCTGCCGCATCTCGTCGACGGACTCCTGCCGCTCAACCGTGAACGGCCCTCGCTGAATCCACGCGTTGAGCACCTCCGACATCTCTGCGCGGTGCCGGTCCTTCTCGAGCTTGTCGTCAAGACCATGCGCCTCCAGGAGCGTGCTCTTCAGCCGCTCGTAAGCGATCGCGTTGTCACAGTGCACTCCGTGAATGGCCAGATCCTTCTGGAACTCCCTGAACGCCTTCATGCCTGCATAGAGGTTCAGGGCAGCCTCGAGGACGCTCCCCCGCGGAGGGATTGGTGCGCGGTCGTACAGCAAGGTCATGCGCACCCACCCCGCAGGGGAGTTCAGCCATTTTTTACGACCTCCTCCGAGATCGCCTTCCGTACACGATACTGGAACCAGACGAAGTTGATCCAGAGCAGCCAGAAGGTCATGCCCTTGACGCCCTGGATGATGATGAGGTTCGCCTGGACCTGCTTGTCCTGGTCGGCCATCGAGCCGGTGTCGACCGGATCCGGGAGCTTCCGGGCGCCGACCTTGTCGAGGGCGCAGGCGAGCATGAGCTCGCAGTAGGTGCGGACCTCGTCGTAGTCCATCCCGACCTCCTCGGGGTTGGCGTTCATCTTCCGAACGCGCTCCATGGACTCGGCGCGCATCTTGGACGTGACCCGCGAGATGAGGTCGTCGTGCTTCCCGCCGGTGATCCGGTAGGTCGCGGAGAGCCGGTCCTTGAGGATGGGCACGTCCTGCGTCGCCGCGCCCTCGATGAGCGCCGCGACGTCCATGGGCTCGACGCGGTCGTTGATCGCGCTGAACATGTCCCAGAGCGTCTGCGGAGAGAAGCCCAGGCGCTCCATGGCCTCGGGGCGGATGCCCCCGATGCCCACACGCTCCTGGTACTCCTTCTCCATGCGCGCGATGTCCGCTTCCGCGGCGTCGCGCACATCCTTGTCGGTCTGCGCGACCGCTGGATCCGTACCGGGCTGGACCGGCGGGGGCGGGGGCGTGTCCGAGGGCTGGAGAGGGATGTCGTTTCCGTCCGTGCGGTGCATCAGTGGGTCTCCTGCTTCGGGGGTGCCGCGGTGCGGCCATGCTGGTCCACCTGCTCCGGCACCGATTGCGATACGATCTCCTGGATCTTCTGCAGCTTGTCGTCCGGAAGGTAGTGCAGCTCGAAGCGAACCTGCTTCGTTGCCACGGGCTGCCCGTCCTCGTCCTTGGCGTCGTCGACGGTGTCGACCTTCACCTTGAACGCGAAGGGCTTCCCGATGATCACCGTGGGCTGCGGGATGAGCACGAGCGGGATGAGTGCGTTGATGATGATGCCGTCCGAGCCCGTCTCCAGGGTGCGGGGGTCGACGAGGATGCAGTCGACCAGCGGCCCGCTCTTCGCGACCGGCACCCCGACCATCTCGCCGTCTTCGAACGCCTTCTCCCAGTTCGTGATCCTGATGTCGCCTGCGAAGCCCTGCTGCATGTCAGCCTCCCGTTTGTATAACAAAGGTACTGGCGCACCGTCTCGCTGTCAACTGAAATGTTATACGGAAAGGACTCGGGAGGATTACTGCCCTTCGAGCTCTTTCTGTAGGGGCTTCGGCTTGGCCTTCGACTTCTTCATGGCATAGCGAACGGCGCGGTCGAGGATCAACCCGCCGAGGACGCCCGCGGCGCCCTTGGAGCCAGCCGTGGCGGCGACCTCACGGAGCACACGCGGGTTGATGGGCACGCCCATCTTCTTGAAGAACAGGAGGCGCTCGATGGCTCCGCGCCCACCGGCGGCGACGCCACCAGCAACACCCGCGCGCAGCAGGGACTTGGAGGCCTTCTCGTCGTCCTTGCCGAGACCGCTGGCGATCGCTGCCGCCGGGATCGCTGCAGCCAGCGTACCGGGGATACCCTTCGCCACGGCGCCTGCGATGTACGGCTTCGCCCCTGCGAGCAGACGAGCCTTCGGCACCTTCTTCAAAAGCGCCTTGGTGCTGGGCTTAGCCTTCGCGGCACCTTCCTCTAGCATCCGGTGACGAGCACCGTGCTCCGTGGCGCCCTTGATCGCGGAGTAGGTCATGCCGGAACCGAGGACCTTGGCGAGGCCCTTGGCCTTGTCTCCCGGGTCGTCCGAGCTCACGTCCTTGATCCCGGAGGCGAGGATCGGGAAGGTGAGCATCCCCGGAACCGAACCGCTGGCCGCGCGCCGGGCGAACCGGGCGCTCTGCTTCAAGGAGCCCTTCGTGAACGCCTTCGGCGCCCCCGGCTGGGCCACCTTCAGCTTCTGCCGAATGGCCTTCTCCATCTCGCCGGCAGCGACGAACTTCGGAATGTCAGCCATCGTCTTGAACGCACCGGCGGCTAGAACGGCTTTCGTGGGGAGCAGCGAGTCTTTCTTCTTCTCGGACATTTGTATAACAAAGTTCCTTGACAGTCGTCTCGCCAGTACCTTATCGTAGCATAGACCACGGAGGAGCCGCATGCAAGACACAAAGGGCTGGAAGTCTATCGGGGAGTGGGTCGTCGTCGACGAGAACCCGCCCCCGAAGAACCAAGCAATCCTCACAGGCGCCAGCCTCGAGAAGACGCAAACCTCCGTCACCTGCACCGTGCTCCTGGATACCGAAGACGGCGAGTTCGTCGCCGGCCAGGAGATCGAAGCCAACACCATCATCAAATCGGAAGTCCGCGTAGGTAACCGCCTGTACTCGGCGATTCCGCGCTACAACGTCATCGCCAGGAGGGAGCAGTCGTGAGCCAGAACCAGTTCCGCAACGTGTCCACCGATCCAGCCGCCAAGATGATCGAAGGCATCGACGCGCTCCGAAAGGCCGTGGGCGTCACCCTCGGACCCATGGGCCAGAACGTCCTCATCGACCCGGAGTACGGACAGAACCCGACCCACACGAAGGACGGAGTCACCGTGGCCCGCGGGTTCTCGCACACCGACGAGATCGCGGACTCCGCGGCGAAGACGATCATCACGGCGTCCCTGGAGATGAACACGAAGGTGGGTGACGGGACCACCTCCGTCGTGATCCTGGCCGTCGAGCTGGCGAAGCGGATCCTGGCGCTCCCCGCCGGCCAGAAGCGCCGCGTCGTCGACACCCTCGAGACGCTCTACGCGGACGCCACTCGGGTCATCGCGAGCCGAAGCCAGGACATCCAGGCCACGCCGAAGAGCCTCATGCAGGTGGCCATGCTCGCCTGCAACCACCGGGAAGACCTCGCCACCCTCGTGGCGGAGACCGTGGCAGAGGTCGGGCTCGACGGCATCGCGACCTTCCAGCAGTCCCGCAGCGGGCAGCACGACACCGAGGTCACCACGGGCTTCCACTTCGACCGCGGGTACCTCAGCCCCTTCTTCGTGCAGGGTCTGGGCGTCGAGAAGTGGGACTTCGAGGACTGCTACATCCTGGTCTACGACGGCCGCATGGCCGACGCGCGCTCCGTGGCCCCGGCGATCAACGCCGCCATCGGCGGGAAGAAGAACCTGCTGATCATCGCGGCCGACGTCGAAGGCGAGGCCGTGGCCACCTGCATCGTCAACAACGCGAAGGGCCAGCAGCGCATCGTCGCGGTGAAGGCCCCCAAGTTCGGCAGCCGGCGAACCGACGTGCTCCAGGACATCGCCATGGTTACCGACGCGCAGGTCTACAACGACAGCGCTCACGGCGACATCGCACGGACGGAGCCCGGCACGCTCGCCGGGGAGTTCCTTGGAACCGCCGCCCGCGTCATCGTCACCGGCGGGAAGACCGTCATCGTGGGCGGCTCCGGGGACGAGGTCGAGATCGCCGAGCGCATGGAGACCATCCGTCAGGAGCTCCCGCACTGCGACGAGATGGAGCGCATGCACACGGAGGAGCGCCTCGCGCGCCTCGCAGGAGGCGTGGGGACCATCTTCGTCGGCGGGCGCAACGACGCCGAGATCAAGGCCAACATGTTCCTGGTCGAGGACGGCATCCATGCCTGCTTCGCGGCGCTGCGGAAGGGCGTCGTTCCCGCCGGTGGCATCGCGTACAAGTGGGCGCTGCAGGTCGGCAAGGACTTCGAGCCCAGCAACATCGACGAGCAGACCGCGAAGGACATCTTCCTCCACGTAGTTCAGGCGCCGCTGGAGCAGCTCGTCTCCAACGCCCTCGAGGCCGGGACCCCGAAGACCGAGACCTACCGCACCATCAGCGAGATGCTCGGGCGCGGGAAGAACGTCGGCTTCAACATCCTGACCGGGCAGTTCGAGGACTTCCGCTCCAAGAAGATCGTGGAGCCCACCATCCTCTCCATCGAGGCGTTGAAGACCAGCTTCGGCTGCGGCAGCATCCTGGGGACCACCGCGGCCGCCCTCACGAAGCCGCGCGACGCGAAGTGACGTGCTCTACCTGGACCTCCTACGGGCGGTCGCGACTCTGACGACCATCCGCGCATGTGAGCTCCCACAACCCCTCTGCGAGTTCCTCCTGGCCTACGGGTACTTGCGCCCGGGTGAGATCCCCGGCTTCCTCGAACGTCGACGCGAGTTCGATCCGAAACGCGTCCGTGACATCTTCATGCCGTGGCTCGAGGAGCGTAACCGGGACCTGTACCGCGACCTGCACGCGTCGCGGATGCCGGAGTGGGCACCGGAACACGACGTGCACATCACCGACGTTCCCGGGGGGTTCTACGGTGCTGCGGTCTACCTGCCCAAGCGCGCAGGAGTGGTGCCTCGTGGTCCCGGCAGGATCGCGCACAAGAAGGTACCTATCGGCGCTGCAGGAGGCACGACGCTGCACCTGCTGAGCTGCGACGCACCATTCGTGGTGAACGTACAGTGGGGCGGCAGGACAGCGATGATCGTGAAGAGCGTGACGACCTCGAGATCATGGATCAGGTCGCGGAACTGCTAGAACGGCAGGTCGGACGGGCCCTGGGTGAGCGGCGCGTAGTTGGCCTTGACCGGCACGGCGCGCTCGTAGTCGATGGTCGAGGACTCCTGCATGATCACGGCCTGGGCCGAGAACGCGGTGTTGTAGCCCGGGACCACGCACTCCTCGAAGTAGCTGACCAGCACGGTGTTGTTCAGGTTCGTGTGCACGATCAGCATGAGGCCGAACGGACGCGAGAAGAAGTCCGACTGGAGGTTCCAGAGGAAGTTCTCGTAGCCCGGCGGGATGTGTGGGAGGCCCCAGTCCGGCGCCTGCTCCGACGTCGTCGCCACGGTCGCGCCGTCCGGGTTGAGGGCCTTGCCCTCGTAGTCCGGCCAGACCGCGTAGAGCTTCCGCAGGAGGCTCGGCCCGGAGTAGTAGACGTCGCTCAGGGTCAGGCCACCCGCCGCGTGCCCGGTGACCACGTACGACCGCTTCGAGCCGATCTCGTAGAACCGCGCCACGCCGAGGGTCTGACCCCAGGTGAAGTCCTGGCAGAGGCCCATGGGGAACACCTGATTCGCCACGTTCCCGGCACTGAGCTCCGCGAGGTGCGGGGGCCCGGAGGCCAGGAGGGTGTGCGTCGAGGACGCGTGCTCGCCCTCCTTCATGCCGCCCTGGACAGGCCAGTTCCAGGGATCCCAGCTGGTGACCTTCGACATCGTTCGCCTCCTGTCCTATCAGACCGTGATGTAGATGAAGAGCTTGCCGACCGGGATGAACGTCTCGGCCGATCCGTAGATCGTGACAGCCTCGATGTCCGTGACGGTCTGGTTGGGGTCACCGCCTTCGGAGAAGTCCGGGGACCCGAGCTCGATGGTGTCCAGGTCGAAGCGGGAGATCTCCCGCTCCTGCATCGTGGCGTCGCCGGCGGAGTGGACCTGCGCGTACAGGGTCTCCAGGGTCCGCTGGCTGATGCTCATCTTCTTCCAGGACTTGACGGAGTCCCGGATCCGGATCGCCAGTGCGTCGAGCTGGCAGCCGACGGTGAACCGGTGGGTCTTCACCGAGGTAGCGTCCGTGGTGAAGTCCATGCCGACCTCGACGGTGCCGGCGTCGTCGTTGTTCACCAGGAAGAAGAGCTTCATGATGGAGTCCACGTCGTTGAACTTCTCGTTCGTGCCGTAGACGTGGCTCAGGTGCGGGATCGTCCAGCCGCTGACCGGGTGCTCGATCTCGTGGGTCTGGATGTATCCGGCCAGGGTGGCGAGGCCGAAGTAGCCCGCCAGCCGCTGGGTCAGCCCGTTGTAGTCGGGCGCGTCGACGCCGTCGTTCGGGCAGATGGACACCCGCGCGTCCTGGATGACGTCGGCGAGGGCCTGCAGGGCGGTGCCCTGGTCCTCGGCGTCGGTGACCGCGGCACCGCGCTTGTACATGGTCAGGGTCGCGTTGGTGACGACCGGCGGGTTCGAGGTGTGGTAGAACGCCGTGTCAGCCGGAGAGATGGTGACGGTGACCCGGTTGAGCGGCGCGGTGACGCTGCTGATGAGCCACTTGTAGGTGGCCTGGGTCTCGGTCGCGCCGCCGCCGGAGATCTGGATGTAGAGACCATCGGCCGTGGTGACCGCCGCGGGGGTGATGTTCGCCGCGAGCAGGGCTGCAGCGACGTTGAAGGACGACAGATCGATGTCGAAGATCGTCTCCGTGCCGGACCCGTTCGTGGCGCCGGCGAGCGACGTCCCGATGGTGGTCGGGAAGGCCTCCGTGGGGATCGGCTCGTAGATGATGGTCCGCCAGTCCTTCTTGCGCGTCGGCGTCGCGGACGCCTTCACGTAGTTGGCGAGCCACATGTTGATGTCGCGGTCCTCGTTGAGGATGATCGGCATCCAGAACGTCTCCTTCTCGAGGAGACGCTCTGCCGCGGACCAGTCGCTCAGGCTGGTGCCGGCGACGCCGATGCCCTTGAAGGGGATGTACTCGTCGGCGAGCTGCATGCCCTGGTAGGCCATCCACAGCCCGAAGCCGAACTCGTTGCGCGGATCGATCTTGCCGGTCTGGTCGATGATGTCCTGCACCGTGGTGAAGGACAGAGCCCCGGTCATGTTGTCCTCGGTGAGGTCGAGCCGCACCGCCTCGTAGCCGCAGTACATCGGCAGGGCGACACCGGTGTAGGACCGACCGGTCTCGTTGACCACGGACTCGTTCCTGATGGAGAAGGACTCCGTGAGCGCGCTTACGGTGAGGTCAGGCGTGGGCTTGTCGCCGCTGTCCACCAAGTCGGCTGTGATCCCGGTGATGCGCGTGTAGAAGTACTCGAAGACCTCGCTCGAGCTGAACGTGGAGCCGAAGACCAGCCCGACGTTCCCGAGAGACGTCCCGCTCACGGTGTCGACCGTGCCGTTGTAGCCGGTGACCGTCGCCTTGAAGACGTCGTCTTCCCAGATCTCGTCGCCGGCTTCCTCCGGGAACGGCACGCCGTGGAACACGGTGCCCACGATGGCGTTGTGCGTGACCCCGGACCGGATGGTGATCACGTCCAGGCCGCCACCGGTGATGTCGGTCGGGCGCTCGAAGTGGAGGTCCACTGCGTTGGCCGCGCCGGTGTCCGTCGCGTACCGCACAGTCGCTGTGGTCGCGCCGGTCTGCTCCACCGTGGTCCCGACACCCATGATGAACGGCAGGTACGTCGGAGGACCGGACGGGAGGACGTTGAGGAACTCGCCGCTCGCGTCGACGGTGAACGTGTAGTCGCCGCCGACCGCACCGTTGTCGATCTCGATCGACTCCACGAACATGAGGTGCTCGAGCCCGGAGGCGTACTCGATGTAGATGGTGCCCGCGCGGCCCAGCTCGACGCCCTCGATGGAGATGATGTATGGCGCGCCTGGGCCCGTACCGACCGGGACGAACGACATGGCCGGCCCACCGACGCCGAAGCGCCCGTTGAAGGAGTCGGTGGTCCCGTCGTCGATGACGTCAGCGATCGGAGTTCCAGATGTCCAGTTGAACTCCTCGACCGGAGAGCCGTCTACGGAGATACGCAGCGACACGGGGCCGGCCAGCGTTTCTCCGACCAAGTTGGTGGTGAAGAGCTTGTTGCCCTTCAGGGTACAGACCGACTCGGTGGCGTCGAAGAGGAGCGGAGCCACGCCGCCGGTGAAGGTCGTGACGGACGGAGTCGCTGCGAGGGCGTTGGCACCGATCAGCACGGCAGGGCCGAGGTAGTCGACGATCCGCAGGGCGCCGTAGACGTCGTTCGTCGAGTCGGTGATCGCGTTGTTGATGGCGTCGAGCACGCCCTGGACCGTGGGTCCGCCGGGCTCGTTCTCGGTGACGATGGTGAGAACGTCCGGGGGACCGGCGACGATGGTCACCGACTCGGTGCCAGGACCGGCGCCACCAGCTACTGAGACCATCATGTCGTTGCCGAGGTGCCCGTGGTAGTCGGAGAGCTCGGAGGTGGTCTCCGGGATCTCCGTCGGCTTCGTCGTGTCGAGGTTCACCGTCCACTCGAGCGCCACGTACCCGAGCGGGGTCGCGCCGGGGATGAGGACGCGCGCGGGCGACCCGGGGCACCAGAAGCGCAGCGTCGTTCCGCCGATGGAAGGCGCCCATGGATAGAGCTCCGGCGGGTAGTCCGTCGCGAAGGTCTCCATGACGGGAGAGAAGCCGCCGAGCTGGTAGTAGGACGCCCAGTCGGTGTAGTCGGCGTAGGCAGCGAGCGTGCCGCTGGCCACGGGGTAGACGCCAGGACGCTGGTAGCAGTGACGCTCCCAGGCCTTGGTCTTCGACATGGACTCGACACGGTCCCCTCGGTTCACGGAGACCTGGATGGTGCTCTGGAACGCGGAGTCGAGGACGAGGTAATCGATGATCCCGTCGGGATCGGGGATCGACAGGAAGGGCACGGTGACGTCGAAGCCCTTGTAGTTCCCGAAGCCGTAGGTGTGCCGGCCTTCCATCCCGGACCCGGTGGCGCCGTCGAGGAGGAAGTTCGCGTGCGTGGCCGGATCGATGTACAGGTCCACCGCCTCCCCGATGTTGATCGAGGTGAGCCTGAGCCCGACGTCGGCCGGGGGCGTGGATCCATCGTCGAACGCCTCCACCGTGATACCGCCGAAGGTCGCCGTCGCAGCCAGCTGTGTCGTCAGGTACGCCGCGAGCGCCGTGGCATCGGCGATGGTCGCCGGCACCGTGATGCTCTGGGGCACACCGTTCAGCGAGAGGATCAGCTTGAACCCCTGGCAGTCGGCCCATGCGGCGTAGGTGGCCTTGGTCCCCGTGTCGACCACCGCCGGCCCGGTCAGGAGGGCGTCGCTGTCGAGCGCTCCGTCCGAGTCGAGGATGTCCAGGATGGCCTTGGGCACGCCCATGATCATCAGGGGCCGACGGGAGACCTTCGTCGGGATCGTCACCGGCTTGATGTCGAAGTGAATCTCCGGACCCACGTGCGACAATCTCTCCATCGTCATCGTTCATCCCTCCCAGACAGGTCGATGTCTTCTACTAGGGGTTCTGTGGGTGGCTGGTAGGATGGTGCAGAGACAATCGTTTCGCCGTTTGGACCGCGCCCAAGGACGAGGTCCGTCATGCTCTGCGGATGGTGCCGTTTGTCAAGTCGGTTCCCCGTGACGACCTGCGGTTCTCTGTCCCCAGGTGCGTCTGATTCTAGGACCATTGTAGCCCTTCGGACGGCATTGTCAAAGACTCCGTCGCGCGGGACCCAATCTCTCGTGATACTCACGAAAACCGCCGCGTTCATCTGGACCATTACGGCCGGGTAGACTCGGTTGTCCTTCCCGGACACCTCTGTAGGCTGCATCGTCGGCTGCCCGAAGATGCTGATGCCTGTGTTCTGGTCGAGGAGATCCATGAACCGCGGGATGATTCCGAACCCGATCCACCCCAAGCTGTCGACGATGTCAATGTCTTCACCCACGCACATCATCGACAGCGTGAACGACGCTTGGTTCGTCGTCGTGGTGTGGCTCCCGTCCCGTACGATCCTCTCGGGCTGACACGGGAGTACCCAGGTGGCTCCCGAGTAGGCGACGAGGACGGCCGGCAGCTTCTGGATGGTCTTCACGTCCTTGAGCGAGCCTTCGGCGATCCAGATGTCCGTCTTGTCTCGGTCCGTTGACCACCTGAACCCGGGCTCGCCGTCCTGGAAGAGGCCCTGCAGCATCGCCACGAGACCACGAGCAGCGCGGCGACACGGGTTCTTCACGGGAAGCGCGAGGCGCGCGGCGTCGTCTCTGTTGATGCTCATGGGCCGCTCACAGCGGCGTCGTCGGTGCCGAGCAGCGTGAAGTCCACCGGCAACTCGTAGATGATGTCGTCTACACCGAGCGGGGCGAGGTACACCGTCTGCCGCACGACGTTGCGCATGTACTCACCGGGATCGTTGCCCAACACCTTCCAGCGCCGGTTCTCCTTCTCGATGATCACGTCGCCCTGCCTGATGATCGGCAGGTTCGGGAGCACAGCGGAGTTGACCTGACCAGACACGCGGAAGCGCTCGGAGAACTGGGTCTGCGGTGCTCCGATGGCGGCGTGGACCAGGATGGGATTGAAGAAGCCACCGAAGAACCCGGACCCGTAGCAGGAGCGGCAGTTGTGCACTTCCTGTCGCCCGCTGAGCTCGTCGTAGCAGATGCAGTTGGGGCCGGTCGCCTTGATCGGGTAGTAGAGGACCTTCCTGCCTGCGTGACGCAGCGCCCTGATGCCGTCACGGATGATGGCCCTGACGTCTCCGTCGGCCTCCGGTGCTACAGTGCGCCCGCCCTGCGCTGGCAACAGCAACGGGTCTGCGCCGGTACGGTGGACCTTGAGCGCGTAGAACGGCCGGAGCCGCGACTCCACGAAGGTATCCACGAAGTCCGACACGTCCGAGGAGGAGGGAAGGATAGTCTCGAAGGGGCCCGTAAAGCTCGGGCTACGGAGCACTTCGACCTTCGTGTCACCGGCGAACTCCGTTCCGGAGAGCCGCCAGGAGACGCGGTACGCGTCGTCGCCGGCAATGGTGACCTCGAAGTCGATCATGTGCGCTCACACTCCTTCTACGGTGTCGGTTCGTCCACGAGCAGCCCGTGAAGCCCAACCATCACAATCGACCCGACATCGGTACACTGTGCCGTCCACCGGACGTCCACGCCCTCCAAGACAGCGTAGGCCGGAGCCAGGATCGACGGCGTCGCCACGTTGTAGAGGCTGATCCCGTCGATCGCCACGAAGGTGGAAGACGGAGACTGGTCGAACGCCTGCTTCGCCGCCAGGGTCATCCGGCAGTAGTCCCACAACTGCTTGATCCCGGAGGCGCTGGTGTGCCACCCGCCGATCATCAGCCGCTTCCCTGCGGGGACCGTGAGGTATCCCTGGAAGCTGGCCTGCCGCCCGATCTCCGTGCCGTGGTAGCACTTGTTGTCCGCTCCCGAGAGCGAGTCCGTGACGAAGATGTTGCCCGCAGGCTTGCCGCCGCTGCCCGTCTGGACGTGGTAGATCATGTTGATCCGGTACACGTCCGTGCCGATCTGGACCCCCAGCTTCCCGTTCATATCCACCGTGACGACATGCTGCGTAAAGGTGTCGTCCAGGTAAAAAACCTTGGTCTTCTGGGCACCGGTTCCGAGGAGCGTATCGGCGGCGCTCTCGGACACAAGGTACATCGTGGTGTTGGCCGTGGCGTAGTCGGGGTGTATCCCGCACTTGACGCTGTAGAGCGGCGGAGCCGGACCCGCCTCGATGTCGTAGGTCTGCTCCACAAACGGCCAGACCGTGGTCTTCACCGCCGTCTGTGTCGCCGGGATGAAGCCGTTGTGCGTGTACGGGATCGCTCCCGAGATCAGCCCCAGGGACACCTGCTCGGCGTAGGTCGGATTGACCGCCGAAGTGGGCATCGACTGCACGGACACCTTGAGGTGCCCCGTATCAGTCATCTGAGCGTTCTGCCAGCCCAAAGTCTCCGTCTCAGCGGTGACCACAGACTTGACCAGCCCAGCGTCGTCCTCGCTGGAGATAGCCTCCCCGACCCGGTGGCTGGTGTGCAGAACGGCCGGGTGGAGCATGGTCGACACCCGGAACGTGCCCTGCGGGGCGCCGCCGTTCGTGTAGGTGACCCGGGCATACGCGGCGGAGGCGGTGGACCTCCAGACCTTGTTCTTCCCGGCGTTGAGGGTGTATGTCTCTTCGTCGGTGACCGTCACCCCGTCCGGGGAGGACTGGATCTTCACCCCGTCGACAGCACTCGCCACGTCGGAGGTGACGTTGATCTGGACCGTGTTCAGTCCATCCAGCTTGATCCAGGCACCCTCCCAGGTGACGCCGGCGAGGAGCGGGGTCGTGGTGCTGTTGCCGGGATCGGAGAAGGAGGGGAGCGTGGTCGGCACCCGCTCCATGCCGAAGCCGGTGTCCAGGGCGGGGAGCTTCCCGTCGATGGACGTCGTGTCCGCTTCGATGTCCACCAGAATGAGCCGCTGCTGCTCCTGGGCCGTTGCTGTCGCCGCGTCGGGAGGGAGCCCGAAGGTCCCCGTGACGGAGAGATCCCCGGCGGTGACGTCGGCGGCCTTCCCGTCGGGGCCGACGATGATGACGCGTTCCTGCGCGAACGCCGGCGCGCTGTAGCAGAGAGCGAGTACGAACAGCGCAACGATGAAACGCTTCATGGTGCCCTCCTACGAGGTGACGATCTTGAACTTCTTGTCTGCCACGATGTCGGCTCCTGCCGGCGCGGAGTTCGACCGCAGCCTGTACCATCCAGGAATCCCGTTGGTCATGGCGAGAAGGTCGTACGCGCCCTGCTGAACCGCGGCCGTGAGGAAGATCGTGTGCGCCGCAGCGATCGTCGGGAACTGCGACCACTCCCCGGGTGGCACGTCGCCGAAGTTGCCGGCGGCCGGAGCGAGGACTGCCTCCGCGCCGGTCAGGACCTCCCAGCCGTCACCGACGTACCGCTCCAGGGCGATGTCGTCCGTGACGAAGGTCCAGGCGATCTCGAGGTGCGCGCTCTGCAGGCCTGCCTTCAGGTAGAAGGCGCTGCTGCGGTCGGCCGCTGCGCCGCCTGTGCTCATCAGCCAGTCGAGGTCGTCGCCGACTTCGATGCGGCTGTCCCCGGCGAAGCCGTCGTCCCTGTAGTAGCACAGGTGCCACTGACCGTCGTTCTCCTGTGCGAAGGCGATGATCTTGTCCTGCGGAATCGCCGGGCCGCGGACTTCGTAGGCGTTGGTGTCGGCCCAGGCGCCTGTCGGCACCGTCAGCTGCGTGGCCGCGACGCTCTCGATCAAGGCGGACTCACCGGTAGTCTTGTCATAGACCCTGAACCCGGCGGCCACCTTGAGGGTCGTGAAGTTCTTCGTCGTGTCTTCGATCGTCACCGGACCGGACCCTGCGGTCATGGTGCCCACGCAGATCTGCTTGCCGCGCACGAAGTCGGTGAGGGCCTTCAGATCGTCGAAGGCTACGGTGGTCATGCGCTCCATGTCAGTACTCCCTCGGGCTGTAGACGCTTGGGATGCCGTCAGCGTTGTCCAGGTAGTTGCCCAGGTTCACCGAGTGCTTCCCTGCGATGACCTCGGCGGCCAGTCCCTGCCATTCTCTGTCGAGTCGGCGGGCGAGGCTCTGGAACTCAGGAAACGTCGCTGTGACGCCTCCGGGATCCTGTCGAGCAACCTCTTCGCCCTCCAGCTGGTGGAACCGCGATTTGCACAGACTGATGGCTGTAGCGCGCACCAGCCACGAGCGGTACGGCACATTTCGCCGCGTCCACCGGCTCACCGGTGCCAGGGCATTGAGCTGATCCAGCGCCATCTCGACGTGGAACTCGATCTCGTCGTCTTCGAAGACGAAGCGACCCTCGAACCGCTTGCGGAAGTCGGGCAGATCCCGAAGGTACTGCCGCACCGCTTGGGACACGAGTCCGTCGAAGGTAACGGTCGTCGGCTGCTTTCCGGACATCTACTCCTCCTCGAGAAGTGCCCGGATCTCCGCCTTCTTCATGCTGGACTTGACGTCGATGCCGCGCGCCTCTGCAGCAGCTACGAGCTCCTTCTTCGTGAGTCCCTCGTACGAGACGGGCTTCACCTCTGGCTCCGGCTGCGACGCTGGCGCCGGCTCGGGCACCGGCTTCGGCTTCCGCACCGGTGCCGGCGGCGGCGGAGGCGGCGCGGTGTCGGAGAGGTTGGGCTCGCGGAGCTTCGCCCAGAGCGCGTCCGGAATCATCGTGGACTCTCCAGGACGCAGCGAGACACGGTTGACGATCACCGTGGTTCGCTTCCCGAGATCCCCACTGATGTTCCAGACGCGCACCATGGCTCAGTCCTCCTCGACGACGATGAAAGGCTTGAGCTCGGCGAGCAGCTCCTTCTTGGTCATCTCGTCCGAGACGCCGTCGAAGTGATCCTGCATGAGCTCGAGGAGATCGGCCTTCTTCATCTTGTCGTACTTGGACACGGGTCCGGGGAAGGAGAGCTCCTCCTCCGGCTCGGGCTCCGGCTCAGGCTCCGGCTCGGGCTCCGGCTCAGGCTCCGGCTCAGGCTCCGGCTCAGGCTCCGGCTCGGGCTCCGGCTCAGGCTCCGGCTCAGGCTCCGGCTCGGGC